>ERZ808252.1893-NODE-1893-length-13967-cov-7.814836_pt1 | contig 13967 bp, 14 predicted proteins | sample MGYA00521242_ERZ808252 | MGnify/ENA primary metagenome ERZ808252 (study PRJEB31516, sample SAMN03275581) | gut metagenome | biome: mammalia-associated habitat; material: feces | host: Papio cynocephalus | place: Kenya | collected 2012-08-07 ...
ATCACGATGCCACGCAAAATTTCCAAGAAAAATCAGCAGGAACGCCAACTGATCTTGGCAGCCGGCAGCCCCCCTGCGCAATACGGGCTGAATCGCATGACAAAAGAGCCTGAATCACGAGGCAATAAAGCCCAAATCACGAGGTAATATCGGCTATATTGGAACTCCATATCAGCCCTTTTGCAAAGGGGTGAAATTTGTTGCCCACCATCTGTCGGGCCACGCTGCACTATGACCATTTCCCTCATATCGTGTATTATTCACCCTAACCCCACTCATTGGGGACTAAAATACGACAAAAAGACACTGCGTTGCCAAACTATATGTACATAAAGAACTGATTTTGGATATATTACTACCATTCTGTACATTTTGATAGCTCATTGCACTTTCAACGCCATATTTTGTGCTTTTAACGAAAAAAAAAGAGGAATAATTTGCAAGCTCAAAAACATTTTGTAATTTTGCGCAAGCGAATCAATCAATGAATAATAACCAAAACAACTAAAGGAAAGGATAAAATAATGAAAGAAACTTGTCTCCATGATAAGCATGTGGCTTTAGGGGCATTGATGTCACCATTCGGCGGTTTTGACATGCCGATTCAGTACAGTGGTATTATAGATGAGCACAATGCCGTCCGCCACCATGTAGGCGTGTTCGATGTGAGCCACATGGGCGAGGTGCGCATCACTGGCCCAGAGGCAGAGAAGTATGTAAACTATATCTTCACTAATGATGTTCGCCCCATGGCTCCAGGAAAGGTCATCTACGGCATGTTCTGCTATGAGGATGGCGGCGTAGTCGATGACACCTGCATCTGCAAGTTGGGCGAGAACCATTACATCTTCACCATCAACGCCGCCAATATAGACAAGGATGTGGAGTGGTTCAGGAAACAAGCAGAAGGCTTCGATGTGAAATTGAGCCACGAAAGCGACTACTATGGCCAGCTGGCCATCCAAGGTCCGGAGGCAGAGCAGACGATAGAGAGGGTGCTGGAGCTTCCGTGTGCCGACTTGAAGTTTTATGAGGTGAAGACCTTGGAAAAGGATGGCGAGACCCTCATCTTCTCGCGTACAGGCTATACGGGAGAAGACGGCTTTGAGCTTTACGGCTCTCACGAGTACATCCGCCGCAGTTGGGACAAGCTGATGGATGCAGGTGTGAAGCCTTGCGGGCTGGGTTGCCGTGACACCCTGCGTTTTGAGGTGGGACTCCCACTCTATGGCGACGAGCTGAGCGACAAGATTACTCCCGTTATGGCAGGCTTGAGCATGTTCGTGAAGTTTGACAAAGGCGACTTCATCGGTAGGGAAGCGCTGCTGAAGCAGAAGACCGATGGCCCCGCACAGCGTCTTCGCGGCATCCGGTTGGACGGCAATGCCGTGCCTCGCCATGGCTACAAGGTACTCAAGGACGGTCAGGAGGTAGGTGAAGTCACCACCGGCTACAGGCTAATATCAGTCGAGGAGAGTTGCTGCGTGGCCTTGTTGGATGCGGCTGTCAAGATGGGCGACCGCGTGGAAGTGCAGATACGCAAGAAGACCTTCCCCGGCACAGTCGTCAAAAAGAAATTCTACGACAAGCACTACAAGAAATAATCAATATACAAAACAAGAAACAAATCATTTTAACGACCGCACCCCTTCTGTCCCACTTCCCCTATACGGATGGGCGAAGGGTGCTATAAACAAGAACTATGGCAAAAGTTATTGAAGGGCTCTACTACAGCGAGAGCCATGAGTATGTGAAGGTAGAGGGCGACATCGCCTATGTGGGGATTACCGATTACGCACAGCACAGCTTGGGAAATATCGTCTATGTCGATATGCCCGAGGTGGATGACGAGGTCAAGGCCGGCGAGGAGTTTGGCGCAGTGGAAAGCGTCAAGGCTGCAAGTGACCTCATCAGCCCAGTGTCAGGTACTGTCATTGAGGTGAATGAGTCGCTTGAAGATCAGCCAGAACTGATTAATCAGGATGCCTTCGGCAACTGGATTATGAAGGTACAGCTGAGCGACAAGAGTGAACTCGACGCACTGATGGATGCCAAGGCTTACGAGGAGCTTTGCGCCAAAGCGCACTAATCACCATCTGTTTTTACCTTACGCTTGTTGGGAAGTGGCGTGTCCTACAGCCCAACAAGCGTTTCATTATTGCTCAAATTATTACTATTCAAACGATGACCTATAAGTTTTTTCCACATACCGATGACGATGTCCGGCAGATGCTGGCCAAAATTGGCGTCGGAAGCCTCGAGGACCTCTATGCTGGTCTGCCAGATGAGGTGAAATTTAAGGGCGAGTACGAGATGCCGGAGGCGATGAGTGAACAAGAAGTACGCAATGTGCTCGGCAAACTTGCCAACAAGAATACACAGTTCATTTGCTTTGCCGGCGCGGGTGCATATGACCACTACACGCCTTCAGCCGTTCCCAACCTTGTGGAGCGCAGTGAGTTTCTGACTTCCTATACTCCCTATCAGGCAGAAATATCACAGGGAACGCTTCACTACATCTTCGAGTTTCAATCGATGATGGCCGAGCTGACGGGCATGGCGGTCAGCAATGCTTCTATGTATGATGGTACCACCGCCACGGCAGAGGCCATGATGATGGCCTATGCCAATTCACGCAAGGCAGACACTGTGGCTTACAGCGCTACGCTCGACCCAAAGACCGTAGCCGTTCTGAAAACTTACGCACATTTCCACGGCATCCAACTCGTTGAGATAGCCCAAAACGAAGGCGTGACCGACAAGGCTGACTTGAAAAACAAGTTGGCGGAAGGCAACATTGCGGGATTCATCGCCCAGCAGCCCAACTACTATGGAATTGTGGAGGACTTCAGCGGCATGGCCGATGCTTGCCATGAGAAGAAGGCGTTGTTTGTCATCAACAGTGTCATTGCAGACCTTGCACTTTTGAAAACACCTGGCGAATGGGGAGCAGACGTTGCCGTCGGCGATGTGCAGAGTCTTGGATTGCCCATGGCTTATGGTGGCCCTTATGCAGGATACATGTGCTGCACCGAGAAATTAATGCGCAAAATGCCGGGCCGCATCGTTGGAAAGACCAAGGACAACCGCGGCCAACGGGCCTTTGTGTTGACACTTCAGGCAAGAGAGCAGCACATTCGTCGCCAGAAAGCCACTTCCAACATTTGCTCCAATGAAAGTTTGATGGCACTGTTTGCCACCATCTACTGTTCTATCATGGGAAAGGAAGGAATAAAGGAGGCTGCTCAAATCAGCTTTGATGGTGCACACACCCTCTGTGATAAAATTATCGCCACGGGCAAGGCATCGCTCGTTTATGACCAACCATTCTTCAATGAGTTCCTTGTGCGCATAAACAATCGGGATGCTTTCTACGATCGTTGCATTGAAAAACGAATCCTGCCCGGTGTCAAAGTGGGTGACGACCAGTTGCTTGTGGCCGTTACCGAGAAGCGCAGCATGGAGGAGATTGAGCAATTCACCGCAATCTTGAACAATAAATAAAGGAGTACGAGAGATGAACAACAAATTATACGGAAACTTGATTTTTGAACTTTCGCGTCCTGGACGTCGTGCTTATTCGCTTCCGAAAAACCATTTCAGCCACTACGAATTGCCCGTTGCGCTGCGACGCGAGAAGGAAGCAGAGCTTCCTGAATGTGACGAGATGACCGTAGTGCGCCACTATACCAACCACAGCGAGAACAACTTCGGTGTGCTCAATGGCTTCTACCCTCTCGGTTCCTGCACAATGAAGTACAATCCCATTCTCAACGAGGAGATGGCTGCACTTCCCGGCTTCAATAACCTACATCCGTTGCAGCCCATTGAGACTGTTCAAGGTGCACTGGAGGTGATATACAACTTGCAGCGGAGTCTGGCAACGCTCGCTGGTTTGTACGACTTCACGCTCAATCCTTGCGCTGGTGCACACGGCGAATTGACGGGCTTGATGATTATCCGCAGTTATCACCAAAGCCGTGGCGACCTGAAGCGCACGAAAGTCATCGTACCCGATTCGGCACATGGAACCAATCCCGCCTCTGCTGCAGTGTGTGGACTCGACATTGTGGAAGTGAAGAGCACACCAGAAGGACTCGTTGACGTGGAGAGCCTGAAGCCCTTGCTTGGCGATGACATTGCTGCTATCATGATGACCAACCCCAATACGCTCGGCTTGTTTGAGAAGGACATTCCCGAAATCGCTAAACTGGTTCATGACTGTGGTGCGCTCCTTTACTATGATGGCGCCAATTTCAACCCCATACTCGGCGTGGCGCGTCCTGGAGACATGGGATTTGACGTGATGCACATTAACCTTCACAAGACATTCTCTACACCCCATGGTGGCGGAGGACCTGGAGACGGGCCTGTTGGCGTGCGGAAGGGGTTGGAACAGTTTCTCCCAAAGCCTCACGTTCTGAAGCAAGGCAATCAGTATGTCCTTGAAAATCCTGTGTCAGATGGTGAGTACAGCGTGGAGAACAATCATGTGGGAGCCTACTTAGGCAACTTTCTTATAAATGTACGCGCGTACACTTATTTATTGACGCTGGGCCGTGACCAAGTGAAAAAAGTGGGTCCGCTGGCCACTCTCAATGCCAACTATATCAAGGAGTCGTTGAAGGATGATTTTGAGCTGCCTATTCCGACTACCTGCATGCACGAATTTGTCTTCAATGGGCTTCGCGACAAATCGACTGGCGTGACGACAATGGATGTCGCCAAGCGTCTGCTCGACTACGGATACCACGCTCCTACAATATACTTTCCGCTCCTTTTCCATGAGGCACTGATGATAGAGCCGACGGAGAATGAGAGTAAAGAGACCATAGATGGATTTATCGAGGTGATGCACAAGATAGCCAAGGAAGCCCGAGAGACTCCAGAGGAGGTGAAGTCAGCTCCACATAATACGCCGATAGGTCGTGTTGACGACGTGTTGGCCGCCAAGCATCCGATTACGACGTTCAAACAGCTGCAAAATGACAACGACTGATCTGATTATTATCGGTGCAGGACCAGGTGGCTATCATACCGCAGGATATGCTGCCAAGCACGGTCTGAAGGTGATTATCATTGAGAAGGGAGAGTTGGGTGGCACCTGTCTTAACGAGGGTTGCATTCCCACAAAGTGCTTTGCGCACGATGCCGATCTCTATCGCAATCCTTTGGTCGCCAAATGCGGGGGAGAGGTAGAGTTTAAACCTATCTTAGAACGCAAGAATCAGGTGGTAGCGCAGCTCGTGTCGGGTATCGGAACACTCCTATCACAGCCGGGCATTACACTGGTGAAAGGTGAGGCACACTTCATCAATGCGCACACGGTGGAGATTGGCGAAGAGCAATATACGGCCAAAAACATCATGATAGCTACAGGTTCGCAGTCGAAGATTCTTCCTTTCATGCGCAATAACCCAAGCATAGGGAGCAATGTCATGACCTCAACAGAGCTGCTTAACATCGATTATGTACCCAGACGCCTCTGCATTATAGGTGCGGGGGTGATCGGTATGGAGTTTGCTTCAGCATTCCAAACATTCGGCAGCGAGGTGACAGTGATTGAATTTCTCAAGGAATGTTTGCCTCCAATTGATTCGGACATAGCCAAGCGTATGCGCAAGGCACTGGAAAAGCGTGGCATCAAGTTTTATATGCAAAGTGGTGTACAAGACATTCGCACCACAAAGGGGGCAGACGGCAACGACACAGCAGTAGTCACCTTCGAGCGAAAAGGACAGAGAGTAGAACTGGAGGCAGACGTAGTGCTTGTTGCCACAGGACGAGCCGCCTACATGGATAACCTGAATGTGGAAGCTGCAGGTGTCGCATTCGACCGCAAAGGTATCACAGTGGATGACAATATGCAGACTAACGTGCCAGGAATTTATGCCATAGGCGACGTGAACGGACGCATGCTGCTGGCCCATGCTGCCGAGGCGCAAGGGCTGCGTGCGGTGAATCACATCCTTGGCAAAGCTGACGGTATCCGTCTGGATGTTGTTCCGAGTGCTATCTTTACCTATCCTGAAGCGGCTTGTGTAGGTCCCACCGAAGACCAGCTAAAAGAGAATGGCACGGCTTATACTGTTCGCAAATCATTCTATCGCAGTAATGGCAAGGCCGTTGCCATGGAGGAGACAGAGGGGCTACTGAAATTGTTAGTCGGTGAGGACGGGAAGCTGCTGGGTTGTCATGCCTATGGTGCCCATGCGGCAGACATGGTGCAGGAGGTTTCGGCATTGATTTGCCGTAACACAACTGTCGATGAGCTTCACGACATCATTCATATCCACCCTACCCTTTCTGAAATTTTGCTCGATGCTGTCATGTAGTAGAGTAGGGAGAACGTCAAAAAGTAGGCCCATTATTTGGTAATAATGGGATAATGTGCTACCTTTGCATAAAGAAAGAAGAAAACAGAGTCGTATCGATTAGATCGGGATAGTCATCAAATAAATCAGAAAACCCGAGACTGCTTCCTTCAAGTCAATGGCGGGCCACATAAATCGCATCTCTGCGACTAAGCCGTAAGGCCGGTGGATTACAAATGACAAGGAGCGCTCATATCTTTGATACTCGGACTTTTCATCACATCGTCGATACGACTCCTTTTATAACACAAGCCCTGGGATAACCAAATCTTGGGGCTTGTTGGTTATAAGGGGTTGTAGTTACATTACGAATCTTCCAACTGTGAGGTGTAAATGTAGATGGGTAGGAACGCAAAGTTAAAGAAATCAAACTGACAATCTTTCTGTAGACATGGGATGTTTTTCCCTGTAATGGCATCAATCATCTACCAAAAGTAGCTTTTCCAGATGATAAATGGTGATAGTCTGCCGGGAGAATGAGAGTAACCCCTGTTGCTCTAAAGTGTGAATAGTATGCGAAACATTGATGCGCGCTTCCCCTATGGCCTTTCCAAGGTCGGTCAGACGAATGCGAAGAATCTTTTCTCCTGCTGGGCGAACACAGCGGTTGGCCACAAAGGTGGCAATTTTATGAGGAATAGAGATGGGTGGTGTGCGCCAAAACGATGTTTTAACTCGTTGTGAGATGGTACTAATGGTATTGAGAACATTGATCTCGAATACTAAGCTTTCGGCACAAAGGCGCAGGACATCATCCTTTTGTAGTTTTAATACAACGCACTTGGAAAGTGCTTGGTATTCCCTTTCCATATATTGCTGTAGGCCAAAAAGTCGTTCTGGCTCAATAACACAGGGCGCCTCCATGTATTCCTGAATGCTGTATCGACAATCGGCGCTTTTTCCTTCCGATAGCATACGGCCTTCCATGAGCAACATCAATGTTTTGCAACGGTCATTTGCCCGCACTATCCGCTCACCCTCATTGTACTTTTGAAAATCTAAACGAATCCTACTCGCTATATCCTCCAATTCTTTTCGGTCAATGCCTTGAAAGAACGGAAGAAGCAAGAGTTTGTCATAAGCCGTCATAAGAAAGCATACTCGTTAATTATTTACCCTCTTTCAAACCTTCGCTTCTCCATACGCTAAGCCCCCCTTGGGCATTTTGGTAAATGAAATAGGCTTTCAACTCTTTTCTCTGCTCTAACACCTTTTGCGCCTTCTCTATTCCAAGTACCATGAATGAGGTGGCGTAAGCATCGGCCTCGGTGCAAGTGGGAGCCAAAACAGTTGCAGAAAGCAGGCTGTGCTGCACTGGACGACCGCTCTTTGGATCAATCGTATGGGCATATTTCCGTCCCCCCTTATAGTAGAAGTTTCGATAATTACCTGACGTAGCCATTGCTTGGTCTGTCACGTTGAGGACAGTCTCCAGCTCCTGATTCGTGTCTTCGGGGTCGTCAACGGGTTTGCTTACGCCAATCCGCCAGGGTAAATGCTTCTCGTTTGTGCCTTTAGCATATACTTCCCCACCTATTTCGACCATAAAATTGCTGATACCATGGGCGATGAGCATTCGTGCAACTCGGTCTGTACCATAGCCTTTAGCTATAGCACTGAAGTCAAGCATCATGTTAGGGTGTGACAGTTGGACGGTTTGTCTGCCCTTCGCGCCTACAATCCGAACTTTGTTCATGCCTACGAGCTGTCTAAGACTATCCACCTGATGCGTGTTAGGCAGCTGCTGTGTCTTGAATCCAAAGCCCCATGCGTTGACAAGAGGAGCCACTGTAATGTCGAATGCTCCCCCACTTTCCTTGTAAACTTGCTCAGCCATGGCATATACTTCAAGGAATGACTCGTTAAGGAAGGGTTTCTTGCCTTGGTTTATCAATGAAACAGTTGATTGAGGATTAAACATGGAAAATTCTATGTCCACAACTTTCAGTTCTTGTTCTATCTCTTTTTGCAGGTTTTCGTTGCTCTGGTAGGTAATGTGGTAGGTTGTACCAAAGACTTTCCCTTCGTCATGTTGGTAGGGAACAGACTGCTGCCCATGTACAATGAGCACAGTTCCAATGATGAGAAAAGCCAGGAAAGGCAGTTGCCAGAGTAGTTTTTTCTTTTTCATAACTCAAAACTAAGGTTGAAGACGGCTCCAATTCGGTTGTTTCCATTACGTCCAAATCCAGGAATATAGTAGGGTTCTCCCACTGTGCCATAACTTTGGCTCAGCCTCATGCGGTATCGTAAGGACCAGCCTAAGTGAATAAAGCGCCAAATTGTCACGTCAATACCACCGCAGACTTCTCCCCAAAAAGCAGAGGCTTTAATGTCTTTTGCTTCAAAAAAAGCAGAATTTCCCCACACAGGATCTTGAATAGGCGTAGTGGAAAACACGTCATATTTAAAAGAAGAGTAGGCAATGCGCGCTCCGGCGTATAGCCGATATAAGTCATGCTTATTACGAAGTAGGTTGAAATCGCATCCTATGCGCCCGTAAGGAGCACTTGCCTTGTAACATAATGATGTGGTCTCATCGGTGATATTGGCATCGCCTAAACCTACCTCGATGATCGGAAAGTACTTGTCAAGCAAGTTTACTCTTAGAAAAGCCTCATACTGACCATATTCACTCAATGCTCGCTGTCCAACGCCAAGCAAATCGACACCAATGGAAACACCCTTGAAAACCTTAAGCGTATCTGTAGCTTCGGCTTGAGTGAGCTTTTGTGCCCGTATGGTATTGGGGAGTGTAAGGCTAACGGCGAGGATGGAAATAGATAAGCAAATTCTCTTTCTCATCATAGTCTATGTTTGGGTGGGCAATGACGATGGAGTCAATGCCATGATGGGTTGTATGGACTCTGGTTATGGTATGGAAGAAGCGTGGCGGGCAATCTACAGAATCAAAATGCGGATTATTGGTTTTGAAGAGCGTAACTGTATCGGTACGTAATTCGCCCACCGTATCTTTTTGAAGGAAAAGCAACTGGTCACTATCATATTCGTAACTCACTGGCAGACTGAAAGCATTCGCTTGAGTGAGTCGATTAAGCACTACCGTATCATTGCTGTTAGGGCGCATGGCCAATATGGTCAGTGTGTCGGAAAGTGTATCGACTTCTCCTCGAAGGGAATAGTGACAGCTAACAGCAGATGTAATCGAGCAGTCGATGGACGCACAAGCCGACAATAGCAAGAGTGGAACAACCAGTAGTAAGCTCTCGTAGCGGTGCAAAAAGTTACGTTGGGTGTGCATTGAGACTATTAATTGAGTTCTTTCTCTATTTGGTAGTCATTCCGTCGTGGACTGGTTCGGCTGATCAAATCGCCTATAAAGCCTGCCAAAAAAAGCTGCGTGCCCAACAAGATGGCTGTAATGGCAATGAAAAAGGAAGCATGATGTGAAAGTAAATCGCCATAATAGCCGTTGGCAAGGTTATAAATCTTTCCACCCAAAAGCCACAACAAGGCAATAAAACCTATAAAAAAGACCAACGAACCCAGAAATCCGAAGACGTGCATTGGCTTCTTACCAAATGTGCTGAGAAACCAGAGGGTGAGCAAATCGAGATAACCATTGACAAAACGGTTTAGTCCCATGAACTTGGAAGACCCGAATTTGCGCGCTTGATGATGAACTACCTTCTCGCCAATCTTGTCAAACCCGGCCTCTTTGGCCAGATAGGGAATATAACGGTGCATTTCACCATAGACCTCGATGTTTTTAACGACTTCAAACCGATATGCTTTTAGTCCACAGTTGAAATCATGAAGATTGTGAATGCCACTCACCTTACGCGCCGTTGCGTTGAAAAGCTTTGTCGGTATGGTCTTAGAAAGAGGGTCATAACGTTTCTGTTTCCAACCAGAGACAAGGTCATAGCCATCTTCGGTGATCATTTTGAATAAAGCGGGAATCTCGTCAGGCGAGTCTTGGAGATCGGCATCCATTGTGATAACTACTTTTCCCTGGGCTTTCTGAAATCCACAATATAGAGCTGGACTCTTGCCATAGTTGCGACGGAACTTAATGCCCTTAACACAAGGATTTTGCTTGCGAAGATTCTCAATCACATTCCATGAATGATCGGTTGAGCCATCGTTTACGAAAATGATTTCATAGGAGAAGCGGTTGGCCTCCATCACTCTTTTAATCCATGCGTGAAGTTCGGGGAGGCTTTCCTCTTCATTATAGAGGGGAACAATAACAGAAATGTCTAACATCGTATCATTATTTACATAGTTTCTATTTGTTATGGCATTACCTGAGCTATTTGCTGGTAATCTCCATGTATTGTTATCTCTTTCTGGCTAAAGGTGCCATCAGGAAACTCATCACAATGCCGCCGATAGCTAAAGTGACAAAACTGTTGCAGGCCATGGCGAATGCAGGGATATGATGCAGCTGACGTATGTATTCGTCCATAGTCATGCCCAAGCTCCTCACTATCAACTCTGTCTGGTCTCTGTCTGACATAATGATGCGCTCCACTATACTTGCCAGCAAGCCGTTGTCGACCAACGAAAGATAGAGGTATTGCAACAAAGAGAAAAAGAGAGCAGCATTAACCGTTGTACGGAGAAGATAGAGCACGGCACGCTTTGTGCTGATAGAGCCATTCAGTCCATCGTCACGAAATTTACACAAGCGGTAGTAGATGAACACGGGGGCAAGTAGAACCAGCAGTGGACAAAGGGAAGCAAAAGCCATCCAAGCCAAAGAGCCGGTAGACACAAGAGACAAAGCAAGGAAACTGGCAAAGCTTCCAATCAGTAAAATTGATGTGTAGAAGCCGTCATATCGTGTATACAGACGTAGCTGTCTGAAATCATTATAATCCATCTTTTCTATTTTAGTGCAAATGTACGCTTTTCTTTTCAAACCAAGAATTAATCAAATAGAATTCTAACGTTCTTGTAGCCCATGAGATGGAGAAGGTGGCTAACCTCTTTTCGTGCATTTCCTTCGGCACGTTGGAGGTTGGAAGGAGTCAGGCAACGTGATAGCATCTTCTTCTCTGCACGTCTAAAAAGAGCATCACGTGCATCGGGACCCCATTTCCCCTGCTCATAAAAAGGACGTGTGCGCGCTTCATCTATAAACTGCCGGTCGAGCAAACACGCCTTAGGAAGTGTCACAACCAAAATGCTATCGTGTTCTATGCGGAAAGAATGGTCGCTAACCTGGTCTAAGTTAATCCCTATACGTAGCGTACCATAATATATACGGGCCAAACCGTCATCGCTGAAAAAACCTTTTCGGATGGTATCGACATACTCTTCATCATTGATGGTGAGAAATTCCCATTGTCCGATAGATTGGATGGAGGAGACGACAGCAGGAGTCACTTTTACCGTTTCGTTCTTCTCCGCCACTATGGCGGTGCCCTCACATTTTGAAAGGATAACCGCCACCGCAACCAAAACAGCCACAAGGGCACTAAGAACGGCTATGAGACGGAGGCTAATGGAGTTTTTCTTTGTCATGGTCTTTCTTCTTGTGTAGAAGCATTGTTAATAGAGCGTCGCAAGTCACTGCTTGCAAAATCCTTGCGGAAAGTGATAGTGATATTCTCTTCCTTATATCCCATCCGTTGAAGCAAGGGTATGAGAGTACGGGCAGCATTGGCTTGTGCATTCTGAATGATGCCAGAGTTGGGTAGTTGGGCAATGATGCTGTCGCGCCCTTGACGTTCAAAAGAAGATAATTCCTCATCGGTGAAATTACGGCCAAGTAGTTTTACAAACTGTCTAATCTGTTTATGTTCTACTTTTGTGGCAGTGAGTTGTATGGTGGGATCTGGCAGGATGAGCGTGATTTTCCCGCCTTTCTCTTTATGAATGCTCTGCTCCGTGATTTTGCTCATATCGATGTATCCCTTTACTGTGGCTTCAATGGGGATGGCTATGTGGCGGGAACTCATTGGGAGGCCGACACGCAAACCACCCAACAGCCCTTTTCCGGTGAAATGTACGGTGTCGCTATGGGCAACGATGATGCGGAACTGATACTCAGTCGTATAGAGACGGGAGCATGATTGCAGCTGTGTGAGCATAGGAATGGTATCCTGCAAGTGATCCCCCGGTGCGCTTGTACCGCCCAATCTACAAGACGAGAAAAGCAGCAGAAGCCCGAAAAAAGAGAAAAAGAGCAATTTATTCATGTAATATCGGGTCAGATTTAAAGTAAACAGGACACCTTGATAAGTGGCCTTATTTTATGCAAAGGTACAAAAAAGGTTTGAGCCGGTGCACTACAATCTTGATTTTAGACTATATTTTTGGTGATTAAAAGCTTTTTGATTACTTTTGCGCTGTCTAAGAATGCATCTATATTATGAGAAAAGCAATTCCGTTTCTGTTGGCATGTAGCATTATGCTGCTTGTAGCATCTTGCAAGAAAGAGAAGAAAACGGAGGATATTGTTACCAGAATTCCACCTAAAAAGGAAGTCAAAAAGGGCATTGGAAAGATGAGCGACTTCACCTATGCAAAGCAAATAAAAGCGTTTGGCGAAACTCTTAATATCTCCATACGTCGCTACCCCGACACTTCGCTGCCTTTGGCCAAAGATGAGAGCGGGCGGGCATACTACGACAACAAAGTGGAATTGATCATCAAGCGTGTAGACGGTTCAACATTTATAGAGAAAACTTTTGCCAAAACCGATTTCCAAGATTTCGTCACAGACGATTATGCAAGCAAAGGTGCACTGCTGGGTTTTATGTTTGATACGACAGAAGACAACGTATTGAAATTTGGAGCCAGTGTGGGTTCACCTGATCCGACCAGTGAAGACTTTGTGCCCATAGAGATCTTGATTGACCGCCAAGGCAAGATGACCATCCATAAAGCCACAAGCATAGATTCTGGAAATGGAGAGGAAAAAGAAAAGGAGCAATCAGCGTTGGACGCAGCAGAGGCAGAAGGCATGTAAGTCCAATTTTCAGTTCAGGTAATAGGGTCTGGGCGACGGCGTGATATGCGATTCTACCGCGTCGGAATATGTCTAATGGTGTCACAATAGGGGCTGAATGACACTTCAATAGGGGCTGAATCGCATGGTCATTTAGCCCCTATGACCTCCTAATAGAGCCGATATGGCAAAGTGTTCTATATTTTAACTCCCGTTAATACTTTATGCGGACAAAAACGGAAGGAAGAACATAATATACGAATGGCCAGTAAAGTGATTGCGAATCCGGTGGAACGACATGAAACGGTCATACTCGTCGGGTGGAAGCACGGCCTTGTAATCAACCTTGGGAGAAGTTTTCTGCCGGGTCGGCTCTACATCGGAAGGACGGTTGGGCAACTGATAGGTGACGCAAAAAGTCTAACAGCTGTTGCCGTCGAGCAAAGCTAAGTCCTTTTTGATGTCGATGACTTTGTTGGCACGGAGAAAATGATTCATTTCCTCCGTCGCAGCCTCGGACGAACCTATCGGAATGCTGAAAATTTTGATCTGCATTTTCACGTGTTTTTTTTCGGCCGGCAGAGCCGGCATTTATGTATTCGATTCCCTGCCACTCTTCTTGGCGGGGCGGCTGCCGCTACGCCCCGCCTTGAAAAATGGCAGGGAATCTC
>ERZ808252.1899-NODE-1899-length-13903-cov-3.127311_pt1 | contig 13903 bp, 16 predicted proteins | sample MGYA00521242_ERZ808252 | MGnify/ENA primary metagenome ERZ808252 (study PRJEB31516, sample SAMN03275581) | gut metagenome | biome: mammalia-associated habitat; material: feces | host: Papio cynocephalus | place: Kenya | collected 2012-08-07 ...
TGATGCCCGCCAGCAAGCCGAACTGAATTATGCCAACCAAATGGCAACCGCCATGAAGTCGCGCTTGTCGCAGATGAAGGAACTCGTGCAGCCTATCGAGGACTTCGGCTCTGCCGTTGGTCAGGCACTTGCCACCATGAAGGACGATGCCGACAGCGCAAACGAGGCTATCAAGTCTGCCCTCAAATCTATGCTTGAATCGTGGGGCAAGATGGCTCTCAATGATGTAAACACGCAAATGTGGAAGGCTATCAACGATGCCGGAGCCAAGCGAGGTAAGGCGAAAGCGCAACCCGACATTGATGCCGCACGCAAAAATGCGGATGCCAATGCAGTGAAGGAAAATCTTTCGGATATTGGTACGGCTGGTAATCCTGCTCACGTCATTGTGGATAACGGTATTTCGGTAGATGCCAACGGCAATCCTGCCGATACTGGTACTAATGGAAACGCAAATACCGAAGGTGCACAACAAACTTCCGTGCAACCTACCGAGCCGCCTGCCGCATGGCAAAAGCGCAATCCGGGCAAGACGATAAACGATTACAACCGTGAGGTGCAGGGCATAGCCGGACAGACTGGCACAGCTGTTGCTGATGTCGCCACGGGCAACAGTTCTATTGCCGATGCCGGTGCCGATATAGCCATGTCGGGAGTCAACGCCGCTCTCAATGCTGATCTCGGCGGCGGAAAGAAAAATAAAAAGGAGGAAAAGGAACGTAAGAAAGCCCTCAAAGAGGAGAAGAAACATCAAAAGGAACTTTCCAAGGAAACAAAGAAAGGTACTGAGGAGCGTGAAAAGACCACCGACAAGGGAGCCAAGAAGATGGCTGCGGCAACCGAAGAGGGAAATAAGGAGCAAAGTGAAGGTACTGAACTTGCTCAAAAAACAATGGGCACGGCCATCGAAACTGGTCTAACTCAGACTTACGAACTTCGCCGTGCTAACGACAAAGAGGAGTTACAGGCCGAAGCCGATACTACGCAGACGCAAATGACATTCTCTATCGCCGGTGCTATTGGTAAATGCTTCCAGTTCCTCGGTCCTATTGCTGGTCCTATTGCTGCTGCCGTGGTGATGTCTACCCTTACGGGCTTGATGCAATGGGCTTTAAGCTCCGCTTTCAAGAGTAAGAGTAATTCATCCTCTTCCTCTAAGAACACCAAACTCGTTTCGGGTATGCTCACTTACGATAACGGTAACGTTCAAGACCTAAAACCATTCGTGGGCGACAACGGTGAAGTGTATTGGGCAACGGAGCAAGACAAGCCGCAGAGCGGCGTCAATCTCCTTACTACTCCCACTGCTACCACTATTAACGGCCAACGCTCCTTGGTGGCTGAGAATGGCCCGGAACTGGTAATTGGTCGCGAGACTACCAAGGCTATGATGATGAACAATCCATCCTTACTGAAGGCTCTCGTCAATTACGACAGTAACTATTCGGGGCGCAACGCGGCCCGTAGACCATTTGATGAAGGTAATGTTGGCGAGTCGGTTGGTAATTTCGCGTCAGGCGCGTCAGCGACTGACGACCTTATAACCAACAACACTGCAAGCAATGCGGCTCTCCTGCAAGCCGTAAACGCCCTCCTTCAGCGTCTTAACGAACCAATCTCCGCCAAGATAGACATGTACGGTCGTGGTAATCTCTACGACAGCATGACCAAAGCCAACCAGTTTATGAAAGGTAAGGCATAAAACACCCTTGCGGATATAACGAAAATAAGACTTTGACGATTGCAAAGGTTATTACAAAGACCGCTCCGTCGTGATGACGTGGCGGTCTTTTCTTTTGTCGTTCTTTTTTGTGGTACTCCCCAAATGTGCAAACTCTTGTTTTAGTCTTGCACTTCTGTAACTTATTGGAAATTATGCACTTTTACCGTTCAAACACCCCCAAAGTGCAAAAATACGCCAAATCTTACTACCATATATATAATTTTCCGACCATTTCTTTTTTACTCCTAAATCAAAATCCCCGAACCTCAAACAATAAGTGAGTAGCAATCACGGCTATGCCGTAAACTATTGATAATAAGGTTTTTAGAAGAAAGATTATAAGGCAAGCGACTGGCGAAAATTGCGGAAAAATGGCTATATTTCTTTGTTTCTTTTATATTTTTTGTTGCTTTTACGCTCGTATAAAGTAAAAAAATAACTCCTTTTTTGCACTTTTGATAAGTAAGTACTTGAAAATTCGGGAGTTAAATGGATTTTGACTATGCACAAACGTAGCTCAAACCATGCACTTGGCTTGCACTTTAAGAAGTAAATTTGCACTTTTGGAAGAGACAATTCGGAAAATTAAAAATGGAGTTTGCACTTTTGGAGGTGAGTTTGCACTTTTGAAGGAGCAAAAGTGCAAACTTGCATTTCGGGCGATTTAGTAGGTTTTTTCCAGTTCGTTAATATACGGAATAGCCTCCTGGCGGATAATGTCGAGCAATATGCGGGCAGAACGTTTGAGTGGCACGTCCTTCATCCAGTGGGCATTGCTCATTAGCTCGTTTTCAAGACCGATGATAGGCTTCGCCACCAGGGTAGGATGGTTCTTCAGGTAGAGTTTGGACATGAAAGTAACGCTTTGCGTTTCCTCCACAATGGCAAGGTCTTCATCGGGATCACTCACTATGCACTTCACATTGAGTTTTGTGAGGTCGTGCCGTAGATATTGCTGAAAGGTGTTGAATACCCTGTCGCCCACATCGGGCATGATAACGCTGTGGCGCAACAGGTCGCTATAAGCCACCTTGGGCAGCCGGGCAAGTGGGTGAGTGTTTCGCATCACGGCATAGATATGGAAAGGTATGCAGGGTTGCGACTCGATACCCTCATGCCCGTATGCGGTGTTCATGGTGAAGGCGATGTCGAGTTCATGGTTGCGCAATAAGCGGTTTAGACTGGAGGCTTTGGTCAGTTCGGCATTCAGCCGGACGTTAGGATAACGCTCCATAAAGATAAGGGCAGCGACACGGATATAGGGAGCGATGAACGAGCCGACACCGATACGCAGTTCACCGGTCATACAGTTGTTGAGCGCATGGATATGTTCCTTGCAGTCCTCCGTCTGTTTGATTATCTCCTTGGCACGAGGAAGCAGGGCTTCACCGTTTTCAGTGAGCGTGATGTCGTGTGATGTACGGATGAGCAGTTTGCAACCTAATTCATCCTCCAGGGCTTTGATGTGTTGGCTGATGGCAGACTGCGTAACGCAGCAACGGGTGGCGGCAACAGAGAAAGAAAGGTTTTCCGCCACGAAAACAAAAGAACGCAGATGACGTAGCTCCATAGTTGTAGTTTTTTAGTTGAAAGTATAGGTTATCTAATTGCAAAGGTAGATAAACTTTACTTATCGCAGAAGGATAATCAAAAAGAAATACTAATAGAAAGATAAGCGAGTGAAGAAGGAACAGCGGAAGTCCCCTTGCGGCAGATGAGTGGCGCAAGAGGACTTGATTATCTCTATACTTACATCATTGCGTGCATGGATGTATAGTCCCATATCTTAGTGCAGTCATCATCTGTCTGCCAGTCGGCATCACAGAAGTAGAAGAGGTATGCGGCGCGTATGATTTCCTCGTCCTTCATGTTGGTGCACAGGTCGGCATACATGGAGTTGAAGGCAACGTATTTGTCCCATCCGTTCACTTTCGGGTGAAACTCCATACCGCGTGTGGCTTCCTCTATCTGTGCGCGTGTCCAGTGTGCGCCATGCTTCGTGGGCATACCTTCCTCATCAAGTTCACCATACTCCAGACGGTTTACGTCGTGGTTGGCAAACTTCTCACTGTAGTGGCGGTCGTAGAGTACGGCATGTTGGTGGCGCATGATACGCCAGTACAAAGCCGGATTATCATTCTTTATACTATCAAGGTCGCATGACATCTGCTCAATGGCAGCGTTCATTTTCTTCTCGGAGGCTACGCCTGTAGCGCGAGCCTGTTCTATCAACTGATTGTATTTCATAATCATCAAAAATTTTTATAAACAACAAATATCACGAAGAACACTAATGTTTGGTGATATAACATCAGATGTAACAGATTTAACGGATTCTTTGTCAACAAACAATGCACGAAATATTAGTGATATTAGTGTTATTTGTTGTTCAAAGAAATTGTCAGTACATAAAACCTGTTTCATCTGTTTAATCAGATGTTTATTTCTGTTGTCAGCAATTCGGGCATAAGCCCTTGAACTTAGGTATCACCGGCACTGAGGTAGCGAAATTCGTAGGCCGCTGAAAGTTGAAAGAAACTTCATTCAACTTTCTTTCTTCTTTCTTCTTTGTCTTTTTCTCTTCCATACAATATAGTGAATTTTCGTTGAAGATACAACAATAACAATCCAAACCAATTAGACAAGTAAGCCATCAGTATGGCAAGGAACACCGCCGTGATGATGTCGGCACCCGTATATACCATTCCTGCAAGCACCGTCCAGAACGTGAGGCACTGGCTGCAACCGAGAACCTTATCCACCACCTCGGCAATGGCATGAGCCAAGCCGAGATGATGAATGAGATTGACAGATACCGTCAAGACAAAACTTGTCAATACAAGCATTATCATGCCGTGGCGATGGTTAAGGTGAGAGGCACGTCCGACACGAAAGTCTTGCTGCATGAGCAACAGGCTATGCGTGCGATGCCGTTTTGCACGGTGCCGATAGATGGAGTGATGCTGCTGATGGCAGTGGCACTGAACACCGGAATGGTGAAGTCCTGGCTCACCACCTGCGAGCGTGTGCAGCACGTTCCGCAGTTGCAGGGCACATAGTTGATGACACCCTCCACATGGAGCACCACAAGATACTGCGAGGTGCCTACATTGGCAATACTCTTCACCGTGAACGATGGAGCGAATACAGGCGTTTCGTCCACACACGCAGGAGTGCAGAGCTGTTGTGTGATGTTCACGTCATAATAAGGAGCAGTGGCAGTTGCGCCCACTGCAAGTGTGGCTGTGATATTAGCCGGAATAGAACGTTTGTTCATAGTCATTGTTTTCTGTTTTAGTATAGCGACGAAACGTAGCCGCCGCATGTGTTGATAACTCTGTTGATAACTCTATCTCTTCACCTGATAATGCTCAGCACTCTCCACCGGAAGGTTCTTCTGCAAGAGGTCAGCTAGTTCGTCGAGGTCTTCCTCGTCAAACGTGATCACACCTTCGAGGATAGATAGCGGACCATTATAGCGCACCTTCTCCACAATGTCGTGAGCCATCTGCGGGATGCTCTCGTCGGGTATCTGCCCGAAATACTTAGCCAGCATGGGCGTAACTAATGAATTGACCACAGGCTGAATAAGCGGCTCAATATCCTTCTGAAGATTGTATGTTCCGCTTACAAGTCCCATTGAGCCGATGGTGGCTTGCAATGACTGAAGCATAGGCAGGCGCATGATATTGCCGGCAGCAATCTGCGAAATGGCAGGTCGTGCCCATTCCGACACGACCGCTGCCAAGATTTGCGAGTTGGAATATTCCATACCTTACAAGCGTTTATGCGTTACAACCGCAACCGCACCCAGTCTGACATACATTCGATGAAGGCACAAAGAGTTTGGTTACGCTCGAAAGCGAAGCCACCTGCGACTTCAGCACGTCGATGTTGGCATTGGCAGCAGCATTGTAAGCCATCTGCTGTGCGTTGATAGCCTGCTGTGCATCCTTGTTGGCGTTCACCTTGTCTTCAAGGCGGTTCACCTTACCGTCAATGTACTGCGTTACTTCCACGAGTTTCTTGTCGGTGTAGTTCTCACTCTTCTGAATGGCAAGTTCCGTCTTGAGCGTAGAGTTTTCCTGAATAAGATTAGTCTCACTCTTTGTTACGAACCTTGCGTCAGGGTCATTCGGGTTGGCAGTCATCTGTCTGCCACCACCAAGACCGCCGAGCAATGCGCCACCACCGAGAAGGCTGGTAGCCAATCCTGCGATACCGAGACCGAGAGCCGTATTGCCCAGTCCCTTGCTGGCAACATCATAGTCGCCGTTTTGTGTTTTAATCTGCATAGTTGTTTGTGTTGTTGATTTCGTTCAATATTGAACTTGTGGCAAAGGTATATATATAAAGGTAGGAGTGAAAGGAGCGGTGATGAATAAAACTTATGGGAGTATCACAGATAAAATGATGCTAATAGAAGTATAAATGTTAAATAAATCTTTGACCGACAAAGTTTATGGTATATAATTTTGAAATATCAAATATATATTTTAATTTTGTACCCAATTAAACTTTGAGTGTCAAAGATATGTTTGAAGAGCAATGTTCCATATACGCCGACGCCCTCGACAACGTAGGTCGATATGTAGACCAGGAGACGGGCGAGTGCATACAGCAGATGTCTATCCGTGATTTTTGCCTTACGGACAGATGGCGGCCGTATGTAGAGCACTTGCGTGCCTTGCGTCAGGAATATGGAGCCAAGGCAAAGAAGATGCCGGAGTATATCGACACCAAGAAGAAACTGCCCGGTGCCACACTGAGCGGGCTCTTTGAGATACGCAATGACGAGTGTACACGCAGGGACGGCAGCAAGTTTATTGCGCCCGTGTCGCGTCGTGAGACCCATCTGAAGCAGCACACCGGTTGGCTGGCCATCGACATCGACCTGGCGGACAATGCCCATCTGTCCAACTTCAACAATGTGCAGATGCTGGTGCGTTTCCGTCCTGAGATAGCCTTGTTGATGCGCTCATGTTCAGGCACTGGCTTCTTCGGACTTGTGCGCCTTGCCTATCCCGACCGCCACAAGGAGCAGTTCAAGGCATTACTCAAGGAGTATGCAGCCTTTGGCATCATGCTCGACAAGCAATGCGGCAATATCGGTCGTGTGCGCTTTGCCTCGTGGGACGATCCGCAGCATATATATATAAATGAGAAGGCAATAGCTTATAAAGGTTTGGAGCAAGATGTCCCGCAACTCGTTCCACAACCGCAGCAACATTATGCACAGATACCTGCAAGCCATTATTCGCAATCGGCTGACCATTCAGCCTTCTGGCAGAACCAGCGCGTGCAAGACCGCCTTGTGGAGCTTTGCGTACAAGCGATGGTGCAGCGTGGCGTGAACATCACGGAAGATTATGACGATTGGGTGAAGGCAGGTTGGGCACTAAAGGGGCATCCCTATGGCGAACAGCTTTTTCACAGTCTGTCGTCAATGAGCAGGAAGTATAACGCTGCCAACACCGCCCATAAGTGGCAACAGCTCGGACAGAGCAACACCGTGAGTGGCAACTATATCATCCATGCCTGCAAGGAGACGCTTGGAGAAATGGAATACAGTCAAATAAGAAGAAAGGTTTGGGAGGAAATGAAATGATAGAACTGAATAAAATATATAATGAGGATTGCTTGGAAGGTATGCAACGCATACCTGATGGGAGTGTGGATTGTATTATTTGCGATTTGCCCTACGGAGTGCTTAATAAAAACAACGAAAATGTCAGTTGGGATAGTATTCTTCCTCTTGAAGAATTATGGAAGTATTATTTGAGAATAGCAAAAACAAATTCGGCTTTCATTTTATTTGGGCAGGGAATGTTTACTTGTCAATTAATGATGAGCAAACCAGAAATATGGAGGTATAACCTTATTTGGAATAAGCAAAGAACAACAGGATTTCTTAATGCAAAAAGACAACCATTAAGACAAACAGAAGTAATATCTGTATTCTATCGTGAACAGCCAGTTTACAATCCTCAAATGCGAAAATGTGCTGTGCATGAGCGAAATCATAGTCGCGGAAAGCAGGAAGGACTTTCTACAAATAGATGTTATGGTAATTACGGAAAGGCAAGAGATATTGTTTCCGATGAAAAATATCCAACCGATTTAATCTCATTTCAGAGAAATGTACACACAGGGGTTCATCCTACCCAAAAGCCGGTAGACCTTGTTCGTTATCTTGTGCGTTCCTATACTAATGAGGGAGATATTGTCCTCGACAACTGCATGGGCAGTGGCACCACAGCCATCGCCTGCATCAAAGAGAAGCGCAACTTCATCGGTTTTGAGTTAAACAAAGAATATTACGACATGGCTTGCAAACGAATAGATAATGAATTAAGACAACCCACTTTATTTTAATATATATGCGACTAATCACCATAACAGGCCCCAGCGGTGCGGGCAAAGACACCGTGGCACGGATGCTGTCGGAAATGACCGACTGGCCCGTGATATGTTCCTACACCACGCGCCCAATGCGCGAAGGTGAGCAGGAAGGCAGAGAGCACCATTTCGTAAAGGAGTGCAATGTACCCCACTCGGATATGATGGCATACACTCAGTATGGCGGATATGAGTATTGGACTACGAAAGAGCAAATCGCGGGTACTGCCATTTATGTGATAGACGAGGAGGGACTGCGCAACCTGTACAGTCATTGTCCCGATATGCCGACGATACATCTTTATTTGGATGTAACTGAGGGTGTGCGCCGTGCAAGAGGCGTTTCAGAGGAGCGCATCGCACGCGACAAACGCAGACAGTTGCTTCCCGAAAAATTCTATCAGTACTTCATTCACAATATGGATAACAAGGAAATATTGAGATTAAAGGTACGAAAGTTTTACGATTGGTTAGGCATCCGATGCCGTGATTTATTCAGATAACATCCATAAGGCAAGCGTCAAACAAGATGTACAACATCAGTACAACGTGAGTACAGGATAAACGGTTATCCGTAAAAGAGAGAATGAATATGGCAAAAGTACGACCGGCATCGCCCTTCGCTTCCATTTCCGGCAAGCTCAGCAAGAGAGACAAATCGTATCTGCGCACCAACAAGCATACGGGTAGGGTGTCGGTCTGCTATGTGGACAATCCGCATCAAGGTCCCTGGAGCGAGAAGCAGACCGACCATCGCAAGGCTTTCGCTCTGCGCAGCAAGACTGCCTCGCAATGGCTGAAGGACAACGATCCGAAGCGCAACGGAGGCAATGCCACAAAGCAATATAAAGCCATGCTTCGCAAATACAATGCGCAGCACAACATCGGCAATATCTTTGCTTTTGTGGCTAAACATTATAAGGATGGAGCAATTCAATCTTTTATATAATATATGTTCTACACCCTAAACAACAAACTAAGATACACATCAGAATATGAAGTTTACAGACCCAACAGTGGAATGGTGGCAGCAAGAAACCATCGCACAGCATATTGCCCGAGTAGGACGGATATGCTACAAGAGCGAGGGTAAGCAGCCCGATCCCGAATTAAGTGAGGAAGAAGCTAAAGCCTTCATACAGAAACGCGACGAGGAGCGCAGCAAAGGTTTCTGGGACAGCGGGCATTGCTCCATGTACCGACATGGCACCTGCTATTTCTTCGTGCCCAACGAGAAGATGCTGCACACCGTATATGCGTGGTCGCTTATGGTGGCATCGCCCTATATATCATACGAGGTGAAGGGTAATAAGGTATGGATAAGCACCAATATGCAGTTTCTTTGCGAGCAAGGGCAACTGATGCAGATGCTGTCGCCCTATGGCGTGAGCGAGGAAGAGTATATCAAGAAGGCGATGAAGTGCAAGTGCAATGAAGCCTTGTGGCTCCTGCGCATGACCTTTGTCGTAACCACACAGCACATCGCGCGAGCTGAACCGCACATCGCCCAATGCCATTGCCGAACAGAGCACACGCTACTGCAACCTGGAGAAGAAAGGTGGCGTGCAGGTGTGCGAACCAAGATGGTATGCAGCCGGCACACGCTGGCAAAGGTTCCTTTACAGGACGGCTTGCTCCATCGGCTCGTGGTTATACAACCGACTGCTGAAGTCTGGCTTGAAACCGCAGGACGCACGCGGCATCCTTCCGCTCGACACCTATACCGTGGTGGCTTACACATACAGTATCAAGGAATGGAAGAACATCATTGATTTGCGCTGGCACGAAACGACAGGCAAGGCGCATCCTAATGCCAAGTATGTGGTGGGCGACATCCGTAATATCATCAATAAAAGGATGAAAGAGTATATTCCCGATTTTGATATATAAACCAAAAAGTTGAACAAAACGCAAATTATTTGCTTTAAAATGAAAATGCTATTCAAGAAAACCAACGAGAATGCACAGATACCATTCAAGGCAGACGGTCACGAGGCTGATTTTTGTTATGATTGTGTTGCAGTGAGTGAGGAGGAGATTGCTCCTAACGTGTGGAAATATGGTCTTGGCTTTGCGCTCCAGCCAGTGAACGATTTTGACGGACACAATATCCGTGGAATAAATGTGCGTCCTCGCTCGTCGATATGGAAAACGGGTATGGTGCTTTCCAATTCTACGGGTACTGTTGATGAGATTTATACAGGCGAGATTTCCGCCGTGTTCTATCATGTCATGCCCAATATGCCACGCTATAAGGTTGGCGACAAAATTTGTCAGCTTTGTTTGGAGCGTACCGAGGCTTTGGAGTTTGTGGAAGTCAAAGAACTTCGCAAGACTGCGCGAGGTGAGAACGGATATGGCTCATCAGGCAAATAATAGTCTATGCCGCGCCGTATCAACAAGGACTGCCCGTTCACGGCAGAAGAGATAGACGAGTTTCACGCTATGCTTTATAGCGTGAACACGTCGTTTCATTGTGCAAATCCGGCTCCTGTGAGTTGGCTGAAAGGCTATCAGAATTGCAGCAGCCGAATTGCAATTAATAACGATTATGATAAATAAACGATTTCACGACCATGAGCAAGAAGAATAAACCTACCCCGGCAAGTGAGGCTCGCCAACTCGAAAAGGCGAAGGCGCAGCCTACTATCTATACGTTCAATTTCAAGGATGTGCCTGCCGACAAATATACGGAAGCCCTAAAGGTGCTGTTTGCCAATCCCGACTTTGCCGAAGCCGTGGAGAAGCGTAACACACTGGTGAAGTCAGCCGGTCGCATACCGCGAGGCACGTCGCAGATGACATCCATCATCAATGCCATTCAGCAGCGCGACCGCAAGTTGGCCGACATCATGTATGCAGCCCTGGTGCAGGTGAACCTACATTCCAATGAAGGTTACGACTTCATTTCGTTTGCCAATCTGTTGAAGTATTACGTCGATTACTCCAAGCAGGGAATGCGCGAGAACGTGAACCAGTTGGCAACCAATCTCGACAAGATTACTTTCCTTGCCGATATGCTTGAGAGTGTGCTGGTAGACGTGAAAGCGGATATGCGCACGGTGTTCGGACCGACCATTGAGTTCAACCAGTTTGATGCCGTGCAGCAGGTGATGACACAGCTCCGTGGATTCTTCAAGAGCACACGTCGCCCCGATGCCGAATCGCCCGAAGCGCAGCTCTACTTCAACTACTCCGACTCTATCAACGAGTATCTGGAGAAACGCCTGAAAACGTACACCGACAAGTATCGCAAGCTGCACCCCATCCCCAAGGCTTACACAGCAGAGGATATGGTGAACGCCGTGCATGAGATATTCCATATCGACCGCCACCTTGCACAGGCTTTCATCAAGCACACCGAGAATGGCGGCTCTTACATTGATGCCACTGCCCTTGCCTTCAACCTCACGCAGGAGCAGATGCAGATAATAGACAAGCTCACTGGCGATGTAAAGAAGAAGGATGCGCTCAACTACTCCTTTGCCATTACCGACGCAGTGATGAAAACATATAGCGAAACAAAATAACTGATTATGCCCAATATCTACCTTCGTTTGCCAGTCAGCCGGTGCCAGTACTTTCGACATCGCGATCCTAACCATACGCTTGCCAAGAACGAACCTGTGGTTTTCAGCCTATATATGCCTGAATATTTCGCTATGCGTAATTCATTGAGCAATGCCAGTGCCATTACGCAGAACGTGAACCCGCAGTGCTTTTCTCACCAGCAGTGGCGGAACATGATGAATGGTAGACATCCACTCGGAGGAGATGTTCTTGTGAAACGTGATAACGCGGAGTATCTTACCTTTGCAGAGGTACAACAACTTAATGGATATAAAGATTACAGCAAGAGTGCCAATGAGGAGTATCTGTGCATCAAACTGCCTACGGAGATTGAAGTGGTAGATACAGTGCGGACTATCACTCCAACGTGGAATCTTGACCGTTACGGCATATTTAAGTTGATTGAATTGTTGAACAACGATTTCAAGCGGTGTATGGTGGAATGGGTACTTGCCACATTTGATTTTTGCACATCTAACGGCAGAATCATCGCTCGGAGCAAGTCGGCTATGATAGAGCGTTTCTTGATGCGCTATGGCATAGACCCATCAAATGAAGAGAAAGATAATATGCGAAGAATAGTAGAACGGTGGCTTAAATCTGAGCATAGTTTCTTCCGCTCGTATTCTTGTTTGGATATGCAATATACCGACGATAACGAGCGAATACACCATATCGACGAAATACAATGGTTATAGTAAGACTTCTTTATTAGTGTTAAAATGAACGTGAAATTATATTAAATAACAGACAAAATTATAATACGTATGAATTTACCCGATAATTGCAAGGAAATTTTCCTCGAAGGTATAACTGACGCTTATGTCTATCCTGCGGAAGGAAGCAGTATCCCTGTGCCTTTCAGCATGGCGCAGATATTGCAAATCAATAACTGCAAGTTTGCTGATACTCTTTTACATATCGGTACGGCTGACGGTGCAGAAGCATTTGCCGAAACTTTAACGGCGAAAAATTCAATCAGTAAATCAGGTTTTGGATATCTATTTACATTAAGTATAAGCGCAACAATTACCGATGGAAAGGAAAATGTGCGTGAAACGCAAAGAAAAATTGCTATTGAAAAACAGGATTGTTATATTGTTCTCAAACGCGAGGATGGGCTATTGTTTCTTTGTTATACACTGCCAAACACATTCTCTTTTAATGCTATTACAAACTCTACGCAGACAAGTGAACAGATTAGTCTCACTATTTCCTGCAATTCTTTATCTGATTTTATTCCTATAACAATACGAGAAAATTAAGCTATTTACTGAAAGACTTTCATATCTACCGTGCCGTTGTCCGTGAGGATAGCGGCATTTTTTGTCCTATCGCTAATACTATTGTCTTTTACCTTTGCAAAAGACAAATTTAAGGACATATCCCTTGGTAAAAGGATTGTTTTAGGATAACAACACAAACACAAAATTTTCTAATGAAAGGCCTATTTGAAATTCTTACAGAAAAGAAATGGATGGTGTCGCCCGACTTCGTGCATGGCATCCGCAAGGCTCTGGAGCAGAACCTGAATGCGCACACCGCATTCAGCAAGCCCGAGAAGTCATGCGGTTTCGTCACTGCGGTAGCGGCTGACGGCTCTGTCTATTACCCCGAAGAGTACCAGATTTCAGAGGATGGCAAGCAGGTGAAGCCTAACTGGGCTTTGGACTATGAGAAGGTACAAACCTTCCCTTTCGTGTCGGTATTGACCATCGACGGACCTATCACACGCAATGGTGGCGGTTGCTCGTATGGCTCTATCGACCACCGCGACATGATGATTCGCGCCGCCAACCATCCGCTCTGTTGCGGTCATGTCTTTATCATCAACACGCCGGGCGGATCTGCCTGGGCAAAGAACGACTATCAGCAGGCCATCGACTATGCACGCTCCAAGGGACAGCCCGTGATTGCTTTCGTTGATGGCATGTGCGCCTCTGCTGGCATGTATCTCGCTTCGCTTTGCGATGAGCGTTACTACATGCACCCGAAGAACGAAATCGGTTGTATCGGTGTGATGGCTGCCTTCTACACCGAGGCAGACGGAAGCACCAACAAGTACACCAACGAGACTTACCATGAGCTGTACGACCCTGAGTCGTTTGACAAGAACCGTGAGTTCCGCGACATTGCCAACGATGGCGACTCGGAGAAACTGGTGGCAGAACTTGCCGAACTGGGTGTAGAGTTCCGAGCAGACGTAAAGGC
>ERZ808252.1900-NODE-1900-length-13894-cov-6.254787_pt1 | contig 13894 bp, 7 predicted proteins | sample MGYA00521242_ERZ808252 | MGnify/ENA primary metagenome ERZ808252 (study PRJEB31516, sample SAMN03275581) | gut metagenome | biome: mammalia-associated habitat; material: feces | host: Papio cynocephalus | place: Kenya | collected 2012-08-07 ...
TTGATACCCTTAAAATCTTCGTCGATAATGATATTCTGCACTTTGCTCATATCCATATCGTCAGTGCTGTCTACATCTTCCGGATAAATAGGGATTACGGCACCGTTCCTGACGAACACCGGCATGCGCTCGAGTGGAGTCTCGATGTCCTTCAGCCACTTTCCGCCATCTTCAACGATAAAGCGGTCGCCGGTAAAGAACTCCACCCATTCGCCTTCAGGCAAATAGATGTCGCGACAGTTGTCGCTACTCATTACAGGAGCAACGAGGAAGTCATCGCCGAAATAATATTCGTCGTCGATATGCCAACAGTTGTTGTCTTCCGGATGATGGAAAATAAGAGCCTGAACTATTGTCGAACCGCTGTGAGTAGCTTTTTCACTCTCTCTTAATATATAAGGTATAAGCTTGTAGCGCAGTTTCCACCAGCGTTTCACGAGTGGAGCTATATTAGGATAATGCCATGGTTCGCGCTTGTTCGTGCCGTGGTAGCGGATATGCGAAGAGAAGACTCCGAACTGAGTCCATCGCATATATACATCATCACGTACAATAGAGTTCATGAAGTTAGGCAGAGTATGGAATCCCGGCACATCGTGGCTCCAGAAGGCAAAGCCAGAAAGTCCGAAATGCAGTCCGCCGCGCAGCGAACCTGCAAGTCCCTCCCACGAACTGCAGGAGTCACCACCCCAGTGTAGCGGATAGCGCTGGCAACCAGCCCATGCCGAGCGAGCCCAAACGATACCATCACCAGTAACCTCTTTAGTAATCTCGTAGGCCGCCTTCTGATAGAGCAGGGCATAAAGATTGTTGAGCAGTTCTGGCGACATGTTTTCGTAAACGGCATCCATGTGAATATTTTCTCCAAAGTCTGTCTTGATACACTTCACACCCATATCGAGAAGTCGTTTGAGCAAGCCTTTATACCAATCAGTAGCCTTCTTGCTTGTAAAGTCGATAGTTCCGGCATAGTCGAGAGCTGAGAAGTTAGACCCTTCAGAATCCTGTTGCTTTGTAAGTTTGCATATATAGTTGTTCTTGCGAGCCTCGTCGATCTGTTCGGCATCCTCGGCAACATACGGGAGTTGCCATAGTGACACCTTAAAACCTTTCTTCAGCAAATCCTGTACGAACTTCTTAGGATCAGGGAAACGTTCCTCATTGAATTTCCATTCGCAGAGCCAGTCAGTTTTAAACCATCCCGTGTCGAGATGAATCACGTCGCACGGGTAATGCTCCCGCCGCAGACGGTCGCAGATATTGTTCACCTCGTCAGCACTGAAATAAGTCATACGGCTCATCCATATACCGAAGCTCCATAGAGGCGGCATCGACGGATAGCCCGTAAGGTCGCGGTATCCGCGCAGAATCTCCTCCACCGAGTCTCCTCCAATGATAAAGGCGTCTATGAGAGCCTGATCGCTCATGAATTCTACAGAGCGCGATGATATTCCGGCAAGTGATAGTTTGCTGTGTGCCGTGGTATGATAGAACACGCCATACATACGACTTGAGAGATAGAACGGAATATTCTTGTATGTACGTCGGTTGTTCACCCCCTGTCCGTCTTGATTTTTCAAGAAGAAAGTCTGTCCGCTAAGATCCATTTTAGCAAACCTTTCTCCCGTACCAGCAAAACACTCGTTGAGCTTACACTCGAAAGAAAGCGTAGCCCGGTCGTTCTTGCCCTCAGTCTTACAGTATCCGAGAGGCAGGGCATCGTATCGTGGCGGTGAGAAATGGTCGTAAGCCGCCAGTCTCACTTCACGCTTTCCGTCGGGATAGAATCTAATGTCGAGTGTTTCCTGAGGATCAGGGAGCAGTTCGCTCCATCGGTCGAGTTCAGGTTCCTGCATATTAATCACGGCGCGACGAATCCCATTGTCGTCAGAAATAATCCATTGGCTATCTTTCAGTTCAGCATGTAATGGGACACGCTTTACCCTTGCGCTCATCTGCAGCATTTCAGAAGAATCAGATGGCTGTTCGCCGTCCATTCCCATGAAGATCCGGATTATTCCCGGTTCGTATTGCCGTATGACGAGAGTGTGTGATTCTTGTGGAACGTTATTATCAGGTGCCATATCGTTGGCAAGAACCTGTTTCTGGAACGGAACGGTAACAAGAATATCACCGTCTTTTATCTCCACCTTAGTTGGCTTGTAAGCCTTCCAAAGCGATTCTTCTTTTTTAAGTTCCTGATCGAAATCCATGAAATCGAACAGGTGGTAGTTTGTGGGTTTCATTATATGGTGTTTTTTTTTGTTTCTTATTTGGGAGAGCTGGGAGAGCTGGGAGAACTGGGAGAGCTGGGAGAACTGGGAGAGCTGGGAGAGCTGGGAGAACTGGGAGAGCTGGGAGAACTGGGAGCTCTGAGAGAAATAGAACGAATAAGAGTAATATTCAATTCTTCAATTTTTCAATTTCCTTCCAGCAGTCTTGCAGTCAACCATCGGACCGTTATTGGCAATTTTCATATTCTTTCCAGGCTGGTTAAAACCTATGCGTGAAGAGTCAGGCATCCAATTGTCCGTAACCGTATATCCGTCAGTCGCTTCATCAAAGTAGATATAGAAAGCCCTGTCGTTAGTGGCATACGGCGCTTTATGTAAATCTTCAATCCTGTTGCCGCTTATCACAGAAGCCGGTTGGTTAGAAAGAGTATAAATACCGCCAACATCATATAGCTGTCTTGCAAAGTCGTGAATATAGTTGCCGATGATTCTGTTTCCGTACATTCCGCTTTCAACAGGCGTCCATCCCCATCCCACGCAGATACCGGAGTAGTTAAGGCGGTGCAACTCATTATGAGTGATATTCACATTACTCACGTATCCGGCGTTAATCCCCACACAACCCCAATCCTCGTTGGCAACATTAAAAATCTCGTTGTTGTCGACCGTGATGTTGTTGCATAAGTCATCCTTAATCGCCGGTTTAAAAGGAACATGAGTTTCAAAGCCCCCGTCAGGGAAGTGACCAATCATAATTCCACTTCCGCCAATATCGCCGAAAAAGCAATCGCTGACGGTAGAGTTGTGGACTGCCGTTTCAAAGTCGAGAGCCGTTGCTGCGAGGTGTTCAAATCTGCATTTCGAGAAATCTATGCCATCAGCATGCTTAATGCTTACAGCAGCATCCGGTCTTGCTATCCAAGCTTGGTTTTCGAGCGAAGCCTTCTCCGGCAGTCCCGGTTCCTTCAGCTTATATGCGTCAAGCATCCTGAATCCAGCCTGCAAGGTAACAAGTCCCTCATAGAGTGGTCTTGTCCATGCAGCATGAGAGAAGACAACATTCTTGAATGAAATATCATGGACGTTGCGCTCCCTTGTTCCGCAGACCTCCACAAGCCTTTCAGCAACGGGAACAACAGCTTCAGTCGTGTTCATATCCTCGCCGTTCCTTGGCAGATAATATATCTTTCCCGAAGGATAGTCCTGATACCATTCTCCTGGTTCGTCGAGCAGTTGAGGGGCATTAGACAGGAAAAACGATGAGTTTCCTTTTTCTTCTCCAATGACAGGTTGCGGCCATGGGTGTTCAAATTCAATACTGCTTTCAGGTTCGTGGAAGGTAACCTTACAGAGTCCCCTGCCAATGTTGTTGATATCCTTGACCCTAAGAATGGCGATAGCCCAGCGCTGATGAACCGTCATTTCGAGCTGTGGTGCATTGCTGAGGTCAGTTGCCGGTGCCGGAATAGTTATCGTCCTCGACTTAGTGTCGAAGTCCACCATCCTTGTCATTTCGCCCGGTGCTCCCTGTTGCGCCCTTATAGCCTTGTTCCCTCCAATCCAGAGTTGGCGGGAAAAGACAATCCTGTTGCCAACCATAGGAGCGTCAGCCACCCATACCTTTCCGCGTATATTCTTAGGAACCCTTTCGTCGTTGCATCCCTTGTGCCATCCCTTCAGTTTAATACCTCCGCTCAAAACCGCCGGTTTGTCGCCCTCGCCGCATATTACGGTAGGCGAATCTTCAGTTCCCGAATCCTCTGGCCGCAGGAAGAGAGGCTTGCAGACATTGTAGACGCCGCTTTTAAGATGGATGAAGATACCTCCTTCAGCTTCATTCTTATGCAGTCTTCTCCATTCCCTTGCCATTCTGAGGGCAGCGGCAGGAGATGCCAAAGGCTGTAGCGATGATCCATTGCCTGCATCGTTACCATGGGGAGCCACATATATGTCGCCGGCAAAAGTCTTTACCGCAATGACGAGCAAAATTGCAGATATGATAGATATCGTCCTTTTCATAAGTTAAATTTCAGGTTTGAAAAATTTTACACTTTTCCTATATGACGCTTTACCTTATAGATATGTAACTATCCATTACATAGTATCTGCAAACGCAAAAAGCGTGGAAACGGGAATTTACATATTTTCGTTTGTAGAATTGTGCAATCTCACCCTGTATTCCTTAGGCGATACACCGAATCTGGCTTTTACGAATTTCCCGAAGAAAGAAATGTTCGGGAACCCCAGTTCGTCGGCAATTTCCTTTATCGAGAAGTCTGTATATTTAAGTTTCTGGGTGATAGCTTCGGCAAGGAAATCGTGAATCCACTCGAGAGCCGTTTTTCCGCTAACAGACTTACAAACGGTAGACAGATATTTAGGTGTAACACACAAGCGTTCGGCATACGCCTTAACAGAACGGTCGTTTGACTCGTATGTAGTGAGCAGTTCGATGAATTTCTTGAAAAGAATCTCCCCTTGGCTGAATTGAGTCTTTTCCTGCATGTTGCCGAGTTTAGGGGCAATAATAGCCGATAGTTCGTAGAAGATACAATGAAACAGCGACTGCATGATTTCCTTGTGGTAGAATCCGTGTGGGTTTTCAATTTTGTATGACAGAAGAGAGTAGTATTTGTCGAACATCTTGCTTGTTCTCTTTTCAAGATGAATGACGGGGTTGCGCGAGACGAAAGCCATAATGCCCCATATATCCTTGCTCATCAGCAAACTTCTCTGCATCGCCTTATACGAGAGCCCGATGACCTTTGAGGAAAAGTCGGCAGAAGTAAGACTTCTGTTTACGAAAGTATTCGGCGGACACACCACGAGGTCGTCTTTTCCAGCCTTGACCGTCTTTCCGTTGAGGTCGGCTTGCATCATCCCCTCTTCGATATAAACAATGGTTACCATTTCCAGCTTTACTGTATTTTCCAGGCGAGGGTGCTCGTTGCTGTTCATAATAACGATGTCGCCGTCGGAATAATTCACAAGACCGTTCTTTATAAGGTAGTCGATATTTACGTTGATTTCCTTTTGTATCATAGAGGTAGATATTCTATTGTTAGGTGATTTTTAAGTTCGTATTCTGCTTAACCTTTGCAAAGGTAGTTATATTGTCTTTATCCATACTTCTTTTTTATGAAATAAAAGTGTTCAAAAAGTCTATTTAATGTTTTTTAATGTAACAATAGTGGTTTGAAATACACGAACTTTACTCGTATAAAAAGAAAAAATGATAAATTTGCATATTATGTTTGAAAAACAACTTACATACGATGATCTTGACATCACAGACAAGGAACTGTTTGTGCAGATGGGTTATGGCGACAATACGCCGGACGATGACTTGATGCAGGAGCTGGAGGGCGTAAAGCGTGAAGTAAGAACATTTCTGCGTCCGCGTTTCTGCTTCGTGTTGTCGGAGAGTGCAAGACTGAATGCTGACGAGCGCCAGCTCGCGGTAGGCGACAAGACGTATGATATAGGCAGAATAATAACAGCCCAGCTTCGAGGCTCAGAGGCTTTCGCCTTTTTCGTGGCAACGAGTGGGGTAGATTTTGAACGCTATCAGCGCAGTCTTGAGCAGAAGGGCGATATGGTAAGAGTGTTCATTGCCGATTCCCTGGGTAGTGTCATTGCCGAGAAAACGGCAGACGTTATGGAGCGCTGGCTGCAGATATATATCAACAGCAGGGGGTGGCACCATACCAATAGGTTCAGTCCCGGATATTGCGGCTGGCATGTGTCGCAGCAGCAGATGCTGTTCCGTGAGTTTGGAGTAGGCGAACCGTGTGGCGTGAAGCTTACCGACTCGTCGCTGATGATTCCGATAAAGAGTGTCAGCGGACTGATAGGGTTAGGCAAGAACGTGAAAAAGCTGGAATATACCTGTGGCTTGTGTGATTATTCCAAATGTTATAAGCGCCGGAAACCACCGAAGAAGAACAGATAGTTGTATAAAATATACTTCTAAGGACTTTTTAATCAAAGGGTTAATAAAAAACAAATCTATGCATTCTCGTCCTTAATTGTTTATTCATATTCAAAAAAAATACGTATCTTCGCAGCAAGGATAATGCAAATCGGGTGAGATACGATTCAAACTTGTTTGTATTTATTCTCGATGTGCAATTTATTTTATATAAAGATACACACATTCAGTCTATATATTAAAAACATGCCGCGAGGCATTACAACAAGTGTGTATTACGTTTATCTTTTAAAGATAAAGTGGTAATAGATTGTTTGTAGTTACTGAAAAACGGTAAGACGTTGCCGCTTAGGGGTGTCCGTCAGTTATAACTATTGGGATAACTTCGGAATATTAAGGACACCCCTTTTTCTTTTTTCTCATCCACATTTGTCAGAAGAGATGTTGTTTATTCGATTCCCTGGCTTTTAGATGCAAAACAAAAGCAAATTTTATGTTCTTCGTCTAAAAAATACCACCGAAATTGACAAAAATGTTTTTTCCTTATTTTACCCTCACACCCCTCACACAGGACTTTAACGTGTTGATAATCAGAGAGTAAAGGTGTGAGGGATAGTGTGAGGGGTAGATGTTTATCCCTCACACCCCTCACACAAAAAAACAGCGTTGCTATGAAATGCGGGGAGTATTTGGTACTTGCACCAAAAGTGTAGATATGTTGCACCAAAAGTGCAGATATGCAGCACCCAAAGTGCAGATATGCAGCACCCAAAGCGATACTTGTATTTATCCTCAAATTTCAATAAAATACTAAATTCGAAACTTAAAAAGTCTACCCTACGGTAGTGATCATTTCAGTCGGAGTATATTCAGCGACGTCGACGGAATCTCCACTTCTACGCCATTCCCGCTTGTCGTTACGAAACTCTCAACGGGATAAACATTTGTAGGATTGTCGATAGTATTCTCGTCGGTTCCGTATTTTGACGACAGTCGGATAATTCTTCCTTCAGTAATGTTCTTTCCTTTGAGGCAGACCCTTGCCGTAGTGTTCTCGTTGCTCGTATTGGCGATTTTCAGAATCACTTCGCCAGTATTCTCGTCGAGAGTAGCCGTAGAGAAAACTCCGGGCTTCACGTTGGATTTAAGTTTGGTGGCAAAAATCTGCTTACCGTCGAGACTGGCGAAAATGCTGTCGCCCACAACCTTCAGTTCCACGTCATACCACTTGCCCTGTTCTATCTTTACAGGAGCAGTTGCCAACTCCGAGCGCCCGCCGTCGGCGGTCTGCTGAATGGCACTCTTCGTGTTGTCCCATCCGCCGATGTTCAGCCAGCAATAATTCTTTTCGTCCACATAGTTGAAGACAACGAGGAATCCCTCTTTGCCGGAATCCTTTCTCGCACGTACCTTATATATATACCCGTCGCTCGTGATTGTTCCTGGGTTAAGACGGATGCAGTCCTTTCCATTTGCAGTTTGACTTATAGTATTGCCGCTGACAGTCCAGGTGCCGTTCACGTCCACCGGGTTAAGCTCCAGGGTGGCAGGCAAGGCATTACCCTTGTCGTCGGTATAGCCAAGGTCCTGGAACGACGACTGAGTGTTGTATGTTCCCATTCCCACACGGCATACAGCAGGTTTCATCTTCTCCTCAGTATAAGTGTATGGAGAATTCTGGGTTACGGGGAGCACCCTCGTGCCGATGTTGTTTGCCATCATGCTCTGCACGTAGTACGACGGAGTGCCAAACACGCGGTCTGCCGTAAACTGAATCATGTCGGGCGCCCACTTCCTGTTGTTCAGGTTGGCAAATATCGGAGCATATGAAGCCATAGTTACGATGTCAGAATTCTTCTCAATTCCCATCATGTATACAGCCTCACCGAGTGCAGCATCGAGCGACCCCATGTTGCCGAAACCGCTCGTAACGGCATATTCTCCGGCATAGACCTTCGGTCCACGGCGGTCGTAAGAGTCATACTTGTTGAAATTGTTGGCAAACCAAGCCGGGTTGCGGTAGTAGTGCTCATCAACAAGTTCCACGCTCTCCCGGCTCTTCCATGTGGGAGTGTCAGTTCCCCATGCCGCAACATTGCCGATAAGGTGCATATTGGGGTATTTAGCCAATACGGCATCCTTGAATTTCTTGAAGCGCTCATAGTAGCGGTCGCTCTGCTGCGAGGGGTCATCCTGGTTGTTTTCGTTTCCAATTTCCAGATATTCGATATTGAAAGGAGCCGGATGCCCGTTCTTTGCGCGCAAGGCTCCATACTTTGACGTTACCGGTCCGTTGGCATATTCCAGAGCATTCATACATTCGTCAATCCATGGATGCAGGTTCTCCACGGCAGTCTTTCCGCCATGCCACAGTCCGATGTTCACCACATAGAGCGGCTTAGCCCCAAGGTCTTCGGCAAGCTGCAGATATTCGTGGAAGCCGAGTCCGTCGCTTGTGCGGTAGCCCCAGTTCACATTCTTGTGTCCCGTGCGCTCCTCAATCGGTCCGATGGTGCGTTCCCAGCGGAAGGCATTGTCCGGCGAGTCCTGTCCCTCGACGAAGCATCCGCCGGGGAAGCGCATAAATTTAGGGTGCATATTGTAGAGCATCTGTGCGAGGTCGGGGCGACAGCCGTTCTCGCGGTTCTTGAACGTAGGCGGGAAGAGGCTCACCACGTCAAGGGCAATAGTGCCTTTGCCGTCGGCAACAATAGCAAACTGAGCCTTCGGGTCGTTGGCGTCAGCCTTCAGCGTGGCGGTATATTTCGTCCACCCCTTGTTGAGCTTACCTTTCATCACTTCAGCGTCCGCATATATCGCCTTTCCCGTAGAGTCGGTAAGGCGCGCCCTCAGAGAGCCGTTGTAGTTGCCCTTGGCAAAAAACGAGAGCCGATATTCCCTGCCCTGCACGGCATTGATACCCCAGAAGCCTTTGTTTATGATATAGGCGAGGGCCGACGGCTTGGCGTTTACCGTTGCGAGCATCGCCCTGCCCTGGACTTTGTTCAGAAGACCTTTAGCCGTTAGTTCCGTCTTTATCGTGGCTCCGTTGTCGGCAGCCGTAGTCCATGTAGGCAGATTCTTGCTTTCCTCATCCTCAAACGAGCGGTTGCTGATAAGTTCGGCATATAGTCCGCCGTCGGCAGCATGATTGATGTCCTCATAAAAGATGCCATAGAGATCGGGGGAAACCTTCACGCCCGGTCGCGATGCGTCCACGTTGATATTCACCTGAGCGTTGGCAGCGAGTGTCGACGCAAGGAACAGAGAGAATAGAAAACCTTTGTTGTTCATTTTGGTTAATGATTAATTAGTTGATGATTATGTCTTTTCCTTTTTAGTGCAAAGGTAGAACACAAATTCGTCATACGGTGGATTCATTTCAGTAAATAATGTACGCATATTGTTATTTGTACAATTTTTATATCCTGTGAATAATAATTATTATACAAAAAATCGTAACTTTGTCAGTGTTACGATAAAGACAGAAAACTATTAACTTAAAAAATACTATTCATATTCATGAAGAAACTTATCTTTTCTGCCGTTACTATAGCGGCATTCCTTACGCTACCGGCAAAGGCTCAAAAGGCTTTGGCCAATGGTTATCCATTCTCGCAAGTTCCATTCACAAGTGTGAAAATCTCTCCAAACTCTTTCTGGGGAGCAAGACTCAAAGCCGTGCGCGAAGTTACAATTCCGCTTGCTTTCAGCAAATGCCAGAGCGAGCACCGCTACAAGAATTTCGAGATGGCGGCATACACGCTGAAGCATCCGGGACACAAGGGACTGGAGACTAAAGAATGGGACGTGGCGAAAATCATGGGATATTCGTTCGACGACACGGATGTATATAAAACCATCGAGGGGGCAAGCTATATCCTGCAGACTTATCCCGACAAGAAGCTGAAAGCCTATATCGACAGCGTGCTCGACGTGGTGGGAGCGGCACAGGAGCCGGACGGCTATCTCTATACCGCACGCACCATTAACCCGCAGCATCCACACCAGTGGTCGGGAAAGAACCGCTGGGAAAAGGAAGAAGACCTGAGCCATGAGCTGTATAACCTGGGACACATGGTGGATGCCGCCTGCGCCCACTATCAGGCTACGGGCAGCCACAAGTTTCTCGATATCGCCAAGCGCTATGCCGACTGCGTTTGTCGCGAGGTGGGAGCCGGAAGCGGACAGGCTACTGTCGTGCCGGGACACCAGATTGCCGAGATGGCTCTGGCAAGACTCTACACCATAACTGGCGAGAAAAAATATCTCGACGAGGCTAAATATCTGCTCGACTATCGCGGCAAGACGGAAAAACGACAGGCTTACTCGCAGAGCGACAAACCGATTCTGGAACAGACGGAAGCCGTGGGGCATGCCGTGAGAGCCGGATATATGTATGCAGGAATTGCCGATGTGGCTGCACTGACAAAGGATTCGGCTTATATGAAAACCATCGACCGCATCTTCAACAATATCGTGTCGAAGAAATATTATCTCACCGGCGGCGTGGGAGCAAGGCATTGGGGCGAAGCCTTCGGCAACAACTACGAACTGCCTAACATGACGGCATACAACGAGACATGTGCTGCCATTTCCATGGTGTATCTCTTCGAGCGCATGTTTCTGCTGCATGGCGAGAGCAAGTATATCGACTGTTTGGAGCGCACGCTATACAACGGCGTTATCTCGGGAATGAGCATGGACGGCGGACGGTTCTTCTATCCTAACCCGTTGTCGAGCGACGGCAAATACAAGTTTAATGCCGACAACACCTTGACCCGTCAGCCGTGGTTCGGATGCGCTTGCTGCCCAAGCAACCTGTCGAGGTTTATACCTTCGGTGCCGGGGTATCTCTATGGAGTGAAAGACAATAATATATATGTGAACCTGTTTGCCGGAAATACATCTACAATCAAGGTAGGCGGCAAAGACGTGGTTTTGCAAGAGACTACGGAGTATCCGTGGAACGGCGATATCAGAATTGACGTGAAGAAATGTGCTGCCAAGGGCACTAACCTGCTCGTGAGAATTCCGGGATGGGTTCAAGGTAGTGTAGTGCCGAGCGACCTATATAAATATAGCGACAACAACAAACTGCAGTATTCTGTCAGCGTGAACGGCAAGGCTGTTTCTGCCGACTTGGCTGCAAACAAGGGATACCTGCCTGTGGAGAATATCAAGAAGGGGGATGTGGTACGCATTCACTTCGATATGCCTGTGCGCACGGTTGTGGCAAACGGCAATGTGGCTGACGACAAGGGAAAGGTTGCCGTGGAGCGCGGACCGCTGGTGTATTGTGCCGAGGCGGTGGACAATGGCGGAGAACAGGTGTTGCGCACGGTGATAAACAAGAAACCGTCGTTCTCTTTGGTAGACAACTATTCTATCAAAAATACGGAAACCGCTAACGCTCCTTCGTTCACGGTAAAGGCTATACGCACTTCGGCACAGACCTTGGAGGAGACTGCCGACGGAGGTGTCAAGGTGAAAGACATGCCGCTCACGCTTATCCCGTATTATGCATGGAACCATCGCGGAGCAAACGAGATGAACGTATGGTTCGTGCAGAATCTGTCGCTGCTCGACAAGTAATATCCTTTCTGTCTGACTGACAGGATTGTTGTCAGAGTGAAACTTATTCTGACATTGTATGACAATATGGCATACCAAAGGACTTAAAAACTCCTATGGCATGCCATTTGTATTTTAATTGCCGGATTGCGAAAGCAAACCAAACGGAATTTATTAACATCGAAAATAAAAAATAAAAAATATACAATTATGGGAAAGATTATAGGAATCGACTTAGGTACAACAAACTCATGTGTTGCAGTGTTCGAAGGTAACGAACCAGTCGTAATCGCTAACAGCGAGGGTAAGCGTACTACTCCTTCTGTAGTAGGCTTCGTGAAAGACGGTGAACGTAAAATCGGTGACCCGGCTAAACGTCAGGCTATCACAAACCCAAAGAATACTATCTATTCTATCAAGCGTTTCATGGGTGAGACTTACGCTCAGTGTGAGAAGGAAACAGGACGTGTTCCTTTCACTGTAGTAAACGAGGGCGGTTACCCACGTGTTGATATCGAAGGACGTAAATATACTCCGCAGGAAATCTCGGCAATGGTTCTGCAGAAGATGAAGAAAACTGCCGAGGATTATCTCGGACAGGAGGTTACGGATGCTGTCATCACAGTGCCGGCTTACTTCTCTGACTCTCAGCGCCAGGCTACTAAAGAGGCTGGACAGATTGCAGGCCTTAACGTTCGCCGTATCGTGAACGAGCCTACTGCCGCTGCTCTTGCATACGGCGTGGACAAGGCTAACAAGGATATGAAGATTGCTGTGTTCGACCTTGGTGGTGGTACTTTCGATATTTCTATCCTTGAGTTTGGTGGTGGTGTGTTCGAGGTGCTCTCTACTAATGGTGATACTCACCTGGGTGGTGATGACTTCGACCAGGTTATCATCGACTGGCTCGTTAATGGCTTCAAGGCTGACGAGGGTATCGATCTTTCTAAAGACCCGATGGCTATGCAGCGCCTGAAAGAGGCTGCCGAGAAGGCTAAGATTGAGCTGTCAAGCTCTACTTCTACTGAAATCAACTTGCCTTACATCACTGCTGAGGGCGGCGTGCCAAAGCACTTGGTTAAGACTCTTACTCGTTCACAGTTTGAGCAGCTCGCACACAACTTGATTCAGGCTTGTCTGGTTCCATGCCAGAACGCTATCCGCGACGCTAAACTCCAGACTTCAGATATCGACGAGGTTATCTTGGTTGGTGGCTCAAGCCGTATACCTGCCGTTCAGACTCTCGTTAAGAACTACTTCGGCAAAGAGCCTTCTAAGGGCGTTAACCCGGATGAGGTTGTTGCTGTTGGTGCTGCTATCCAGGGTGCCATCCTTAACAAGGAAGAGGGTGTCGGCGACATCGTATTGCTCGACGTTACTCCATTGACTCTTGGTATCGAGACTATGGGTGGAGTGATGACTAAGTTGATTGACGCCAATACTACTATCCCTTGCAAGAAGAGTGAGGTGTTCTCTACTGCTGCCGACAACCAGACTGAGGTTACTATCCACGTGCTTCAGGGTGAGCGTCCGATGGCTGCTCAGAACAAGAGTATCGGTCAGTTCAACTTGACTGGTATTGCTCCAGCTCGCCGTGGTGTTCCACAGATTGAGGTTACATTCGATATCGATGCCAACGGTATCTTGAATGTATCGGCTAAGGATAAGGCAACTGGCAAGGAGCAGAGCATTCGTATCGAGGCTTCTTCTGGCTTGAGCGAGGATGAAATAAACCGTATGAAGGCTGAGGCTGAGCAGAATGCCGAGAATGATAAGAAGGAGCGCGAAAAGATCGACAAGATGAATCAGGCTGACTCTATGATTTTCACCACAGAGAACTTCTTGAAGGACAACGGCGACAAGATTCCTGCCGACAAGAAACCTGGTATCGAGCAGGCTCTCCAGCAGTTGAAGGATGCTCACAAGAGTGGCGACGTTGCTGCCATCGACTCTGCCATCAACAACCTCAACACTGTTATGCAGGCTGCTTCACAGCAGATGTATCAGGGTGCACAGGGTGCTCAGCCGGGTGCTGATGCCGGTGCCGGTTTCAACGGCCAGCAGGCTGGCGGTGCTCAGAACAATGCCGGTAACAACAACGGTGCCGACGATGTTCAGGACGCTGACTTCGAGGAGGTTAAGTAATATCTCCTGA
>ERZ808252.1901-NODE-1901-length-13888-cov-3.114075_pt1 | contig 13888 bp, 13 predicted proteins | sample MGYA00521242_ERZ808252 | MGnify/ENA primary metagenome ERZ808252 (study PRJEB31516, sample SAMN03275581) | gut metagenome | biome: mammalia-associated habitat; material: feces | host: Papio cynocephalus | place: Kenya | collected 2012-08-07 ...
CAGCAGACGACCCTCACCACCGACAGCCTGAACTACGACCGACAGCGCAATATCGCCTATTACTTCTCGGGCGGGTCTATACGGGACAGCCTCAATACCCTCACCTCGCGTTGGGGACAATACACGCCCGACAACTACCAGTCCCTTTTCCGAGGCAAGGTACGACTGGTCAATCCGAAGTTCGTGCTCACTGCCGACACGCTGTGCTACAACACAGACACCCACCGCGCCGACCTCGTTGGTCCGACGCAGATTGTGTATGAGCAGGAGACCACTATCCACTCCACCAAGGGCTGGTACAATACCGAGACCGAACACTCGATGCTGCTGAACCGCTCGCGAGTTGTGCATGACGACGGCAAGACGCTCACGGGCGATACTATCTACTACGACAAACTCGCGGGCTACGGGCAGAGCATCGGCAACATCGCCACCCACGACTCCACCAACCACCTCAGCCTATACGGGCAGTACAGTGAGATGTGGGAGGACGGACGGCACGGGTATGTGACCGACAGCGCGATGATGGTGGATTGGTCGGACTCGCTCAACTACACCTACCTCCACGCAGACACGCTATATACCGAGGAGGTGCCATACCGTGTGTTCTCGCTCCGTGCGCGCGACAGCATCATGGTGGACTCGGTGATGCAGGCACAGCAGCCCGACACCCTCTGGCAAGACACCGCCTACCAACAAGTGCGGGGTTTCTACCATGTGCGTATCTACCGCGAGGACGTGCAGGCGGTGTGCGACTCGATGCGCTATCATGGGCGCGACTCGCTCATCACCCTGTTCGGAAACCCTGTTTGCTGGAACGAGAACAATCAGATTTCCGCAGACCTGATTGACATACACATACGCAACGAGAATATCGACCACCTCCACGGCACAGGCAACGCCATGGCCATCAAGCGCGAAGGCTTCAACGAATACGACCAACTGAGCGGCAAGGAGATGTTCGCCTACCTGCGCGACAACGAAGTCTATCTTGTGGACGTGCGTGGTAATGCCGAGACCGTCTTCTACCCGCGCGAAGACGATGGCACCTATATCGGCGTGAACAAGACGCAGAGCAGTTTCGTGAAACTATATATCGAGGACCGCAAGATTCACCATGTGGTGTTCACCACTGCCACCTCGGGCACCATGTACCCCCTCGACCAGATTGCCGAACAGGACACTCGCCTTGGCGCGTTCTTCTGGGCAGATAAGGAACGCCCGCGCCGACCGAGTGACATATTCCTCCATCCCGCCCGCACAGCGCGACCCAAGCAAGGTGCAGTCTCTGCCGCAGCCGACGACGAAGAAGAGGAGCAGGAGGCTGCTACCCCTCGCAGTAAGAAACGTAGAAAATAATCTGATTATGAAGAAGATAACCATCCTCGCAGTGCTACTTGCCACTGCCATTAGTGCCACTTTTGCACAAAGTACCCCGCCGCAATTCATTGGTTTGCAGTTGGGTTTCGCAGAACCCATCACTCGTCTCAACGCACCCACGCAGACCGATGTTACGAAACTTAGCACAACCACCATATACAATGGCCTGAAGGCGGGCTTTGTGTATGATGCCACCCTCGTGAAGGGTTTCGGCTTCTCCATGGCACTCAACTACACCTTTGGCGCAGGCTCCACCGACTGGGCACAGAAATATACGGGTTCGCTCTATCCCAAAACACGCACCCGCAGTTTCTACCATCAATTGGAAATCCCTGTGGACTGGCAGTACAAGTTCGAGATTGCCAAACGCACATGGCTCATTCTCTACACGGGTCCGACTATCCAGTGCGGGCTCGCTATGACGGGGAAAGAGTACGTTCAGGATGATAATGGTGTAACTTCGCAAGCAAGCACCATCAACCATTATAATGCTGAGCCTTACAACAAGGACGCTAATCCTGAAGGTGCGGGCGACCGTGCCTTGAAGCGCGTGAATGTGACGTGGGGCGTGGGCGCGGGCTTCCAATACGACCGCTACTTCCTCCGCGGGGGATATGATTTCGGTATCATCAACCCCTATCGGGCGCAGTCGTTCTCTGACAAGGATGTCTATACCCGCGGTCGCTTCGACCAGTGGCAGATAAAGTTGGGTATCTATCTCTGGGAGTTCTGAGGAAAGAACTGCAAACAGAAAAACAACAAGGCTGTCCAACAAGTTAGGATAGCCTTGTTTGTGTCCTATAAATCAGTATGTTGTACAGAAAAGAACGCAGAGCATGCATTATTGGTACTACTTTACCAACAAAAACACGAAATCTGTAGTATCTTTGCAACGTGATTCAAGGTGTTGAATCCGGTAGGCTGCAGACGTAAGCAGCCCGTGTTCTTTGACGTATGAATACTGCCCGTGAGGGTAGTGAAGGGAGTTTCTGCCCCTTTTGCGGAGACAATGGTGTCTCTGCAAAAAAAAAGACAAGGCTGTCTAAACTTGTTAGACAGCCCCGTCAATTTAAGGTGAACTCTCTTATTACTCTGCTACTTCAGCTGGAGCAACCTCTTCTGCTACCTCTGCGGTAGTAGTATCGGCAGCCTCAGCAGCCTTTTGGCAGCATTGTTTCTCTGCTTCAGCCTTCTGGCAGCATTCAGTCTTTTCACCCTCTTTGCAGCACTGACCTTCGCCCTTGGCGGATTTCTTGCAGCAACCCATAGCGCAAACGGCTACAAGTGCAATAAGCAAAACTTTCTTCATACGATAATAAATTAAAAATTAGAGTTTTATATCGGTTGATTCGGTAGCACGTACCAAAATCGGGTGCAAAGTTACTGCATTTTTTGGAAATGCGCAAAAAAAGCAGTACCTTTGCACAAAGTTTGTGCGATTTTCTTGTTCGGCTGACTACTATGGACTTTAAGAATTTTTGGAAGGAGACTAAGACGGGCTTCGTTCTGACGAATGTGTTGATTGCCATTGGGGTGATAATCATCGGTGTGGTTGTGCTACAGATGTGCTTGAAACGATACACAGAGCATGGTGTAGAGGTGGAGGTTCCTGACATTACAGGGCTATACATGGAGGAGGCAAAGATTACATTGGCTGCCGATGATTTGCGTTTGGAGGTGGTGGACTCGACCTATTCAACAAAAAAGCCCCTCGGCACGATTGTGGAGCAGAACCCCGTAGCGGGCTCAAAAGCCAAACACGGGCGCGTGGTGTACGCAGTACAGAATGCACGTTTCCGCCGCCCCGTGGTGATGCCGGAAATGCGCGATGTGAGCCTGAGACAGGCACAGGCGACACTGCACTCGTTGGGACTAACGGCAGCAGACATATTGTACGAGCCATCGACCTACAGAGACATAGTACTTGATATCCAAACGGTCAACGGCGATGCCATCTTGGCAGGACAAACTGTGGCAGAAGGCAGCGCAGTGGTATTGGTGGTAGGAAAAGGGCAAGGTACGGCGGAGGTGACAGTCCCATCGCTGTCGGGTAAGTCGCTGAACGAGGCAAGAAGTTGGCTACTAAGCAGCATGCTGACATTAGGCATCGTGGAGTATGACGAGCCGCCTACGGAAGATAATCAAGACTTATATATTGTGTACTCGCAGATGCCACAAAGTGGCACGGTTGTTGTGGAAGGCACAAGCGTTAATATAAAGATGTCGAAAGACATTGAGAAAACCATCACAACCGACAACGAGGGGGACGAGGAAGAGTTTTTCTGATGACACCAAAGCCCTCTTGCGTAGAGAGGACAAGATATGCTAACGGATATAAACGAAGATTCGGACATCATCTTCGGACAGGAAAACCTGTTTGAACGATGGAGATGTGAGGTGGACAAAGGACAAGGTCCGCAGCGCATAGACAAGTACTTGGCAGAGCACATGGCAGGTACATCGCGTCATCGTATCCAAAGGGCAGGCGATGCAGGAAACGTGTGGGTGAATGGAATGCCCGTGAACAACAACTATAAAGTCAAGCCAAACGACCTGATACAGGTGTTGCTGGATCATGAGCCCAATGACTACACCATACGCCCCGAAAATATCCCGCTGAACGTGGTGTATGAGGATGATGATGTGCTGGTCGTTAACAAGCCCGCCGGTATGGTGGTACACCCCGGGCACGGCAACTATGAGCACACGCTGCTGAATGCATTGGCGTGGTACTTCCGCGACACACTGGATATGAATGACCCGTCAATAGGATTGGTGCACCGCATAGATAAGGACACGAGCGGGCTGCTGCTGGTGGCTAAGAACCCCGCAGCCAAAGCAGGATTGGGGCAGCAGTTCTTTGACCACACGACACAGCGGACATATAACGCCCTTGTATGGGGAACTTTCGATGAAGAAGCAGGGACAATAGAGGGTGCCATAGCACGTGACAACAGCGACCGCACGAGATGGCGTATCTGGGACAAAGAGGAGAACCCTGCCGCTAAAGATGCCGTCACGCACTGGCGTGTGCTGGAGAAGTTCCCGTACGTCACGCTGGTGGAGTGCCAACTGGAGACAGGGCGTACGCACCAGATACGTGTGCACATGCGCAGCATAGGGCATCCGCTGTTTGCCGACGAGAAGTACGGCGGCATGGAGATTCTGAAAGGAGTGCCGACGCAGAAGTACCGGCAGTTTGTACAGAACTGCTTTGCGCAATGTCCGCGTCAGGTGCTGCACGCCAAGACCATCGGGTTTGTACATCCCCGCACGGGGCAGGAGATGTTTTTCGATAGTTCGTGGCCCGAAGATATGACCGCCTTGATTGAGAAGTGGCGGCACTACGAGCCCAGCAACTGCGTATTAGAGTAGCATTTTCGTTTTCCAAAACAATGGCAAAGACAAAGTATATTTTCGTTACCGGTGGTGTTGCCTCCTCGTTGGGCAAAGGCACTATCGCCGCTTCGTTGGGCAAGTTGCTGCAGGCACGAGGCTTCAACGTAACCAATCAGAAGTTGGACCCGTACATCAACATTGACCCCGGGACGCTGAACCCCTACGAGCACGGCGAGTGCTATGTGACTGAGGACGGGCACGAGGCTGACCTCGACTTAGGGCACTACGAGCGGTTTCTGAATATCCGCACGCACAAAGCCAACAATGTGACCACGGGACGTATCTACCAGCATGTGATTGAGCGTGAGCGGCGCGGTGATTACTTGGGCAAGACCGTACAAGTGATACCGCACATCACCGACGAGATAAAGAATGTCATCCGCGCTTTGGGCGAGAATGGCAGCTATGACTTCGTAATCACAGAGATTGGCGGCACCGTAGGCGACATCGAGAGCCTGCCCTACTTGGAGGCGGTGCGCCAATTGAAATGGGAGTTGGGCAACGACTGCTGCTGCATACACTTGACCTACGTGCCTTATTTGGCCGCTGCTAAAGAGTTGAAAACCAAGCCGACACAGCACTCGGTAAAAGACCTGCAACGCGAAGGAATACAGCCCGACGTGCTGGTGTTGCGCACCGAGCATGCCATACCTGCCGACCTCAGACGCAAAGTGGCACTTTTCTGCAACGTGGGCGAAGACGCGGTGATAGAGTCGCGCGATGCACGTTCCATCTATCGCGTGCCACTGAATATGCAAGCGGAAGGACTGGACAAGGTGGTTCTGCGCAAACTTGGCTTCGATGTCAGCAGCCTGCCTGAACCGGATATGACGGATTGGATGGCAGTGCTCGACAAGATAGAGAACGCCACCGATGAAGTACACATCGCCATTGTGGGCAAGTATGTGCAACTGCAGGATGCATACAAATCCATTCGCGAGTCACTGCATATTGCGGCTGCATACAACAATAAGAAACTGATACTCAAGTCCATACTGAGTGATGACCTGACCGAGACCAACGTAGCGGACGCACTGGCAGGGCAGCAGGGTATCATTGTTGCCCCGGGCTTTGGCGGCAGAGGTGTAGAAGGGAAGTTTGTCGCGCTGCGCTATGCACGTGAACACAATTTGCCATGTTTCGGTATATGTATGGGCATGCAATGTATGGCTATCGAGTTTGCCCGCGATGTGTTGGGCTACACGCAAGCCAATAGCACCGAGTTCGACCCCGATACACCGCAGCCCGTGATAGACATAATGCAGGACGTAAAGTGGAAGATGCAGGATGCCCACGGCGGTATGGGCGGAACAATGCGCCTGGGTGCCTATCCTTGCCAACTGCGGGCAGGCTCCGGTGTGGCGAAGATTTATGGCACCGATGGGGTCATCAGCGAGCGTCACCGCCATCGCTACGAGTTCAACCACCGCTATCAAGACGAGTTTGAAGCAGTAGGTATGGAGTGCGTGGGCGTGAACCCCCAGACCGGCTTGGTGGAAGTGATTGCTTTGAAAGGTCACCCATGGTATATCGGCACGCAGTTCCACCCCGAGTATTCCTCTACAGTGCTGCAGCCACACCCACTGTTTATGGACTTCATCCGCACTGCAGCACAACAAAAAACGCAAAACCATTAAACCCGAAAAAGAATATATTATGCGCAGTGTTACTATCAACAACTTGACTTTCGACGAGTTCCTCACACCGCAGGACATAGCAGGAATCGTAGAGCAGGTTGCCAAACGTATTAACGCAGACTATGAAGGCAAGAGTCCGATGTTTATCTGTGCCCTGAATGGGGCATTTGTGTACGCTGCCGACCTCTTCCGCCGCATCACTCTGCCGGCGGATATCACCTTTGTCCGCCTCAAATCCTACGATGGCACCCTGTCTACCGGCGAGGTTGACCTCTTCACTCCGCTCTATGAATCCGTGCAAGGACGCGATGTGATTATCATCGAGGACATTGTGGACTCCGGACTGACCATGCATTTCTTCCGCCAAATGCTCCTTGACGCAGGCGCAGAATCGGTGGCACTGACGGCTTTTCTCTTCAAACCGGAGGCTCTTCAATACGAAGATGCACGCCCCGAATACATCGGCAAGGAGATACCCAAGAAGTTCATCATCGGATATGGTCTCGACCTCGATGACCAAGCCCGCAACCTGTATGCTGTATATCAGTTGAGGGAAGAATAATAGCAAAACAAACGAAAGCTATTTACCTTGGGGGACTACACGGCTCGCGTCGTCAGAATATCTACATGAATTTCAATCAAATAGCGTCGGATTATCCTTGTCAAAACGCTTCAATATCTCGCGCATCAGCGTCTCGCGGATAAGGCGCGAGCGGTTGCTGACCGTATAACGTTCACAGTACCTGTCAAGCGCACGCATCTCGCTGTCGTTGAGCATAATGCTCACACGGCGGGTGCGCTTCATTTGTGTCTGACGGTATTTCTTCTTCTGCCCCATACGCATCAGAATTGCACACCTATCTTTGCACCTATCAGCAGCATATTCGCACCGATATAATTACTGTAGGCATTACCATCCACCGTCTCCGAAACACGCACCGACACCTGTTGCCACTGCATATCCGCGCACAACGACAGGCTTGACTTCTCGCTAAAACAGTATTTCCAACCCACATCTACCCCCGCAAATATCCCTCCTTTTGCGCCACCGCTGACGGAGAAACCGTAACCCAATGCCATTCCCATCACGGGCGAATGGCGGCTATCTAACCATGGCACATGTGCCACCACTTGAATAGGGGCAAACGCATAACGCTTATCTCCCACAAAAGCAGCATGCACACCCACACCTCCTCCCACGAAAACACGGCGGTTCATCAGGTTGTGCGACCCCACCAGCAGGTCGGCACTCGTATAGCCGCCCCACCCTGACACCGGCAGATAAGCAGCACCGCCTGACACATCTGCACGGACTGACACACGCTTATCCGACTTCTTCCCCTCCTTCTTTTGGCTATTCACAGCCTCATCTTCCGTCTCTGCCTGTTCTTGCCCTACCGACACCACCTCTGCGGCAGGGTACTGATAGCGCGCACCTTTCTCGGTTCGCACCACTATCACCTCTGTATTATGAACCAACACCTCACCGCAGATAGTCTGTCCCGACCGCAAAACCACCACTTCGCCACTTGCGCATACACTCCACGACACACACAGCAACACGCACACCACAAGGCGCGAAACGACTACTCGGCATGAAACAAACAACCTCATTCGGTACAATTTAGCCTGCAAAGTTACTGAAAAATATCAACTTATGCAAACCGGTAACCCAAATTTGGCAGAAAGAGAAAATTGTAGTACCTTTGCCCGCTCTATCAACGCAACTATTCACATGGGACACATAGACAAAGCCATACTACGACGTAGCGAACTGCTCCTTGGGGCTGACATCATGGAGCGCATTGCCTCCCAAAAGGTCATCATCTTCGGAATCGGAGGTGTGGGCTCCTGGTGCGCGGAATCACTCATCCGCTCAGGCATCACACAACTGACCATCGTGGACTCCGACCGCATCTGTATCACCAATGTCAACCGCCAACTCATGGCTACCATGAAGACAATCGGACGCGTCAAAACCGACGTACTGCGTGAGCGGCTGTTGGAAATCAACCCCAATGCCGACATCACCGCCATACAGGGTATCTACTCCCCTGAAACACGCGAGGAGTACCACCTTGAGCAATACGACTATATCATCGATGCCATCGACTCCCTCAAGGACAAAGCCGACCTTATCCTCACCGCCACACGCCTCAAAGGTGTCACGCTTTTCTCATCCATGGGAGCGGCACTCAAGATGGACCCTACCCGCATACACGTGGCAGAGTTCTGGAAGGTAACAGGCGACCCGCTGGCACGTGCCCTCCGGCAACGGTTCAAACGCGACAAGCAATTCCCCGCACGACGCTTCCGCTGTGTCTATAGCGACGAACTTCTCACCAACCGCGGAGTCAATCACTCCTGCGGCACGGAGCACTGCATGTGCCCCAAAGTGTCGGAAACACGACTGAAAGAACTGCAGCAAACCGAAGGAACTACCACCTCATTGGGCAAAACCGAATTGGTCAACCACGAGTGGTGCACCTCCAAAGCGCAAATCAACGGAACTGTCGCCCACATCACTGCCATTTTTGGCTTCACACTTGCCGCACAAGTCATCCAAGACATCTATATACACTCGGAAAACTAACCCGTATTCTTATCTTTTTTCATCAGTACTTCATCGGGACAAGAGTATGATATTAGTATGTGATTAGTATGTGATTAGTATGTGATTAGTATGTGATTGCCGAGAGAATGTCGGAACAATAAAACGGAACATGGCATATTTTTAGGCAAAGTTGTACAATCCACATATTTTGCGTACCTTTGTTTGGCAGTTTGGCAACATTACGCCTATGCGTTAATTTAACAGATACCATCAAGCGAGACAACAGACTATGGAACAGAAGGACTTATTGGCAATCAAGCAGCGGTTCGGGATTATCGGCAACAGTCCCCTGCTCAATCGCGACATTGAAGTAGCGGTACAAGTGGCTGTCACCGACCTCAGCGTACTCATTACAGGTGAGAGTGGCGTCGGGAAGGAGCATTTCCCGCAAATCATTCACGCCTACTCCGCCCGCAAACACGGACCGTATTTCGCGGTCAACTGCGGTGCTATCCCTGAGGGGACTATTGACAGCGAACTCTTCGGGCATGAGAAAGGAGCCTTCACGGACGCCAAAGCCGAGCGCAAAGGCTACTTCGAGATAGCCAATGGCGGCACGCTCTTCCTGGATGAAGTGGGCGAACTGCCACTGCAAACCCAGGTGCGTCTCTTGCGTGTCCTTGAGACGGGCGAGTTTATCCGCATGGGTGCCAGTCAGGTGCAGAAGACCAACGTGCGCGTAGTCGCTGCCACCAACCTCGACATGAAACGCGCTATCAGCGAGGGACGGTTCCGTGAAGACCTCTATTACCGTCTCAACACGGTCGAAATCAAAGTGCCTGCCCTGCGCGAGCGCAAAGATGACATTCCCCTGCTCTTCCGCAAGTTCGTGGTGGACTTCAGCGACAAGTATCGTATGCCGCCCATCCGCCTGACCGATGAGGCGACGCAACTGCTCAAAAACTACTATTGGAACGGCAATATCCGCCAACTCAAGAACGTGGCAGAGCAGATAAGCATCATCGAGCACAGCCGTGAAATCACAGCAGACACGCTGCGTAAGTACCTGCCTGCCAATGAGATGCAGAGCGGGCTCACGCTTCTGCATCCGCAGACATCGGGCGACAATTTCATGAACGAGCGCGAGATACTATATAAGGTACTGTTTGATATGAAGCACGACATGACCGAGATGCGCCAGCAACTCAACGGGCTCCTCAACGGCACCCCACAGCCTGCCCATCGCAACACCGATGTAGTGGTCTCCCACTCCGACTTCGAACCCGTAGAAGAGGTGCACGCCGAGGCTCCCACGCGCATGGTTCACCAACCCGAAGAGGCACAAGTGGTCACAGAACAACCTGCCCAAGCCACCAAGCCCGTCACCATGGAGGACATCGAGCGCGAGAGTATCCGGCAGGCATTGGCACGCAACAATGACAGCCGCAAAGCCGCAGCAGCCGAACTGCACATATCAGAGCGCACACTCTACCGCAAAATCAAAGAGTATAACCTGTAAGACTATGCACAACCTGCTGAAAACAAGCATTTTACTCGCCTTTGCGATAGCCGTGAACGGTTGCAGCATCAGTTATAAGTTCAACGGTGCCGGCATTGACTATTCCAAGACCCGCAGCATTTCCGTGGCGGACTTCCCCAACAATGCCGCCTTGGTCTATGCACCGCTCAGCAACAACCTCAGCGATGCCATACGCGACATCTACCAGCGGCAGACACGTCTTGAGGTACTGCGGCGCGGCGGGAACCTTGAGTTGGAGGGCGAGATAACAGGCTACACACTCACGCCTATGGCGGTGTCCGCGGATAGTTATGCCGCTGAAACCAAACTCACACTCACTGTGCGCGTGCGCTTCACCAACAACGTAGCCCCCGAAGAGAGTTTCGAAAAGACGTACTCTGCCTACCAGACTTTCGACTCATCACGTATGCTTGATGAAGTACAGGACGAACTCTGCAACACCATGATTACTGAGATAGCGGAGAGTATTTACAACGACACGGTGGCAAAATGGTAAAATAATTTGCATAGTCCGAAAAAATATAGTACCTTTGCGGGCTAATTAACCAAAGATAAACTTAAAAACAAAGATATTATGTACATTCTATTTACAATCCTGATTGTGATAGCAGCGATATTGCTGATTCTGCTTGTTCTCGTTCAGAACAGCAAAGGCGGCGGTTTGGCTGCAGGGTTCGCAAGTGGTAACCAAGTGATGGGTGCACCCAAGACGGCTGACTTCCTTGAGAAAGCAAGTTGGACATTGGCAGGTATCATTGTGGTACTCAGCATCTTGGCCGTAGGCGTTAAGAAAGGTCAGAAGGTCGTTGCCGATGACGAGAGTGCCATCACCGAACAAGTGCAACAGGCTTACGACGCTGAGCAACAGGCTGCTGCAGTACCTGAGTTCAACGGCGACGAGGAGCAGGAACAAGAGTAATCGCGCACTCACCACGAGCGACGGAGTAGTCCGCCCACGAGGCAGACAAGCATATACCACGGGTATAGCAACTCCAAGCAAATTGCAGTAAACAGAGAGACTTTCGGGTCTCTCTTTTTTATCATAGTGTATTCAACAGGAAACTTCACCACCAATATAGCAGGACACAGCACCTGTAGCACATTCGCCACTGCCACCGCTGCCCCGCAGCGAATGATGTCCTTATCCGTATAGTGCGGTGCCTTACCCGCCCAACGCATACGCTGCTTCCAAAAGGCTCGCCACGTAGTCTCAGGACGCACCACCGCTGTATATTCCGGCTTGTCTGCCACCTCAATACGCAGTCCCCTGCGCTTGAACGACTCCAACAGAAACATATCATCACCGCTTGGAATATCCAAATGCAAGTCTTCGTATGACTCCAGCCAACGCTGCCGACGCACAATCATATTCGCACCGCTGCACATCACAGCCCTGCCCTGTCGGGCAGTCTCTATTGTCAGTTGCTGGATGGCAGCGTACTCCGCTATCTGCAATCGCTCTAAAAATGTCGGATTTGTATGCTTCGACTCCATGCGGAGCGGCAATATCAGCAAGTCAGCATCCGTTTCCGGAGTCGCAACAGGCGGCACTACATCGTCATCCTGCAACCATACAAACTCCGTATCGGCAGCAGAAACCAGTTTATGCAAGGCATACTTCTTGCCTTTGCCGTCATCATTGACACCACGTCTCGGAACTATTGTCGTAATTTGCATAACTGACTGACAAACTGCGGATAAGACTTACTCACACATTCTGTATCGTCCACCTCATATCCAGCCACCATCAGTGCCATTGCCATTCGGTGGTCAGCACACACACAATGTTGCTTCACGGCTTCCAAGCGATTGCTTTCCTTCCATTGCAAACACGCTGTCCCTGTTGCATGCAGCACCACCCCCAAGCGTTCACAAGTGAGTGCCACAGCAGGATACAGGTCAGGGATGTCGGTAAAATCTACATTGATTGCCCGCGGCAAAATGAAATCGTCCGTACGTTTTGCAAGGTGGATGGTTAGAGGATAGTTATAGGATAGCACTCCCAACTGCTCAAACACTTTCACCACAGCCTTGTCCCCCTGCAGTGAATCCATATTCAGTCCGCGCAATGTAATCTCACCTCCGTACAATGCCACGTATTCGTACCAGAACGCCGCTGCACTCCAATCACGCTCCACCTCAAAGTCCTCTGCCCGCGCCGTATACTCCTCCATCAGCCTCCGCGTCATCTCTATATATGGTGATGTGCAGTCTGTCCGCACCCTTACCCCAATCATCATCAATGCCGACACGAACTGCGATGATTGTGGCTGCCACATCTCCACAACCTTATCCGCAACATCCAGTGCTTTTCCATGTATTCGCAAAGGCGGAAAGCCCTCTTTCTCCATATACTCCACCTCTGCCCCGAGCACACGCAAAGCCCCTACCAACTGCCCGATAGGACGTTGCCGCATACGTTCCACACCTGTCAGTATCACTTCACAGTCAATCAATTGCGCACAATACGCAGTCAGAAACCGCATTGCCGTCCCGCAGTTCTGCAAGTCCAACGTCAGCACTCCGCCCCGTTTGCGCCTCTTCAACGCAAACAATGCGTCATGCAACAGCCTTACATCATCGGGCATAGCAGCGGAGACGGGCATCAGCCCGTCTCCGTGTATAGCCTGAAGCATCAGCCAACGATTGGCGATAGACTTCGATATGGGCAACTCAATCTCCATGAGGTTGCTCAGCACATATTAACTATTAATTATTAACTATTAATTATTAACTATTACTTAGTTTACGTCGGGCAACCACGAGTAGTCACGTGAATAGCGCAGATGTTGCTCCACATAACTCTCTGTATAGTCAAGTGTTACATTGGTTATATTGCCATCCTTGTCATATTCAGCAGTGTAAACGGGGTTCACAAAGCCCTTGTATGGAGCCAAGTTGAGGTGTGCATAGCGGTCCAATATCTCGCGGTGCAGGTCTTGGTCTACCTTCACGGCATAGGTCTCTACCATATTTGCCGCGGCGGCATAATCGCCCTCGGAGGTGATGCGCTGAATCTCACGCAGCAACTCACCATACAGACGACGGACACCCTCATAGTCATTGATTTGCAGATAATGCTTGCCGTCACGCTCTACGATAGCCACCTCGTTGTTCGTTGCGTGTTGGAGCACCCATTGTGCAATCAACTGACGGTCACGCATATGCGCTTCCTCCACATTCTTGCCCGGCTCAATACGAACCAACTGTGTCATCAGTCCGTTCATCATCTGCTGATAGTAGTAGCACTTGTAGGCATCGCCATTCGGCAGAAGACCCAGTTCCACCATCTTCGGGTCAGCCATATAGTAGAGTCCGAATAGGTCGGCACGCGCCTCCTCAATGGTAGAAGCATGTTCCTTGAGCGCATCTTTGGTG
>ERZ808252.1907-NODE-1907-length-13856-cov-13.259619_pt1 | contig 13856 bp, 12 predicted proteins | sample MGYA00521242_ERZ808252 | MGnify/ENA primary metagenome ERZ808252 (study PRJEB31516, sample SAMN03275581) | gut metagenome | biome: mammalia-associated habitat; material: feces | host: Papio cynocephalus | place: Kenya | collected 2012-08-07 ...
AAACATTGTTCCGTATTCTGAAAAAGCTGTCGGACTTATGGAAAGCATTGTGCTGACGAACTGATTTAGGAATGAGAATAATGAGATATGTTATTGAATGGAAATGTTTTGATGATTCTGGTTACTGCCTAAAATATTGTTCTAGGAAAAAAATTGATAATAGAAAATGGTTTTATTCAGAAGAAGGCGAGCTTTCGGAAATAATGGTTTTCAAAAGCAAGGAAAAGGCAATCAGAGTAAAGAAAAAAATAGAAAAACAATTCTGCATAATTCTAAGAATAAGAAAAATCAGTAATGACACTGCAAAAAGAATGAATGAGGAACTGTATTTTAATTATATACTTTATTCTTGTAAAAGAATTGAGAATGAACTGAGTTTGAGCAATGGTCAATTATAACAGGAGAAAATAACAATGGAATTTGACAAACGGTTTTCAGGCAAGAATTATAAGAAATGACAGGACAGATTGAAAACAGAACAGGAAAATCATCAATAAAATAAAGGAGCACGGTTATATATGAAAGATTCGATAACCGGAGAAGAAATCATCGACTATGATTTTTTAGGAAAAAAACTCTATCCGCCGAAAAAGACCAGGCTGACCGATGCCTCAAAAGCGTTCGCAAGAATGTGGGCGGAAATAGACAGGATTTATTCTCCAAGGAAAAAAGCCTCTTTTGCTGAAAAGCATTTCTTCCGTTCCCCACGTGTCAACAGGCAGCTTTGCATGGTCAAGATGTTCTACACAGACTCAAAGGATGCGCACAGAAAGTTCCTGCGTGAGTATATGCCGCAGAAAAACAAGAACAGCGTCGAGGACAAGCCTGAGCTTTTCAATGAGAGATACTGTTCTGTTCCTGATTCTGTAATTGATGAGTACGAGAAAAATATGGATGATCTGGGATTCAAGTTCATAATAAGCCCTGAAAGCCAGAATGTCCCGATGAGATCTCTTGTGAGGCAGTTCGTGAAAGACCTTGAGAATATGACAGGATATAAGTTCAGGTGGCTTGCGGCGGTTCATACCGACACAGACCATATCCATTCGCATCTTCTTATAAACGGCGTTGACAGAAACGGAAAGAAAATCAGGTTCAAGCCCGGAATAATAAAGGAGGCGGCAAGAAACACCGCTGCGGACATCTGCACATCTCTTATAGGCGAAAGGTCTCGTGAGCTCATTGAGGCAAGCAGGACAAGGCTACCTCTTTCAAAAAGGCATACAAGGCTTGACGAGCAGATTTCTTCAACAGGAGGCTACTTCAAGTTTTCTGATTATAAAAGACTTGGAGACTGCGACTACGAGGCATCAAAGACAACATGTGACGATGTGGAGATACAGCGGCTAAATGCGCTTGCCGAGATGGGGCTAGCCGTGAAATACGACAGGAACAGGCCTCCTGTCTTTTACCTTGAGAAGGACTGGCTTGAGAAGCTGCGCAATATCGGGCGGTACAACACTTATCTTGACGCACGGAGAAACCTGCGGTGGACTCCGTACTGCAACCTAGAGCTGTATTCCGGTTCTGCAGGAGAGATAGAAGGCATTGTGAGCCGCATATACAACATGGACGACGAGGGAATCTGGAACAACGCCGTAATCGTCGAGAACAAGAAGCTGGGCAGGGCATGGTATGTGCCTACAAGAATCAAGCTGACGGATGAGGAAATCGGAAAATACATCTCGGTTAATGCGGAGAAAACCCAGAAGGGAAAAATCCGTCCGCTTTTAAGAATAGGAAAGTAAGAAATATTAAAAGTAAATTAAAATAGTAATTGACAAAATATTATTTTTTCTTTATATTAGCCTTACCACACGAAAAGACATTTTATTCCAGTTATAGATAGTACAAAGCAGCTCTCTGTGTATAAGTGGAAGAGGCAAATGTCACAAAAAAATGAATTCTTACGGAAAGACCCGAAAAAATCACGGCGAAATCTTGTCTATGACCTGACGAACCTGATTGTTCCAGTATGCATTCTTATTGCCGGGGTCTTTTTGTCCACACAGAAGTTTGCGGAGATGATGGGATACAACCCACGTTACTGCGAAACTCCAATCTATATCCTTACGCATCAGATAGGAAAGTATCCTGCAGGGTATCCGGTTTTTAATCCTCTTGTGATTCTTGTCACAATGTTTACAAATCCGTTTGATCCTCTTGTGCAGGATGCCATAGGGCAGTCCGCCATTCCGGGAACTGTCTGCGCCGTCCTTTCAATCTTTGTATGGCTTGCCATCTCGATCATCCGCAGCAAAGGATTCAACAGGAACGAGCACATGTACGGAACCGCCAGATGGGGAAACGAGAAAGACCTCCGGCAGTTCGGACTTTGCGAGAAGCACGGAGTTGTGCTTGCCCAGCAGTATTCTGCGGAATCCGAAACGGTCAGAAACAAGAAGGGCTTCGGTCTGAAGCTGATTAAGAGCGCCGACCTTATCTGCCATAACGGAACGTCGCACACTCTTGTTGTCGCTCCTACACGTTCGGGAAAAGGTGTCGGCACTGTAGTTCCCACATTGTGCTCATACAGGGAAAGCGTCATTGTATTTGACCCGAAGGGCGAGCTTTACAACATGACAGCCGGATACAGGAAAAAATTCTCACGTGTAATAAAGTTCTCCCCTGTGCAGATGGAGACCGCATGCTTCAATCCGCTGGAGGAGGTGGAGCTTGACGAGAACGCCTTCCGTGACATCGGAACAATTCTGACGAATATCTTCCAAAAAGGCGAAAAGGGCGGAGACTCAAACGCAGACTTCTTTGACAACAACGCAAGAGACCTTCTTACAGGCGTTATTTTCCATGTGCTTTCCGCTGTCGATGAGAACGGCCGGCATCTTTACAAGAAAGAGGAGCAGAGCATACCGGGCGTGCTCAGGATTTTTGCAAGGGCGGCATCCGGAACCGATGCGGAGGGAAATCCTCTTCCTGCAGGCGAGGCGCTTCTTGACGAGATGATAGCCTCGAAGCACATCGACAAGAACGGCGAGGTGTCGGACTACATACACGGAATTGTGCTTGACGTCGCCATGTCCGCAAAGCAGCAGCACGAGAAGGTAAGAAGCGACATCATGCAGACAATCCAGTCAAAGCTCAATCTTTTCAGAGACCCTTTTATCCGTCATGTCACAAGCAGGTCGGACTTCAAGCTTTCAGACTTCTACGAAAGCGACGAGCCTATAAGCCTTTATCTTACTCTTCCTTTCGGCGACGTTGACCGCATCATGCCTGTGTTCCAGCTTATCATCGACTTCATCGTAAGGCGCTTCTCGTCAGGCGAGCTGAGGGCAGGAGAGAAGGAGAAAGTCCTGAAGCATCCGATTCTCTTCATGCTCGACGAGTTCCCTGTCCTTGGAAACATGAAATTTCTTGCGATCTCGCTCGGTATTCTTGCAGGCTACGGACTTAGGTTCTACATCGTTGTCCAGGCTTACCAGCAGCTCGTGAAAATCTACGGACAGGAAAACACCTTCATCGACAACTGCCGCTATGTGATCATCTATGCTCCGAACAACCCTATGGACGCCAAGAAATTCTCTGAAATGATAGGAAAGAAGTCTGTCACGAAGGAGAACCTGTCTGTAAGCGGAAGCCGCTATGCGGTCGCACTGAACAATCTCAACTCCTCGTCGCAGGAGGTCGCCGTAGACCTCATCAATCCTGACGAGCTTATGAAGCTTCCGTATACGGACTGCATTATTCTCGGCCACAACATGCCTCCATACATAGGAAAGAAGAACGTGTTCTATGCGGACGAGCGTTTCAGATGGAAGGTTTTCAATGAGAACGTTGACACAGGAAAGGTTGAGACCGGTTTCCCGGCTCCTTATGAGCAGAAGGAGATTGACAGGGAAACGGAGGGGCTTCCGTCTCAAATCAGAAAAAGGGAAATGGCAAAAAAAGCGGCAGCGGAAGAGGAAGAGATAAAGGAGCGTATAAAAATCAATGAGGAGAAGAAAACCTTTGATCCGGTTGACTTTCTTGAGAACTACGAGACTGAAGACGGCGTAAGCGAGGAGTGGGATGCTCCGTTCAGCCTTGACGGCTGCGATGACGAGCCGCCTCCGAGAATCGCTCCGTACAATCTTGATGACTTCGACGCAGCCGGGGAGGTCATATATGAAGGCTAGTATTCAAGGAGTTTTTTATGGGAAAGACAAATTCAGTGCAGAAGAAATTCAATCTGACTGAAAGCATGTGCAGCCAGATAAAGGAGCTTGCGCTGGAGCAGGGCATATCGGAGACGCAGGTGGTTGAGAATGCCTTCAGCCAGTATTACAGGCAGGAAGTCATGCCAGAGCATATTGTTCTCGGAAGAATGACGCAGCTTCAGCAGCAGCTGGACGTCATGGACAGAAAGCTTGAGACGCTTGCAGGCCTTGTCTACTCGACGCTTCCGTATTTTATGGCGGTTCTTCCGCCTCTTCCGGAGAGCATAACGGACAAGGACGGAAACAGGCGCAATCCGCAGCTTCAGCGTGGCATGCAGGTGTTTGAGGCGCACATAAAGCGCTACAGGCACGACATGAAGACTATGAAGATTTCCTTCATGCAGAACGTATGGGCGGACATGCAGGAGGACTTGAACATGACGCAGATAAATGCGGCTGGAATGGCAAGAGATGAACGAAGAGCAGGCGATTAACGCAAGGGAGGAGAAGTCCCGGCGCATATATGAAAATTTTCTCGAGGACTTGGGCATAGTCAAGGAATACTTTGAGGACAAGTCCATAACCGACATAAAGATTATCGGGACAGGAGAAATCATCGTGGAGAAATTTGCGGTGGGAAAGATATTCACAGGGAAATTCCTCTCTCCGTCCCAGGTCAAGGGAATAATACTTTCCGCCTCGCACCTTCTTGACCAGGACATAGACTACAGCACAGGGCTTCCGAAGCTTGAGTGCGTGCTTCCAAAGCCGTACAACCTGCGCTTTACAGGAATTCTTCCGCCTGCCGTGGCGAACGCCGAGATTGCCATGAGGCGGCCTGCCGACCGCATCTTCACCCTTGAGGACTACCGCAACAACGGCCAGCTCCAGAGCGATGAGTATGAGCTTATCTGCCAGTACATCAAGGAAAGAAAGAACATCCTTGTGGGCGGAAGCACAGGGTCGGGAAAGACAACTTTCACAAACGCCATCTTGAAAAAGATGACTGAATATACGCCTGACGATTCCTTCTACATCGTGGAGGACGTGCCTGAACTGCAGTGTCCTGCCCATGACAAGACCTTCCTGTCGGTGAACAGAAAATGTGCGGCGGAGGCTGTAAGAACGGCGCTCAGGTGGACTCCGAACAGAATCATCTTCGGAGAAGTCAGATATGGGGAGGTAGCCGATGAGCTGATAAAGTCATGGAACACCGGACATACCGGCAACGTAACCACAATCCATGCGGACACGGCAAGCAGCATGCTTCTGCGTCTGCAGGATATTCTCGCCGAGGTCATCACAGGAGTTCTTCCAGACTTGACGCAGGTGATACATCTTTGTGTGCACCTGAAGAAGAGGCCTGGAATGTCGCCTCTTGTTGATGAAGTCATGCCTATCAAGGAAGGAACGAAGTCGTTCCTCAGCATAATCCGGGACAACAATTTCGGATAGTTTTAACCTTATAGAGTAAATAAAAACAGTGATTACATATAGGGTTTTATTTTTTAAGGAGAGTGTAATAAAAACTTTGCCTGAGGTAGCGTCAAAGTTTTTATTCAAAAGTTTGCGTTGCAAACTTTATTATCAACGGTTGTTTCTCACTTCGTTGCGAAGCAACTTAAAAAGTCAAATCAAAAGTTAAAACTTTTTCATTGACTTTTTATAGGAGTACGTATGGTAAAATTTATTTCAAGCCATAAAAAGATTTTTCTCATGGCTTTCTTTGCGGTCGTGATGTGCTCGCTCACATTCGCAAGCTCGGCATCTGATGAGATGAGCAAGTCAATCAACAGTATTGTCGATTTCTTCTCATCCGGCTGGGTAAAGGGAATCGCCTGCATCATGCTTATAGGCGAATGCCTGGGGCTTCTTTTCGCAGGCGGACAGAATCCGCAGATTTTCAAGAAATTCCTGCCGTTCATAATCGGGACAGCGCTCTTCATGTGCGCAGGAAAGATAATCACGCTTGTGTTCGGCGGCTTCTCGGAAACCACATTCTCAGAGGATTTGACGAAAACAAATTAAAAAAATGCTTTTTGGCCTGATGCCGGAAACGGCACCGGGCTTATCAGAGGAGTAACGGATATATGAGTCTTACAGATTTTTCGATGCCGGTTCACAAGAGCTTCCAGCAGACGGATATGATACTTGGTGTGCAGAAGGGAATCTTTCTGCTTCTTTTTCTTGTCTTTGCTGTTGTCGGCTATCTTTTCGGCGTTGTCGTGTCGGCTGTCATAACGGTCGTGTTCTATGTGCCTTGCCTTATACTTACGAAAAAAGATCCGCACATGCTGACTATCGCCCTGAATTCCCTTATAGAGCCTGACAGGCTGGAGGGGTAGATGCTCGGCGTAGATTTCTTAGGTTCAAAATTCAAGCTGTCCCAGAGACACAGGATGGACAGGCTGTGCTACTACCTTCCGTACAATTTTCTTATAGGAAAGCCGGAGGAAGGGATTGTGTATCTTAAGCCCGGCGCCCTTATGCGCACATACACGTTCACATGCCCGGACTTAGGCTCTTCAAGCCCTGAGAGCGTCAGCCAGTGCTCGTCATATTTCAATGAGGCCATAAAGCGTCTTGGAAGCGGCTGGTGCGTCCACTTCGAGTCAAGAAGGCAGCTGACGAAGAATTATCCCGGATGCGCCTGGAACAACACGCTCGGCTATCTCATTGACAGCCGCCGCAAGGACTTGTTCCAGAACAAGAATGCGCATTACAGGAACTTCTTCTTCATAACCTTGACGTATCAAGTCAAGAGCGACATCACGACAAAGGGAAACACGCTTCTTTACAAGGCGGACGGCTCGGAGGGGCAGGACTACTACAGCCGCCAGAATGTCTCGAAGGAGCTTTCTCTTTTCAGGGACAGGACGGAGGAGATTGTCTCGTATGTAAAGACAAAAATAGACATCACTCCTATGGACAACGACGGCGTTGTCTCTTATATAGCATCGTCCCTGTCCGCCAAGTGGAAAAGCCGCAAGGCTCCTGCAAGCCCGGTATTCTTTGACTCTTTCATCACAGAGGAGGACATTGAAACCGGAACCTGCATGAAGGTCGGCGACTATTACTGCCCTATTGTTGCCGTAAGGGATTTTCCCTCAGAGACGTATCCTGCGGTTTTTGACATTCTCAACAGGGCGGATGTGGACTACAGATGGGTCACGAGATGGATTGGAATGGACAAGGTGAATTCAAGCCGTCTGATCGAGAAGTATCAGAAGAGGTTCAACAACTCAAGGAAAAGCTGGGGACAGGCTTTCGTCGAGGCCGCCGGAAACGTGTCGTCAGACCGTGTTGACCCTGCCGCTGTCGCATTCGAGGAGGACACCAACACTGCGAAGGTTTCCCTTTCAAAGGATCAGGTCTCATTCGGGTACTACACGTCCTGCATTGCGGTCTGGGATAAGGATTATAACACTGCGCTTGAAAAGGCCTCGTATATGGCAGGACTTGTGAATTCCACAGGATTCGGAGCGAAGGTTGAGACATCGAACTCGTTCCAGGCATGGCTCGGAATGCTTCCAGGAAACAGCTATGCGGATGTGCACAAGACGCTTCTTTCAAGCGGAAACTGCTCGCATATAATTCCGTTGTCATCTCTGTGGTCTGGCGACTTCTACAACAAATGGACTGACGTGCATATCGGCTGCGGCGCTCCTCTTCTTACGGCCTCAAGCTACCGCTCGCCGTTCTTTTTGAACATGAATGTGGGCGATGTGTTCCATTCGTTTATTTTCGGCCCGTCGGGCGGAGGAAAGACCACACTCCTCTGTCTTCTTGAGTCGCAGTGGCTCAAATACAAGGATGCCCAGGTAATAGTTCTGGACAAGGACAAGAGCGCACGGGGAGTCTGCATCGGATGCGGCGGAAGCTATGTGGAGCCGGGTGCGGACGCATTCGCTTTCCAGCCGCTTAAAGATTTGGATAGCGATGCAGACCTTACCTGGGCTTGCGAATTCATCGAGCTGTGCCTTTCTGAGCAGAATGTCGCTGTGGATGCGAGAGGAAGGGAGGCTATAAGGGCTGCTCTGATTCAGCTTAGGGAGACTAAATCCCCGGAGAAGAGGGATATGACCTCCTTCCAGCAGTATGTTCAGGACGAGGAGATTAAGGTCGGAATCGAGCCTTATACGATTGACGGCGAGTACGGCTCGATTTTCGATGCCCATGACACAAGGCTTGACCTGTCAAGGTTCATAATGATTGAGATGGGAATCCTCATGCGGATGGGAAAGGCGTGCGTCACGCCTGCGCTAATGTATATCTTTAAATTCATAGAGAGCCTTTTTGCGAAGGAGAATGATGACTTGGGGCATCCGACGCTTCTTGTCATGGATGAGGCGTGGGCTTTCCTTGACAATCCGTACTTCTCCAAGAAGATTGACGAATGGCTCCGTACTCTAAGAAAGAAGCATGTGGCGGTCGTCTTTGCCACTCAGGACGTTCCGTCTGTCGCCAAGTCATCAATATCGACGACGATTCTCTCCCAGTGCCAGACAAGGTTCTATCTTGCAGACCCGAACGCCGCATCCGACATGCTCAGCAGATACTACAGCTCGTTCGGTCTGACGGAGGACGAGATAGCTACTGTGGCGAAAGGGCGCATGAAGCGTGACTACTTCTACAAGTCTCCGAACGGTGCGAGGCTTTTTGACCTTGAGCTGGACGCTTTCCAGCTTGCGCTTCTTTGTCCGCCGAAGTCGGTTCTTGACAGGCTGGAGAGCATCCACGGAAGGAACAGCGGCGTTCAGCTTGCCGATGAGATTCTCCGTATGCAGGGCTTCAATCCTGATATATACCTCAAGAATTTCAGGCGGTGAGACGGAACATGAAAGAAATGAAAACAGAAAGGAAGGAATAAGTTATGAGAAAACTTAAGGCTATGATTCTTGTATTTTTAATCGGCGGCATAGGCTCCTCGGCTTTTGCGCAGGGCATGCCTGTTTTAGATGTAGCGAATCTCATGAACGCAATCGAGCAGCTGTACCAGTATTACCAGCAGATTCAGAACACGATTGAGCAGGTTCAGAACACCTATACCCAGATTGAGCAGGCGGCTCAGCAGATGGCCAGCATGAACTGGGACGACCTGAAGGATCTGGGCTCCAACTTTGATGGGGTCGGCGAGAATCCTTTTGAGGTGATAACAGGAGTGCGAAATTCGGCGCAGGACATAACAAAGGCTGTGAACAAGAACATGAACAAGGTGAACGCCCTAAAGGATTCCCTTACGAAGGAGTCCATATCGTTCGGCGGAATGAAGGTTTCGGTGGCAGACCTGTGCGGAGCAGGGGAGCCGGGAAAGAACGTCCTGGGATTTGCCAAAAACGCATGGAACCACACTGTCGATACCTCGAAGGAGGCGGTGGCAGGCTATGTGGGGAAGCTTTCATACGGTCAGAAGCAAAAAATTATGAGGCAGTACGGAATGTCCCCGGAGAACTACGCCACGCTGGAGCTTGCGAACTATCAGCTCAGCGAGCTTGTCAAGGATGCGAACGTCAAGAGCACGGTGCAGGGGCAGAAGCAGATTCTTGAGGACTGCGAGAACGATGCGAATGCGATAGCAACGCTTGCAAAGAACCTTCCTGACGGCTCGGTGTTTGCGGCGACGCAGCTTGTTGCATCAGGGCTTGCGCAGACTGAGCGCATGATGGGCAATATGCACAACTCTATATCAAAGGGATTCGGCATGGTAAGCAGCTACATATCGTCAAAGATGACGGAGGAGGCTGTGAAGCGGCAGGCTGACTATGAGAAAAGCGAGAAATTTGAAGAGCAGGCATCAACGCCTGAAATCTATGACGACGGTCTGTAATTTTTAAGGAGGGCTATATTTATGGCAACTGCATTTTTAGTAATGTCTATCATATCTCTTTCAGTGACAATACTCGGTGTTGTGGGAAAGGGAGTTGCGGTAGCAAGCGCAATCAACAGCCTTAGGGATCTTGTTGACATCGACAAGCTTGGAGCGATGAAGGGCTTTGACGAGGGCTATATGGCCATCGCAAGCCAGGCATTGAACATGCTTTTTCATTTTCTGAAATATGCACAGCTTCTTGTGTGCTTCTGCGCCTTTCTGTGCATCATATTCAATGCCGTCAAGCTTTGGTCAGGGACAATCGAACTCAAGAAGGTCTTTGTGGATTCAATCTACAAGTCCGTGATTGTCATGGTTCTTATGCTGGCATATCCGCAGATTATTGTCAAGACCGTGAACCTTGGAACCGAGCTGGGAGTGGAGGCTTCCGGCGGCTATGACAGCGTGAATCAGTCATTTGCAAAGCTCGCCACGAAGGTCAAGAACATCTGGGACATAGGAACAGACGAGATGATTGCTGTCCTGCAGAACGGCGGCGAGCGTGACCCAAACGGAAACGTAATCGTGTCGGACAACCTTTTAAAGGAGTTCACCAAGCTCGGTCTTACTGAGAACGAGGCGAAGCAGTGGCTTTCGACCAAGGGTGTGTCCACAGGCGAGACATCGGCAAGCACGTTCCTTTTCTGGAGAAACTCGCAGGCAAAGACCGAGAAGACCGCAAAGGACATATTCAAGTCCGACAAGCAGCGTCTGAAGTTCATGAAGCAGTCGCTTTCAATAATCGACTCCCTTGCGAAGGTTCTTACAGGAACTTCGCAGGGCGAGCTTTCCGACACGAGCGTAAGCCGCATTGACATTATGACCATGGGAAACAAGGCGCTTGAGAAGGTTTTCCTTAATCCGTACATAGAGAACACAAAAAGGCTTTCAGTGAGCACAATGCTCAAGACTGCGGTTGTGATTCAGGAGATAGCGTCATCGGGAGCATTGTCGTCCGTGGACACCGAGAGCGACGAGCATTCAGGCACGTCCCTCGCAGAGGCAGCCCAGTCCGGAAACCCAAGAATGCTGGTTTTCCTTGTGGGCGGTCTGCTCAAGTTTCTTCTGTACAGGATTCTTCTTGTAATCGCCGTGATGATTGTCATGATAGAGTACATCCTGTGCCTTATTGAATTCCTTGTCGTCGCTGCGGTCTCTGCGATTCTGATTCCGCTTTACTTTATCGACGCCACAAAGAGCTTTGCCGCAAACATTTTAAAGACAATCTTCTCGTTCTTCGTAAAGATTATGGTCACTACGATGATGGTGTTCTTTGTAATCGGGCTTTACATCAACATGGGAACCAGGATGCCGTCTCTTGACTTAAGCTCGACGGTCGCAATTCTCTACTATGCGTTCACCTGCCTTCTGGGCGTTCTGCTTGTCAAGAAGAGCGGAAGCATCGCCGCCTCCGTAATAAGCGGAAATCCGTCGCTTGGAATAGGCGACATCGCAAACGAGATGAGGGGGCTTTCACACATGGGGCACTCATTGCAGCATGCGGCGAGCGACTTGGGGCGCAGCGTCCAGAATGTGGGGGAGGCCGGAAAGAAGGCTGGCGGCGCTTACTTTGACCGCAAAGAAGCTAGACGAACTCTTGATATGAACCGTGCGCCTGCGTTCACGGCTCGGCAGAATACAATGGACAGGCTGCGGAGCGGACAGAAGTCCGGCGAGCTAAACATAAGCGACAAGGAGATAAATCGTGCCGGAAAAGAGGCGTACAACAGCGCAATGAGGGACGCCAAGAAGTCTGTTAGAGATAACTTCCTTGAAAGCAAGTCTACTGGAAAAAACTTTAGAAGTTTGAACGATGATGCAAATGACACTTTGACAGAAAAGCGAAAGCAAAAGCAGAACGACATTTACCAGAAGTACCGTGACAAGTACGCAAGGGGCGAGGAACACGACATTCCTATGCCGGAGCCTGAGTACTAGCTGCCCTTGATACAGATTGCCGTGTCAAGCACGGCAATGACACTTGGTTGCACAACAATGGCACTTGATTTGCGGTTCAAATAGGGAGATGAAAATGAAAAAAGAACTCATGTTCTTTGATTTTAAGGACAATAATCAGGAAAAAGAGTTTAAAATCAACCTTTTATCAGTTCTTGATGCGCTCGGATTTTTGATAGACAAGGGTGTTTTAAAGGACTTTTCGGAACACCAGAAATCTGAGATAAAAAACAAATATGGAAAGTCTAAAAAAACTTACGGTTTTAGCTATGAGGAAATTGACACTTTTGACTGGGATACGGAGGCGAAATATGCGGAAGAGGAGCAGAGGCAGGAAAAAGAATATGAGGAATACATGCGGAGAAAAAACAGCAAATGAGGCTGTTTTTACAGGAAAAGTAGTCTATGACGAAAACTATAATAAGCCGACGTATTATTTCCAGTTTGAATGCGAGAACTACAAGGTCTTTATAAGCCTGGATTCAATATTTGAGTATTTCTATAAAGGAATTGAAGAGAAACTTCTGCCGAGAAGCCTGTTCTATTGGCTTATAGATAATAATGATGTTATAGGGTAAAATCTGTTCCTGCAAGGGAAAAAATGAAGAAGTACAAGGCACGTGTCAACTCAAAAAAAGAATATGCGGTAACAAGGGAAGAATTTGAAGAAGCGAGGCTTGATAATCCCCATTTATATCAGGACGGAAAATATTATGGCGTATGTCCGTATTGCAATAGTCCTGTAAAGCTTGTCGGTCTGGAGCATGAAATAAAGCTTTCTAATTATGCACGGCATACACAAGGAAGCGTTTTCAAAGTTGCGGAAAAAACAGCAAAAGCAATGGTTTGCCCTGCAAATACTCATAAGAGAACTGCCGATGCAGACGAGCGAATGGACTATGAGGATGATGAAAACCTGATTATAAAAAACGAGATGATTGGACAGTTTGATGTAATTGCAAAAATCATAAACAGGTACAGCGATATATATTATTCTTTTGATCAGAAAATCCAGCTGTTTATAAATGCCTATAAAAGCAAAATATGGCTTTATCCGCTTTGCGACCAGTCCAACGTACCGTGGATTATATTATACTGCAAACAGTCAGAAGAAATAACCCATAGATTGATAAAGAATGATTCAAGTCTCTTTCAGTTTCTAAAAAGCAGAAAGGTAAGGTTGATAGCATCGTCAAAAACAAGGAACTATTCATTTATCGATAAAAGGGATTACGGCATAGTTGAAAATATGAGGTATTCTTTTACATTTCACAACAGATACCTTGACATCAATGATGATTACCGGGAAACCTTATATGCAGTTCTGAGCCGTTCAAAACAGTACAACACCCCTCCTGAAGACGGATATACTGAATTTTTCAGAAAAAAGATAGAAATCGACCATCAGGAATTTAATAACAAGATAAATTATTACAATGAGAATAATTTACGGGACGCTAGCCTTCTTGAAAAAGTGAAAGAAATTGTAAGGCAAAATAGTGGGCACTAACTAAAAACGAAGGCTAGCCGAGTGGCTAGCCTTCATCTTTATCTTTCGTATCCGTAGTCCTGAGTTTTTGATTTTTTTGTATCCTGCTTCGGGCGTTTAAAAACTAAACGTCCTCTAGCCGTTGAACATTGCAGTTCCCAGCCTTCTTTTCCTAACTTTTCTAAATCATTATCTAAGTAATATCCAGTATCATATCTATCTTGCATATAGGTCTTATATTCCCACTGTGTAATTTCGTTATTTTCAGCCATAGCTTTTTCCTTGTAATTTTCCTTTATGCGTGCAAGCTCCTCTCTATTCTTGTTCAGGGCGTCAGAAAGGCTTTTTGAGAGATCTATCTCGCTTCTTATACGGTTCTTGAGCT
>ERZ808252.1909-NODE-1909-length-13851-cov-10.501087_pt1 | contig 13851 bp, 12 predicted proteins | sample MGYA00521242_ERZ808252 | MGnify/ENA primary metagenome ERZ808252 (study PRJEB31516, sample SAMN03275581) | gut metagenome | biome: mammalia-associated habitat; material: feces | host: Papio cynocephalus | place: Kenya | collected 2012-08-07 ...
GCCTAAAAATATCTAAAACTTTGCTAATAAACTTGCTTGCAATTGATATGGACTTATTTTAAAAATTATGTTATAATTGCCTTGCAAATAGATTTGCTATGAAATTTATTTGCTCCCTGATTGGTAAATTATTTATCAATCCCCCTCCAATTCAAACTTCAAGGAGGTAAAAAAATATGTTTGAATATGTACCGAAAAGTGAATATCAACCTTTTAAGTTGGAGGTTGATGAAATTTTGAAATCTATTCAAAGAGATTTGAGAGAAAATGGAATTTTAACTTTTCAATTCAACTTAATTGGAAGTGCTAAAAGAAAATTGATTACAAGAGTAGAAAATGGTAATCAAGGCTTTGACTTGGATTATAATATTGTAATTCAAAAAGTTATTAACAACAGATATAATAATGCAAAATTACTAAAACAAAAGTTTATTGATTTATTTAATAAATATTTTGATGATAGTTATGATTACTCCGAAGATTCAACTTCCGTAATAACAATAAAAAAACTAAATGCACAGAGAAATAAAATTATTTGTAGTGTTGATTTTGCGATAGTTAATTATTATGAAGATGAAGAAGGTATGGAAAGACAAGAGTATATTAGATTTGATAAAAATACTGGTAATTACTCATGGGCTTTAAGAAAAGTTGCAACAAATCATAGACATGTTGAAGACTTAATTAAAGAAAATAATTTGTGGGAAGATGTAAAAGACTTATATCTTAACAACAAAAACAAAGAACCATACAAGAAATCAAGAATTGTTTATTATCAAACTCTTGAAACAATTTATCGTAGAAACTTCCAATAAAAAGTAGCACCAGAATTTTTCTGGTGTTATTTTATTTGTAATAGTAAAAAATAATCGCTGTTTGTATCATTGCAATGATATAAAAATTATTAAAAGCAGTTAAGTTTATATCATTAAACTATGTGAATTGATTTTTTACAAATCCATATTTTCTCCAGAAAATACACTTTTACTGCATTATTTGGAGAAAATATCGTGAAATTGGTTGATTTTTAAAAAATATTAAAAAGAATCTTGAAAATTTAATTTATCATGCTGCCGGTTTTCTAGAAAGAATTGCAGATGTCATAAGTGAACAAAGTAAGAAGTTGGTTGTTGATGAAATTATAATTAAATACATTTTTGATAATTTTGAATATGGATTTCGTTCGAATGGTACAAATAGATTAATTTCAAAGTATGGAATGTATATTGATGAGAAAGATTATTTAAAGTTAATAAATATTCTTTTTGATAAAATATTTAAAAAAGGATATGACTATTTGTACTTCGTATCGGAAGATATGGAAACATTGATACTAAACTATTATCTACATTATGAACCAAACCATTTAATTAATTTGGCTGATGATAGATTAAATATGCATGAGGCATGGATAACTGGAGCCGGCTCTTTAGAATTTAAAAATTATTCTCTTTCTTTTGATGACAGTATTAAAGATTTATGCTCGTTAAGAGATAGAATATTAAAAAGAGAATATTGATTAAAATAAAAAGTAAAAAACACTGAAGTCTCAATGAGAAAAATCAGTGTTTTTTTAAATTTAGTCATCAATATTTAAGTTGTCAAAATCTGCGAATATAGGACTATTAAAAAATTCAGGTATACTCATTCCAAGTTCTCTAATAATTAATGCCATAGTTTTAAAATTTGAAGATTTACACCTATCATTCATTATTGCATTCATTGTACTATGATATATTCCAGTTAGTTGTTCTAACTTATATTGAGTCATCTTTTTCTCTTTTAAAATTTCTCTTACACGAGTAGAGAAAGCATAATTTAATGAAATCATAATCATTGCTCCCTATGTATTTTTTACACTACATACATTTTAGCATTATGACCAATCCAAACTATGTAGTGTAGATTAGTCAAAATGTTTTGTAATTGAGATATTTTTTGGTATTATATGTAGTGTAGATTAGCCAAAGGGGAATTATTCATTATGAACTACGAAAATATCAAAGAAGAAATATCTTCTTATGTTAAATTGTTGAATGCACATACTTGTTGTTTTACGGGACATCGTCCACAAAGTTTGCCTTGGAAATTCAACGAACAAGACGAAAGGTGTTTAAAAATGAAAGAGCAACTTAGGAATGAAATAATTAAAGCAATAAAAAATGGATATACGACATTTATTTCTGGTATGGCGCTGGGTTTTGATATGATTTGTGCGGAGATGGTTTTTGAACTGAAAAAAACATATCCGTTTATTGAACTTATTGGAGCCATTCCATGTAAAACTCAGGATAAATTATGGAATGAAAAAGATAAACAAAGATATAGGTCTTTGCTTACACAATTAGATAGTATTCGTTGTATCTATGATGATTATATTGGACCAGAATGTATGTTGGAACGCAATCGTTTTATGATAAATAATTCTTCACTTGTAATAGCTTTATTTAATGGAACAAATGGTGGAACCAAGAAGACTTTGGATTATGCAAAAGAGTGTGGAGTAAAAACGATTGTTATAAATATATGATATAGTCCTAAAATTTGGATTTCGTTTAATCCAAATCCTTTTTTTTGGATAACTTATGTGGTATAATATTTTTAATTAGTTTCGAGAAAGGAAAAGTTTATAATGAGTGAAACAAGAGATAAAAAAATAATAGTTTTTCATGTTTTAGAAATTCTAAAAAAATATTCAGATGAAAATCATTTATTGAACTATTCAGCTATTATGGAAAAACTGAGTACAATATATGATGAACGCCCAGATATAAAGACTATAGCATCTAATATTGGAACACTTATTGATGCGGGTTATGAGATAATAAAGTGTGGAAATTTAGGCTGTTATTTAAGTGAAAGAGATTTTGAAGATGGTGAACTTATGTATTTAGTTGACGCGGTTAATTCATCTAACTCTATACCAGCAAAGCAAGTTAGAGAGTTGATTGAAAAACTAACAAAGTCATGCAGTAAATATCAAAAGGCAAGGTATAAGGCTACAAATAAGATTGATTTGGTTTCAAAATCAAAAAACAAGGAATTGTTTTACATTATAGAAGTCTTAAATGAAGCCATAGAAAAAAGTAAAAAAGTTTCATTTTGTTATAATGAATACAAAGTGTCAAAGGAACAATCCCCAAGATTTAAAGGAAAAGAGTTTAAAATAAATCCATATTTCCTTGTAAATTCTCGTGGCAAATACTATTTGGTTTGCAATTATGACAAATACAATAACTTGTCAAACTATAAAATTGATTGTATTTCAAACATTAAATTGCTTGATGAACCAATTAAACCAATGAAAGAACTTGATGATATGGAAGGATTTTCAAAGGATAAATATATTAAAGAACATATTTATATGACCTTTGGCAATTCAGTATCTGCCACTTTGAAATTAGATGAAGCAAAGTATCTCGGAGATATAATTGACTGGTTTGGTGATAGCGTTTCTGTATCTGAAAACAAAGATAATACACTTTGTGTAAAGTTGAATGTAAATGAACAAGCATTGATTTATTGGGCTATGCAATATGGTAAACATATAGAAGTTATACTTCCACAAGAAACTCGAGATAAAATTAGGGAAAATTTAATAGAAATTATAAAAAAATATTAGTCGACATTTATTATAGAGAAAAAACAAGACAAGTATAATTTTAAAAATATGTAGTATTAAGTATATTTTTTTATAAATATAAGACAAAGATAAGAAAAATATGTTATACTTAATTTACATACGTGAAATGGAGTATATATGAAAGAAGTAGAAATGTTGCCTTTGGCACCAAATTTAATAGAATCAACACGTTCAATAGGCTATTCGTTTGAAACTGCAGTTGCAGATATAATAGACAATAGTGTAAGTGCATTAGCCAAGAATGTATATGTTGATATTAATGCGTATGACAATCCATATGTTGCAATTCTAGATGATGGTTTTGGAATGAATTTAATTGATTTACAAAATGCAATGAGATATGGAAGTTTTAATCCTAATGAAAAAAGGAAGCCAAGTGACTTAGGAAGATTTGGTTTGGGAATGAAAACAGCTTCTTTGTCCCAATGTAGAAAATTAACAGTAATATCTAAAAAAAATGGGGTTATAAATGCTTGTTGTTGGGACTTGGATTATATAAATAAAACTCAACTATGGAATTTGATAATTTTTGACAAAGATGAAATTAATAAAGATATTCCACTGATTGAAAAATTAAGTAGCCAAGATGCCGGTACGATTGTACTATGGCAAAATTTTGATTATTTGACAGAAAGCTCAGTTTCACTGGCTGACAACTTAAATGAGAAGACGAATGATTTAATTTATCATTTGTCGCTGGTGTTTCATAGATATTTATCCTATGAAGACCCGCAGCATGGTATTAATATTTATGTAAACAATAATAAACTAAAACCACTTGACCCATTTTTAAGTTATCATACTGCAACACAAGTTTTACCAGTTGAACCATTAGAAATACTCGGAGAACAAATACTTGTAAAACCTTTTATATTGCCACATTTTAGCAAATTATCTCAACAAGATAAATATATGGTTGGTGGTGAAGAAGGATTTAAAAAAAATCAAGGTTTTTATATTTATAGAAATAAAAGATTAATAAAATGGGGTACTTGGTTTAAAATGTCTAGGCAAGAAGAATTATTTAAGCTTGCAAGAGTAATGGTAGATATCCCTAATACATTGGACTCTATATGGCAAATAGATGTGAAAAAATCTTCAGCAAATCTTCCAGATGTAATTAAAATTAACTTATGCAATATTATAAAAAACATTGTAGATAAAAGCGAAAAGGTCTTTACATATCGAGGTAGAAATATTGGTTCGAAAAACATAAATTCCGTATGGACAAAAATTGATAATAGAGGTAGTTATTCGTATCAAATAAATCGTAATCATCCAATTGTTAAACAATATGAAAATTCATTAAATAGTGAAGAGAAAAGCCAATTCGAAAAATTTTTAAATTTAATTCAAGAGGCATTTCCTTATGACGCAGTATATGTTGATGTAAGTAAAGGGAATATAACTAATCAGCAAATTGATGATGAGCAAATTTATAAAGAAATTATGGAATATATTTCTAATGGAGAAAAGGCTGGATTAAGTAAGTCGGATTTGGTGGATAGCCTAATTACGATAGAACCATTTAACAAATATATTCATGTTATAAACAATGTTAGGGAGGAATTATTAAATGACAAATAAGGAAACTGTAATAAATTTGCTAAATACATTGTTAAGCAAACTGGATACCGTTACTATGAATGATATTGTAACGAATATAGATAAATTTTCTTTGTTGTTCAATATTACGGAAGAAGAAAAAGAAGAAATAAAAAACGAGATTAATGCAAAATACAAAATTTTTATGACATTAGGCTCTGTGGTCCAAGGAAATGGAATTCATAAAAAATGGTTTGATAGTCGAAGAGCTGTTAAACCAATGAAGTTTTGGTTAAGATATAGAGATTATTTGACTGTAGATAAGGGATTTGCAAGCAATGTCGTGAATACAATAGATGCGTCATCTGATAGAATAATTGATTTATTAGGTGACCCAGAAGGTGAACCATTTAATAGAAGAGGTCTAGTAATTGGTGACGTTCAATCAGGAAAAACTGCCAATTATACTGCATTAATAAATAAAGCAGCTGACGTAGGATATAAAGTAATTGTTTTATTAACAGGAACATTAGAAAATTTACGAAAACAAACGCAAGTTAGATTGGATGAAGGATTTGTAGGATTAGATAGCCTTTCAATTATTAAAAAAAGAACAAATAGTTTTATAGGTGTTGGGAAATTCGATAGTAGCATTAACGCCTTATCTTTGACATCTACAAGTTCAGATTTTAACACTGCGGCAGCTACGCACCTAGTGGCCACAATATCAAATATTAATGCTCCGATTTTACTTGTAATAAAAAAGAATAAAAGCATTTTGGAAAGGGTTATTGATTGGTTGAATTTAAGTAAAGGTTATCTTCCAAAAGTAGATGAACCGATTTTGGTAATCGATGATGAAGCTGATAATGCGTCAATTAATACGAAGAGTGCAGAAGAAGACCCTACTACTATAAACAAAAAAATAAGAGAAATCTTAAATATGTTTACTAAATCCACTTATGTAGGATTTACAGCAACTCCATTTGCAAATATATTTATAAATCCAGAAACTGACAATGATATGATTGGAGAGGATTTATTTCCAAGAGATTTCATATACGCACTTGATGCACCATCAAATTATATTGGTGCTAGAACAATTTTCCCATCTACAAATGAAGATGGAGAGACAGTTGAGGCTCAACATGGATATATGTTAAAGAAAATAAATGATGAGGAAATAAATAAAGTAATTCCTGAATCTCATAAAAGTGATTTTATTGTTACTCAACTACCAAGTGATTTATATGAAGCGTTATATACATTTATGGTCGCAAATGTTATTCGTGATTTGCGCAAAAAGAACACATCACACAGGTCCATGTTGGTAAATATAAGTAGGTTTACTAAAGTTCAAAATCAAGTTTATGAAATTATAGACGCTTTTGTTAGAAATGTTCAAAGAGATGTAAAGGCAAATTGCTTATTAGATGAAAATAGAGCATTAAAGTGTGAAACAATAGCAAAATTGAAATATTATTGGGAAAAGAATTATGCAAAAACTACTGAGTTTACTTGGAGCCAAATTCAATGTAAATTAGCGGAATCAATATGTCCTATTGTTGTACGTGTAGTAAACCAATCAAATGGGGCAAAAAATTTAAATTACTCAGAATATCCAGATGGGTTAAGGTTGATTGCAATAGGTGGTAATAGTCTATCGAGAGGATTAACTCTTGAGGGTTTAATAGTTAGTTATTTTTATAGAAATTCAAAAATGTATGACACCTTAATGCAAATGGGTAGATGGTTTGGATATAGAACAGGTTATGAGGATTTGTGTAGAATATGGCTTTCACAAGAAGCGATAGATTGGTATTCTTATATTTCAAGGGCAAGTGATGATTTAAGAGAAGAAATTAAAATAATGGAAGGTGAAAATAAAAGTCCAATAGATTTTGGATTGAAAGTTCGTTCTGATAAGGCGTCTTTACTTGTTACAGCAAGAAATAAAATGAGGACAGCTGAAACTATAGAAATTCCAATTTCAATTAGTGGAGAAGTTTTAGAAACAGCAATTGTTAATAGTGATAATACTATAAATGATGCAAATTATGATAGTTTAATTTCCTTAATGGCAGAATTGGGAAATGATTATAGAAGTAAAGATGTGAATATAATAGGTACTCCTAATTTGTGGCAAAATGTACCTAAAGAAATAATTACGAAATTCATCAAAAGATATAAATCTAACTATTTTAATTTTGATTTTCAAACAGAAGAATTGGCTAAGATTATAGATGAAGATAAAGAAAATAATTTTGATTTGTGGGATATTTCATTTGCAACAGGTTCTGTCGAAGAATATAATGTAACCAACAATATTAAAACATCTCTCATTTCTAGAAGTGCAAAATATATTCCAAATAAAGAAGCATTACAGTTCTCTAATGCAAGACTTGGTGGAACATCTACAACCAAATTAGGTTTAGATAAAAAAACCGCTGCAAAAATGGAAAAGGATTATGTAAAGGCTACAGGTAAATCCATAAGTGATAAGGTATTCTTGCGTGGCGTCAAAAGAAATCCTATTTTGATAATACATTTAGTAAAACCTAAGGCTTATATCATAGATAAAGAAAGTAATCTAGTTTGTCAAGAAACAAAAAAGCAACTTGATAAATTTGATAAGCCAATAGTTGGTTTGAGTATAGGATTTCCAACAACTAAAAATGAAAAAACGATAACGGTAAAATACACTATTAACTTAGTTAAATTTAGAGAATTGTATGGAGATTCGTTTGCTGATGAGGAGGATGTGTAAGTGAGTAAAAAAAATATTAAAGAATTTTTTGATAAATTTAATTTAAATAGTACAATGCAAAGAATAGATGCTACACATCCGTTAGACATTTTTTTAGGTCTAAGCGATGAAGGATACAAAACACTCTTTGTAATTTCAAAGTATGAATTTGAGAATGTAAAATCTTCAAAAGGTATAATAGTAAATCAATATAAAAAAGACAATGAACACATTCTAACGTTTAAATTGAGTGATAAATCAATAGAAGATTTATTTTATGTATTTTGTAGTGATATAGTAGAGTCTACACGTTATACTCAAAAGATTAATGGGAATGCGGCAATTGTTAATAGGTATTTAAAATGGAAAGAATTATTTGCAAAACAAAAATTAAAAATTCTTTCGGAGTCTGAGATTAAGGGAATAATAGGGGAATTATTATTTTTAAATAAATATATGATACCAACATTTGGAGAAGATAAAGCAATCAATTCTTGGTTGGGACCAATGGGGGCAGACCAAGATTATATCCTTGATTCAACATGGTATGAAATTAAAAGTATAAATTCTGGCGCAAAGGGTATAGAGATATCATCAGTTGAGCAACTTGATATTGATAAAGATGGGACACTTGTTGTTGTAGAACTTAATAAGACCACATCAGTCTCACATAATTCAATAACATTAAATGGCATGGTAGATGAAGTATTAAACAATCTTAATGGAATAAAAGCAAAAGAAAAACTTGAAGAAATATTGTTTAATTTTGGTTATATTCGAGATGAAGAATATGATAATTACTGTTTTGAAATGAAAAGAATGAAAACCTACTTAGTTAATGAGGAATTCCCTAGACTTCGTAGAAAATGTATTCCTAGTGAAATAATAGCTATAAAGTATGAGATTTCTACTGCGGAAATAGAGAAATATTATAAGGGAGACATTTTATGACAAATGAAGATTTAATTGAATTTAGGAACTCAATTCTACAAGATGTAAAATTAAATTCTAATGTAAATATGAATTATCAAAAATTAGAATTTTTAAGATATACAACAAATATTCTAAGTGATGCTGAAGAGTTCAATGATTTTCAAGAATGCCATTATGAAGGTACGGCTAGCCATAATAGAAAATTTGAGATAGATGGATATGCATTTGATGAAAGTGATATGACACTATATATAGTATGTTGTGTTTATGATGGAACTTCTACTCCAACAATCATAAATCAAACAATTGCACAAAAATATTTTGATAGAGTAGGTGTATTTATCAATGAAAACGATTATATTATAAAAAATGGTGAGGAAAGTGCTGCTGGATATGAATTTGCAATTGATATGCAAACTAAGTTAAAATCAAAGTATATTAGAAAAATCAAGATATATTTGGTTTGTGATGGAATTGCTAGTGAAAGAATCAAAACTATAAAGTCAAAAACAGTTAATGATATAGGAATCGAATATCATTTGTGGGATATCTCTAGATTTTATAAGTTGCAAGAATCTACAACAGGTAAAGAAGATATTGAAATAAACGTAGAAGATTATACTAACAAAGGTATCCCTTGTATAAAGGCAAACATGCAAAATGCCAATTATGATTCTTATCTTTGTATACTACCAGCCGACTTTTTAGTTAAAATTTATGATGAATTTGGTGGGAGATTATTAGAAGGAAATGTAAGGTCATTTTTGAGCTTAAAAGGTAAGGTTAATAGTGGAATAAAAAAGACTATTTTAACTGAACCACAAATGTTTTTTGCATACAATAACGGAATTGCTGCAACAGCTACAGATATAGAGATTTCAAATCAAAATGGTGGTTATTACATAAAAAAGATAAAGGCACTTCAAATTGTAAATGGTGGGCAAACAACAGCATCACTATCAATGACAAATATGAAAGAAAAAGATGTTGACCTTGATAATATATTAGTACCAGCTAAAATTTCTATATTACCACTAGAAAAGGCACCATATATAATCCCTGAAATTTCGCGATGTGCAAATAGCCAAAACAAAGTTAGTGAGGCTGATTTCTTCTCAAATCATCAATTTCATATTAGATTTGAACAGTTTTCAAGAAATATATTAGCACCAGCGGTTAATGGGGCACAGTATCAAACAAGATGGTATTATGAAAGAGCAAGGGGACAATACACACAAGAACAAATGAAGTTAACACCTGCCATGAAGGCGAAGTTCTTATTAGAAAACCCTAAAAAGCAACTTATAACAAAAACTGATTTAGCAAAATATTTAAATAGCTATTATCAAAAACCATATGAAGTCAGTAAAGGGGCTCAAAGAAACTTTTTGTCGTTTGCTGAAATTATTACTGATGATTGGGAAAAACATAGTGCAAATTATAATGAAAACTATTTTAAGGAAGCAATATGCCATGCAATTATGTTTAAGAAATTAGAAGAAATAATTCTTGAACAGCCTTGGTATGAAAAAGGATATAGAGCCAATATAGTTACTTATACAATGTCAAAATTCTTTTATGTTCTTCAAACTAAATATCCACAATTTTCGTACAATTTTAAATATGTTTGGCAACATCAAGAATTAAATCCTGAAATAATAAAAGAACTGACAAAATTAAGTGAATTAATTTATAAATCTATTACTAGTGAAAGTAGGCAAATAGTAAATGTATCTGAGTGGTGTAAAAAAGAAGCGTGCTGGAAAGAAATAAAAAGTATTGATTATGAATTTGGTAAGAATACATTAGAAGTCTTAGTTTCGAAAGAATTTGTTGATAATGATAGAAAAGATGCAGCTTACAACCAAAAGCTAGAAGATGATTGCAGTTTTATTATGGAAGTGTATAATAAAGGACAGGAATTTTGGAAAGCGGCTTTGATATGGGGACAAGAACATAGACTCTTAACTTTTGAAGAATCTTCAATTATTAAGTTGGCCGCAAGTGGGAAAATACTTTCAGACAAACAAAGCAAACGAGCAGTAGACGCATTAAATAAATTAAGAGTTGAAGGATTTTCAGATTAGGAGGTACAAATGAAAAAGAAAACCGTAAATGCAAAACTTGAATTTTATTATGATATAACTGAAAAAGGAATTATTATAGCAAGAAAAATGACGAATGCAAACAAATTGGCTGTTGGTTCAGATAATAGTTTGTACTTCGGACTTCTTGATATAGAGCATAGATTTGAAAATCCTGTTACGGCTTATTTCCTTGGAAGAGAGAAAAATTTAGGTGAATATGGCGATAAGATTTTTAATTGTTCGGAGCTGAAAAATCAGTTTGTTAAAATAACTATTAACGCAAATCAACCTAATGGTCAGTTTCAATTAAAAGTTTCGTTGCTTGATAAAGAAACAAATAAGACTAAAACAAATGGTGCAATGAATGAAATTATAAAAGCAAAAATGAAAAAGGGTGGTTTTACTCTTGATGATGATTTAATTTTTATTGCAGATTTTACCAATTGGAAAGTTGATGTAATGAAAAAATCTACATTTGAAGAAAAGTATAAAATCAAATAAACATAGGAGAAAAAAATGATACGTTTAGCTACTGTTTTTAGCGGCATCGGCGCAATAGAACAGGCATTTAAGAAAATGAATATAGAACACAAAATTGTATTTGCGTGTGATAATGGCGAAAGAAATATTACATTAAATGTAGATGATATTAATAAAGAAATAAAAGACTTATCATATGAAAAACAAAAAGAGTACATTGATGAATTATATGAACATAGATGTAAAAAAGAAAATAAAATGGAGTGTTCATATTTAAGCAACTACAATTTATCAAAAAAACATTTTTATCAAGATGTTAGATTTTTAAATGCAAAAAGATATGAAGGGCAAGTGGATTTGATTGTTGGAGGAAGCCCCTGTCAAAGTTTTTCAATAATAGGTAAAAGAGCTGGATTAAAAGATATTAGAGGTACATTATTTTATGACTATGCTAGAATTATTGATGAGTGTAAACCAAAAGCATTCATTTATGAAAATGTAAAGGGACTACTTAGTCATGACCACGGAAATACTTGGAAAGTTGTCAAAGATGTTTTTATGTCACTAGGATATAATATAAAATTTTATGAATTAAATTCAAAAGATTTTGGTATTCCACAAGATAGAAGAAGAATTTTTTTGATTGGTACTTTAAAAGAAAATTTATTACCAGATACTTTAGAAAAACAAAAATTAACAAAAACAATGTTTGATTTCTTGGATAAAAATGTTGATGTGAAATATTATTTTAAACAAAAAGGATTTGAGTTTGTAACAACAAATAGAAGAGCACGAATAAATAAAAAAATTATCTCGACACAAAAAGCGAATCAGCAATTTAACTGGAATGGAGATTTTGTGTTTGAAGAATATGATAAAATAAAAGATAGACAAGATATTATCGATAATGCTTACATTGGTTATTATAACAATATTAAAGGTGTTGCAAGAAAATTAACCCCTAGAGAATGTTTAAGATTAATGGGTTTTGATGATTCATTTAAAATTGTTGTAGATGATGTCGAAATGTATCGTCAAGCAGGCAACTCAATAGTAGTTAATGTTTTGGAAGAAATACTTAAACAATTACTTAAATATAAGATGATATAGGAGTGAAATATGTTAAAAATTGCTACATTATTTAGTGGTATTGGTGCCTTTGAGCAAGCCCTGAAACGTATGGGAATTGAATATGAAATAGTTTTTGCATGTGATAATGGAAATATACCTTTAGAAAATGTAAATTTTGATGAAGAATTAGAAAAAGTTTTATCTCTCAATGGAGCAAAAGAAAAAAGAGATTATGTGGAAAACTTATACAAAACCCATTCAAGAAAAGAAAATTATGTAAAAAAGTCATATGAAGCAAATTACAAAATAAAAGATGATATGTTCTTTTATGACATAAAATTACTAGATGGTCGTGATTTTGCTGGTAAAGTGGATATATTAATAGGTGGAAGTCCTTGCCAAAGTTTTTCAACAGTTGGTAAATGTGGAGGATTAAAGGATACAAGAGGAACTTTATTTTATGAGTTTGCAAGACTTGTTAAAGAAATTCAACCTAAAATGTTTTTATATGAAAATGTAAGAGGATTGTATACGCATGACGGTGGAAATACTTGGAAAGTAATACAGTCTACATTTGATGAACTAAATTATCTGTATAAATTTGACCTTTTAAATGCTAAAGATTATGGAATTCCACAAAATAGACGTAGGCTATATGTTGTTGGATACAAGGAGAAATATTTAAAAAAGAATTTTGAATATCCACCAATTCCAGAAAAAAATGTATACTTTAATGTGAAAGATATTTTACAAGAAAATTGTAAAGAAGGTAATTTTTATTCAGTTAATGGTAAACTACAAATAACAAAAGGCGGAGAAACTGTTGATAAAAGGTATTATTTATCACCAAAAGTTAAAGCTTATGTCTTAAAACCGGGAACAAAGACATTTTATCAAAAACCTGAAGTTGATTTAAAAATAGCGAGAACTTTATTGGCTACAATGGGGAATAGGCATAGAGCAGGTATTGACAATTATCACTATGTGAATGGTGAATTACGAATGCTTACCGAAAGAGAAGCTTTACGATTAATGGGTTTTCCTGATGATTTTAAAATCGTAGTATCTCGTGCACAAATGTATAAACAGGCAGGCAATTCAATTGTTGTTGATGTTTTAATACATATTTTAAATATTGTTTTACCACAATTAAAATATTGATTTATTTAATAGAAATACAAAAAAACGGATTTCAGCAATGAGGTCCTTTTTTTCTTTTAAAAAACCCTTGCCATATTAGAACAAATGTTCTATACTAAAAACATAAGTGAACAGATGTGTTCATTTATGGAAGGAGAAAGGTTTATGAAGGTTATTGATGAGAACAAAGTTAGTCATGTCCTTGA
>ERZ808252.1910-NODE-1910-length-13849-cov-4.874076_pt1 | contig 13849 bp, 8 predicted proteins | sample MGYA00521242_ERZ808252 | MGnify/ENA primary metagenome ERZ808252 (study PRJEB31516, sample SAMN03275581) | gut metagenome | biome: mammalia-associated habitat; material: feces | host: Papio cynocephalus | place: Kenya | collected 2012-08-07 ...
CTATTGTTGCACAAAAATGGAGGGATGACAATGTACGGACTATGGAGCGGTTACTGATCAATTAATTCAGGTTTTATTAAATATCCCAAATATTCCAATATGGGAAAGTTAAATTATCGCTATAATTAATTAAAGGATACTTTACATTTTCCATATTACACAGTCCATCATTCAATGCTTCTGGTTCAACTTCATCAAAATCATAAAAAGCTGGATATACATTATATTGAATAACGGATTTTGATGTACAAATTAGTATAGTGGTTTTACTTTTGGGTATGAATTGGTTTATTATCCAAGTAACTAAATATAATCTTAATGACGAGCATACATCATATTTTTTCGCATCAAAAATAGACATTTGTTCTTTATCTGGATGAAAAAGAATTTCGCATTGTTTTTCATTTAATTTTATCCATTTATCTTCTTGTGATATATAATGACGAATACATGGAATTAAAAAATCATTATTGTCATAGTAATTACAAGAATTGATCAATATATCTACTGAAACCTCATAAGATGTTGTATTTGTAAGCATGATATTTTTATATAGTTCAATTCCAATTGACTTACGTATTATTCTATATTCTTCTGTAAAAGTATCATATAAATTGAATGAATATTTCACTTCATCTATACATCTTTTATTTCTTTTTAACATTACACATACTTCAAAAGTAATCCAACATAGTTGTAAATCATATGAAATAAATGGAGATTTAAATTTTAGTGAATATGTTTCGTTATTTTCTGAATGATCCATTAATTTCCAACTAAATGATTTAACTTTTTCTGATATATGTGCAATTTGACTTGCTGATGATAGTATTTTAGGGGTTATATATTTATATCCATCTGGAATAATATCAAAATCACGTATATTATCTTCCGATATTTCTCCATTCCATATCATATCTAAGTAATTTGTTATATTCATTTAAATCCTCCTATTTATGTGGTTTTAAGTTATGATTGTCAATATCGGAATGTTTTTAGATATTACCAAGTATATCCACAATTACCACACTTAAAACTCTTATTAATCTTCTTGCTAAATAGTCCTAATGTTCCAACTGACACAGCTCTTTCCATCGTAGAAATTTTCTTGATGTTGGTTGATCCGCATGTAGGACATTTAGGAGAATTTTTAGTATTATTGGGGTTAATCGGTATATTGTTATGAAAACTTGTATAATCAATATACTTACTTTTCTTATTCTTTTCAATTTGCACTAAATATGATGATATTTTATTAAATCCACAATGTGGACATGCTCTGACAGAATCATCAATTTGTTTCCCACATTTTGGGCATTCAATTTTCCCCATAGTAACACCTCCAATTAAGTTAATATTTATTAATTATTTTACCATATATTAAAATTAAATGCAAGATTAAGCACTTGTAAATTAATAATAGTACGATACTTCAAATACAAAAAAATGAATTTGGTGAAAAATCAATAAAACCAAATAATATATTTGGTGAATTATTCAATGGAGATTTTTTCAAAAAACAACAATTATTTTCCGATGCAGACATAAAAGCGATACAAGCATATAATACTGAAATTGATAGGGGTACAGGAAGTCAAACAGCATTTTGTAGAACAATGCTAGATGCTTCCGATGAAGCCAAAAATATGGTAGCTGCCGCAAATGGAAATAAAATAGCTCTTGATGGATTAACAAGATCTTCTAAAGCTGCCGAACTTGGCATGAAAGCTCTCTCAATGGCATGTAATATGCTACTTAGTTTCGCAGCTTCATTTGTAATTTCTAAAGTAGCAGAAAAAATATATGAAGTGGGTACAGCTGCGACAACAGCAAAAGAAAATTCTGAATCATTGATATCTTCATTATCAAAGATGCAATCTGAATATGCTGAGAATTCTTCCAAAATTGATGAATTAAGCAAAAAATACGATGAATTATCCTCTGGTGTTAATGATGCCGGATTAAATGTATCTCTTACTTCTTCTCAATATGATGAGTATAAATCTGTAATTAAGCAGCTATCTGAGCTTATGCCAGAACTTACTACTCGTTTTAATGAGCAGGGAGAAGCTATCGGGTTTGTTGGTGGAAAATTAAAAGACACAAAAAGAAATATTAAGAATATCAACAAAATGAATCCAAGAAAATTTTATCAGAAGGTAAAGATGATAAAACATATGACGATGTAATTGATAACTTAAATAACCAAGAAGAATTAGGAGGACAGAGATACACCTTACCAGATTTCCAAATTCGTACTACTACAAATACTATCCCCCTCCCCTTCATTATATAAAAACCCCCTGCTTTCACAATGAGGGATTTTGAACACCGTCGGTGCATAGAGGACGTTTTCTGTCCTCATGCACCGCTACGTGTGTTCACTAAGCGCAAGCGGTCCCGATATGTGAAAGCAGGGGGGATTCTGTAAAAGCAGGGGGTTTTCTTTATGCTCTTCCTCTTCCTTCAATCGTCGCAATATCTACCAGCGAAAGCTCCGATTTATCAACATTTTCAAGGCTTGTCAGAAGTGCATTTGCTGTATCCAAAGAAGTCAGGCAGGTAACACCTGTTTCGATGGATGTACGGCGGATGAGGAATCCATCGTGAGAATGCTCACCCTGTTTTGGAATGTCGATGACAAGGTCAATCTCATGTCCAAGCAGAAGATCCATCAGTGTCGGAGATTCCTGCTCGATCTTATTGACGCCGATGACATCCACGCCGGCTTCTTTCAATGCCTTCTGGGTTCCTCGTGTCGCATAAATTTCATAGCCAAGTGCTTTAAACCGTTTTGCTACCGGAATGGCATCCGTTTTATCCTGGTCTCGTACCGTAAGGATCATCTTCTTATGCTGTGGAAGATTGATGCCGGCTCCCATAAACGCTTTGGAAAGCGCTTCATTGAATGTCTTTGCGATTCCGAGACATTCACCGGTTGATTTCATCTCCGGTCCGAGGCTGATCTCGGCGCCGCGCAGTTTCTCAAAAGAGAATACCGGCATCTTGATTGCGATATAATCCGATGGTTTTGCAAGTCCGGTCTCATAGCCAAGGTCTGTGATCTTCTCGCCGAGGATGACACGGGATGCCAGTTTCACGATCGGAATGCCGGTAACTTTACTGATGTAAGGTACGGTACGGGAAGAACGAGGGTTTACTTCGATAACGTACACTTCATCATTCATTACGATAAACTGGATATTGATCAATCCGATAACATGAAGGGATCTTGCCAGTTTTCTCGTATAATCTACTAAGGTATCAATTACTTCCGGCTTGATGCTCTGTGCCGGATATACCGAGATACTGTCTCCGGAGTGGATACCGGCACGCTCGATATGCTCCATGATTCCGGGGATCAGAATGTCTTCGCCGTCACAGACCGCATCGACTTCCACTTCTTTTCCCATCAGATATTTGTCTACAAGGATCGGATGTTCCTGTACATGACGGTTAATGATCGTCATAAATTCTCGGATATCATCGTCATTGATGGCAATCTGCATGCCCTGTCCACCGAGAACGTAGGATGGACGTACAAGAACCGGATAGCCAAGTTCATTGGCTGCCTTCAAGGCCTCATCTACCGTGAATACCGTATGTCCCTTTGGTCTTGGGATTCCACACTGCTCCAGAATCTCATCAAACAATTCACGGTCTTCTGCCGCATCGACATTTTCGGCGCTTGTTCCCAAGATTGGCACACCCATCTTCATCAGGGATTCCGTCAGTTTGATCGCCGTCTGGCCACCAAACTGTACCACAGCACCATCCGGTTTTTCAAGATCTACGATATTCTGTACATCTTCCGGTGTCAATGGTTCAAAATACAATTTATTTGCCACGTCAAAGTCCGTACTTACGGTCTCTGGGTTGTTATTTACAATAATTGTCTCATAGCCGCTCTTTTCAAGAGACCATGCACTGTGAACCGAACAGAAGTCAAATTCGATACCCTGTCCGATACGGATTGGGCCGGAACCAAGTACCAGCACTTTTTTCTTGGTACGTGTCGCATCCACTTCACATTCACTGCCGAAACAGCTGTAGTAATATGGTGTCGCTGCCGCAAATTCTGCCGCACACGTATCTACCATCTTAAACGAAGCCGTGATGCCATTTTCAAGACGAATTGCACGAACTTCTTCTTCGGTCATGCCGGTATATCTTGCGATCACATTGTCCGGGAACTCAATTCTCTTTGCTTCCGCCAAAAGTTCCGGTGTAAGTTTTTCATTTTTCAGACGCTGTTCCATCTCAACCAAAATGGCGATTTTATCGATAAACCATTTGTCAATTTTTGTAATATCATGGATTTCATCATACGATGCCCCTTTGCGGATCAGCTCTGCAATAACATAAATTCGGCGGTCATCGACAATACGTACACGCTCCAGCAGTTCCTCTTTGGAACGGTCGGTATATCTTCCGGTGTCGAGGCTGTCCAAATGCTGCTCCAGAGAACGGATGGCTTTCATCAACGCACCCTCAAAGTTCGTACAGATACTCATAACCTCTCCGGTCGCTTTCATCTGAGTTGTCAGTGTACGTTTTGCCTTAATAAATTTATCAAATGGCAGGCGTGGGATTTTGACTACGCAATAATCCAGTGCCGGCTCAAAACTTGCATAAGTCTTTCCGGTGATCGCATTTGGAATTTCATCCAACGTGTAGCCGAGCGCAATCTTTGCTGCCACCTTGGCGATCGGATATCCCGTCGCTTTCGATGCCAGTGCAGAAGAACGGCTGACACGAGGGTTTACCTCGATAACACAATATTCAAATGATTCCGGATGCAGGGCAAACTGCACGTTACATCCACCGGTAATATTCAATTCTGTAATAATGTTCAACGCAGAAGAACGGAGCATCTGATACTCTTTATCTGCCAATGTCTGCGACGGTGCTACGACGATACTGTCTCCGGTATGTACACCAACCGGATCCAGGTTTTCCATATTACATACCGTAATACAGTTTCCGTTGCTGTCTCGCATTACTTCGTACTCGATCTCTTTCCAGCCGGCGATACAGCGCTCGATCAGACACTGACCCACACGGGAAAGACGAAGTCCGTTTGAACAGATATCACGCAGTTCCTGCTCGTCGTGTGCGATTCCACCGCCGCTTCCTCCTAACGTATACGCAGGACGGATAACGACAGGATACCCGATCGTATTCGTAAAGGCAACCGCATCTTCTACATTTTCAACGACTTCACTGGCAGCAATCGGTTCTCCAATTTTTTCCATTGTCTTCTTGAATTCAAGACGGTCTTCGGCTTTTTTGATTGTCAAAGAAGTGGTACCGATCAGGCGGACATTCTGCTCTTTCAAAAATCCGCATTCTTCCAGTTCCATCGCAATATTCAATGCAGCCTGTCCTCCCAAAGTAGGAAGCACGCTGTCCGGTCTCTCTTTTTTGATCAGGTTTTCCACCACTTCTACCGTAAGCGGCTCGATATAAACCTTATCTGCAATATCTTTATCTGTCATGATGGTAGCCGGATTGGAGTTGATCAATACTACTTCCATTCCTTCTTCTTTCAGCGAACGACATGCCTGTGTTCCTGCATAGTCAAATTCTGCCGCCTGTCCGATTACGATCGGACCGGAACCGATCACAAGTACTTTTTTAATTCCATCTATTTTTGGCATAGTTTAAATCCTCCTCTACTGTTCCATCATCTGCATAAATCGGTCAAATAACACTTCCGAATCTTTTGGTCCGGCACAAGCTTCCGGATGGAACTGCACCGTAAAGATCTTTTTATTTTTATACCGCAGGCCTTCCACCGTGCCATCGTTGACATTGACGAAAGCAACTTCTGCCACATCCGCAGGAATCGTATCTTCTTTTACAACATACCCATGGTTCTGGGAGGAAATGTAAACTCTTCCTGTCTCCAGATCCTTAACCGGATGATTGGCACCGCGGTGTCCGTATTTCATTTTCTCTGTGTCCGCTCCATTGGCAAGTGCCATGAGCTGATGTCCAAGGCAAATAGCAAAAATTGGAACATCCGAAGCATACAGTGTTTTGAGGTTCTCAATAACCTCTGTACACTCTTTCGGATCTCCCGGACCATTTGTCAGCATAATGCCATCCGGATTTTCTTTTAAGATCCGTTCCGGATTGGTTCTTGCCGGATAAATCGTCACCTCGCAGCCGCGTTTCAAAAGACAGCGTGCGATGTTAAATTTTGTTCCAACGTCAAGAATAGCAACCTTCTTTGCTACCGGAATGTTGCTATCTGTATCTAAATCTCCCGGCTTATAAGAAACAACTTCTCTTGTCGTCACTTTATCAACGACACCGGAAACACTATATTCTTTACATTTTTTCTTTACTTCTTCAAGATCATAATCGGCATTGGTTGTAATCATGCCATTCATGGTACCTTTTTCACGAAGAATTTTCGTGAGGGCACGTGTATCGATGCCTTGAATACCAGGGATGTTTTGCTCTACGAGAAAATCCTGAATGCTCTGCTCATTACGGAAATTGCTGCTCAGACGAGATAACTCACGTACGATAAATCCATCTACATTGGACAACTTGGATTCCATATCCTTGCGGCAGATTCCATAATTACCAATAAGAGGATAGGTCATAACGACTGCCTGTCCTGCATAACTCGGATCCGTCAGTACTTCCAGATATCCTGTCATTGACGTATTAAATACAATTTCGCTGATAACTTCTCTTGTGCTTCCGATGCTTTCCCCGGTAAACACGGTTCCGTCTTCCAGAATTAAATAAGCTTTCATAATTACCTCCATGTTCTTTTATTCAAAAGTCAAAATCATCTCGGCAGTTTCCACTAAATTGTTTCCACTGTCCATGCTGAGTTTTTGAATGTATTTGTGTGCATCATTTTCTGTCATCTGATTTCGCTCCATCAAAAGAGCCTTTGCTTTATTGATGATCTTTTCTTCCTCGGCAGTACGGCGCTTGGGCTGTGTTTTCTTTCTTCGTTTCAGTTCCCGCGCGATGTCCATCGTCATCATCTGCACCGTGCTTACAAATTCACGGCTGTGGATCGGCATGGACAAACAAACAATATCTGAGCTGATACAATCTTCCAGTCTCGAAGGACTGGCGACAAGCAGCATCGAAAATTCTCTCGGAAGATAACCATACAATTCGCTGTAATGCATATCTGGCAGCTTGTAGCCGCATACAACCACGCCGCCATCGGAATCATTTGCCGCTCCGATCGTCTGAGCTGCATTATTATATGCCATTGTATCATCAAATCCGTTTCGAATCAAAACATTTCTCAGATTTTTTGCATCTTCTAATTTGGGAAATGCCACAATAATCCGCATTGGTTTTTTGCCTCCTTATCGAATGTTGGGTCTTTACAACGAACATTTTTTAACGAAGCAATTTCTCAGACACGGTCAAGGTATTTTTCCACTTCCCAGGCAGTTACCTGTCGTGAAAATTCTTCCCATTCATCTGTTTTTTCGTTGATAATGATCTGGGAAAGTGTTTTCCCGATCACCTGCTGCAAAAATTCATCTTCTTCAAAAGCGCGTATTGCCTCTCTCAGATTTCGCGGCAAAATATCAAATTTTACCTTATCTTCTTCGGATACATCATCCATACATACCGGCGGCTCGAGTTCCTTTCGGATTCCCTCCAATCCCGCCGCGAGACATCCTGCCAGCACCAGATACGGATTGCTTGCTCCGTCCGGGCTTCGTAAGATGACACGGGATCCGATCGTTCCGACATTGGTCAGCCGAATCAGCGGTGTGCGGTTTGTCCGCGACCAGGTAATGTCTACCGGTGCATTGTAACCGGGAACCAGTCTCTTGTAGGAATTGATGATCGGATTATTGATCAATGTCAATCCTTTGATGTGCTGAATAATTCCTGCCATAAAATGGTAAGCCTCTTTACTCAGTCCATCTTCTGCCGAAGTATCGGTAAATATATTTTTTCCATCTTTACATAAAAACATATTCAAACTCATCGCCGATCCCTTTAATCCGTATTTTGGTTTCGGCATAAAGGTCGCATGCAGTCCATGGCGTTTTGCCACTGTGCGGACCGTAAGTTTAAATGTCATAATGTTATCTGCCGTACGAAGTCCCTCATCAAACATAAAATCGATATGATGCTGTGCCACTTCATTGGAGTGGTAGGAACTTTCCATGACAAATCCCATTTCCTCTAAAGAAAGGACCATGTCACGTCTTGCATTTTCCCCGGAATCCAGCGGTCCAATGTCAAAAAATCCACCTTTTTCATTGGAATTTGTCGTCGGCTGCCCATCTTCATCCGTATCAAATAAAAAGAATTCGTTTTCCGGTCCTACGTTAAAAGTATATCCCTCTTTTTCTGCTTGTTCAAGTACATTTTTTAAAATTCGTCTCGGATCTGCCTCATATGGTGTCCCATCCGGGTTCAGCACGTCACAGATAAATCGTGCCACACGGCCTCTCTGCGGACGCCACGGGAAAATGGTAAATGTGTCAAGATCCGGTGCCAGGATAAACTCTGACAAATCTTTGGTATCATATCCCTGAATGGCAGCTCCATCAAACACGACGCGGTTTTCCAAGATCCGATCCAGATGATTCGCCGTCATCGCAATATTTTTTAATGCTCCAAAACTGTCTACAAATTGAAGTCTGATAAATTCTACATCTTCCTCTTCTACTAATCGGTAGATATCCTGCTTTGTATAATTTGCCATAGTAATCCTCATTTCTGCATATTATTTTGCGCTTTTTTCGCACGATAGGGACTGACATCTCTTGTACTCGGTGCCAGCCCCTAATTTCCTATTTGCATTCTCTATTATCCGAGGTTTGAATACCCCATCAAATCCTGATCTACTGCTTTGGCAACTTCGCGTCCTTCGCGGATTGCCCATACGACAAGAGACTGTCCACGGTGCATATCCCCTGCCACAAACACACGGTCAGCGCTTGTTTTATACTGTCCCGGCTTCGTCGCAACATTGGTACGCTCCGTCAGTTTCAGTTCAAAATCTTTGGCGATATAATCCTGTGTTCCAAGGAATCCTGCCGCGATAAATACCAGATCCACATCCAGTACATATTCGCTTCCGGCGATCTCACTCATCTTCATGCGGCCTGTCTTCTCGTCTTTCTCCCAGGCAAGTTTTACACATTTTACCTGTTTGAGAACACCCTTGTCATCTTTGATAAACTCTTTGACCGTCGTCTCATAGATTCGAGGATCTTTTCCAAACACAGCGATCGCTTCCTGCTGGCCGTAATCGGTCTTTAAGACTTTCGGCCACTCCGGCCATGGATTGCTCTCTGCACGTTCTTTCGGCGGCTGTGGCATCATCTCTAACTGGACAACGCTCTTTGCGCCCTGACGGATGGAAGATCCGACACAATCGTTTCCGGTATCTCCTCCACCGATAACCAGCACATTTTTCCCTTTGGCATCTACAAAATCCGTAAATTCCGGATTCAATACATGTTTGGTAACACGGGTAAGATAATCTACTGCAAAATAAATTCCTTTGGCTTCTCTGCCGGGTGCTTTGATATCACGAGGATTGGATGCACCACATGTCAAGATCACGCGGTCAAATTTCTCCAGCAGCTGTTTGGCTTTGACATCTACACCGACATTCACACCGGTCTTAAATACGACGCCTTCTTGAGTCAGCACGTTTACTTTTCTTTCAATGACAGTTTTTTCCAGTTTCATATTTGGAATACCATACATCAAAAGTCCGCCCGGACGGTCGGAACGCTCAAACACGGTAACACTGTGTCCACGTTTGTTGAGCTGGTCAGCCGCTGCCAGTCCCGAAGGACCGGAGCCAATGATCGCTACTTTTTTACCCGTCCGCACTTTCGGAGGTTTTGCCTCCATCAAGCCGTTGGCATAGCCGTATTCAATGATTGCATTTTCATTTTCCTTGATCGTGACCGGACTGTCATTCAAACCACAGGTACATGCAGCTTCACAAGGTGCCGGGCACACGCGGGAAGTAAATTCAGGAAAATTGTTTGTTTTCAGAAGTCTTCCCAATGCTTCTTCGTAATTATCCAGATACAAAAGATCATTCCATTCCGGACACATATTGTTCAATGGACATCCCGAAGCCATTCCTCCGATCATCATGCCGGACTGGCAAAATGGGACTCCACAATCCATACATCTGGCTGCCTGTGCCTTTCTCTCCTCGTGAGACATCGGAACGTGAAATTCATTGAAGTTCTTTATTCTCTCAAGTGGTGTGATCTCTTTGTTTCCTTTACGTTCATATTCTAAAAATCCGGTTGGTTTACCCATTTCATCTCAACCCTTTCTATTATAAATTATTTGAAGTGATATTGCAACTATTTTTACGCATTTTGCTTCTGTGTCGCATAAAATGCTTCGATCAATGCCTGCTCGTTGCTGAGACCTTTTTCTTCCATGATCGCGATCTGCTGCATCATGTTTTTGTAATCATGTGGAATGATCTTTTTGAACTTCGGAAGATAATCTTTGAAGTTCTCCAAAATCTCTTTTCCTTTTTCTGAGCCAGTTGCTTTCACATGGGCTTCGATCATATCTTTCAGCTGCATAACGTCATATTTGTTGGAAACTGCTTCGGAGGAAACCAGTGTCTTGTTCAGTTTCAGATACAGATCACTGTTTTCATCCAAAACATAAGCGATTCCACCACTCATACCAGCGGCAAAGTTTTTACCGGTCGGTCCGAGGATAACCACGCATCCACCTGTCATATATTCACATCCGTGGTCGCCCACTCCTTCGACAACAGCATGAACACCGGAGTTTCTTACACAGAAACGCTCGCCTGCCACACCGTTGATGTAAGCGGTACCACTTGTCGCACCATACAATGCCACGTTTCCGATGACAATGTTGTCTTCGGCTTTGTACTGGACATGAGAAGGTGGGAATACGATCAATTTACCGCCGGACAAGCCTTTTCCGAAGTAATCGTTGCTGTCTCCTTCAAGCTGCAATGTCAGACCTTTTGGAATAAAGGCTCCAAAGCTCTGTCCACCGCTTCCCTGACACTCGATCACAAACGTATCTTCTTCGACATTGTCGCCGAGCTGCTTTGTGATCTCGGATCCAAGAATCGTTCCAAGCGAACGGTCGGTATTGGTAACTTTTGCCTGAATGGTCTTTGGTTCGCCACTCTTTAAGTTCTCTGCAAATTTCTTTAAGAAAACTTTTTCATCAATGGTTTTATTTAATTTGAAATCATAAATGTCTTTGCGGTTAAATTTGTTTTTCTTTTCTTTTACAAATGGGTTGTTGATGATCGCGGACAGATCCAGTTTACCGGCACGTTCCATATCAAGGTCATCTCTTACCTTCAAAAGATCGGTACGTCCTACCAGTTCATCCAGTGTCTGCACTCCAAATTTTGCCATCAACTCACGAACTTCTTCTGCAATAAACTTCATGAAGTTCTCTACGTATTCCGGTTTTCCTCGGAAACGCTTCCGAAGTTCCGGATTCTGTGTTGCCACACCAACCGGGCAGGTATCGAGGTTACATACACGCATCATAACGCATCCCATTGTAACAAGCGGTGCTGTCGCAAAACCAAATTCTTCGGCACCAAGAAGGGCTGCTACCATGACATCGCGGCCAGTCATCAATTTACCGTCTGTCTCGATCACTACTTTCGAACGAAGTCCGTTCATCAAAAGGGTCTGATGTGTCTCTGCCAAACCAAGTTCCCAAGGAAGTCCGGCATTGTGGATGGAACTTCCCGGAGCGGCTCCGGTACCACCATCGTATCCGGAGATCAGCACAACTTCGGCTCCTGCTTTCGCTACACCGGCGGCGACAGTACCTACGCCTGCTTCCGATACCAATTTCACGGAAATTCTTGCATCCTGGTTTGAATTCTTCAAATCATAGATCAGCTGTGCCAAATCCTCGATTGAATAAATATCATGATGAGGTGGCGGTGAGATCAGGGACACACCCGGTGTCGAATGTCTCGTCTTTGCGATCCATGGATATACTTTTTTGCCCGGAAGATGTCCACCTTCACCCGGTTTTGCTCCCTGTGCCATCTTGATCTGAATCTCTTTGGCACTTACCAGATATCTGGAAGTCACTCCAAAACGTCCGGAAGCTACCTGTTTGATTGCAGAGCAGCGGTTTACGCCATCTTTTCCGATGGTAAGTCGCTCCAAACTCTCTCCACCTTCACCACTATTGGATTTTCCATGGAGATGGTTCATTGCAATCGCGAGTGTCTCATGGGCTTCCTGTGAAATGGAACCGTAGGACATCGCACCGGTTTTAAATCGTTTGACGATCTCATCTACACTTTCTACCTTTGAAAGTGGAATTCCCTTTTTCGGGAAGTTAAAGGTGAGAAGACTTCGAAGGTTCATATACAGATCCTCTCTGTCAATCTCATCGGAATATTCCTTAAACATCTGATAGTTACCGGTTCTTGTGGCCTCCTGCAGCAGATGAATGGTTTTTGGATTATACAAATGTTCTTCTTTTCCGCTGCGGCTCTTGTGGTTTCCAATACTATCAAGCGTAATATCCGTACCAAGTTCCAATGGATCAAATGCTTTATCATGAAGCATTTCTACCTGGTTCTGGATATCTTCGATGCCAAGTCCACCGATTCTTGATACCGTTCCGGTAAAATATTTATCAATAAAATCTTTCGACAATCCGATGGCTTCGAAAATTTTTGCTCCCTGATACGACTGGATCGTGGAAATACCCATCTTGGAAGCAATCTTTACGATACCATGCAGGATTGCTGAGTTGTAATCGTCTACGGCTGCATAATAATCTTTGTCAAGCATGCCATTGTCGATGAGCGTTTTGATCGTATCCAGTGCGAGATATGGGTTGACGGCTGTCGCACCAAATCCGAGAAGGGTTGCAAAATGATGAACTTCTCTTGGTTCCGCACTCTCTAAGATCATGGAAAGAGAGGTTCTCTTTTTCGTTGTGACAAGGTGCTGCTGCATCGCAGATACCGCAAGCAGTGCCGGGATCGCTACGTGGTTTTCATCCACACCGCGGTCGGACAGGATCAGCACATTGGCTCCCTCTTTGTAAGCACGATCCGCTTCCAGATACAAGTGGTCGATGGCTTTTTTCAAAGACGTGTTTTTATAATAGGTAATCGGAATGACAGCGACTTTGAAGCCCTCCACTTTCATGGATTTGATCTTCAAAAGGTCGGTATTTGTCAAAATCGGATTCTCAATCTTTAATGCGTGGCAGTTTTCTGCTTTTTCTTCCAGCAGGTTGCCGGCATCTCCGATATATACGGTCGTCGAAGTAACGACTTCCTCACGGATCGCATCGATTGGCGGGTTGGTTACCTGTGCGAACAACTGTTTAAAGTAGTTATACAATGGCTGTGGCTGTTTGCTGAGTGCCGCAAGCGGTGTGTCATGTCCCATCGCTGAAATCGGCTCTGTTCCATTTTTTGCCATTGGAAGGATTTCATTTTTCACTTCTTCATACGTATAACCAAATGCCTTGCGCAGGCGGAGACTTTCTTCATGGTTATAAGAATCTACTCGTTTATTTGGAATCGTAAGATCTTTCAAACGAACCAGATTTGTGTCTAACCATTCTCCGTATGGCTGGCTGGATGCGTATTTTTCTTTTAATTCATCGTCATCGATCAGTTTTCCTTTAACCGTATCGACAAGAAGCATTTTTCCCGGGCGAAGACGGTCTTTTTTGATAACATGCTCTTCGCTGATTGGCATTACACCGACCTCGGAAGAAAGAATCAGCTGATCGTCGTCTGTAATATAGTATCTGGATGGACGAAGACCATTTCGGTCAAGCACGGCACCCATAATATCTCCGTCGGAGA
>ERZ808252.1912-NODE-1912-length-13839-cov-25.015743_pt1 | contig 13839 bp, 11 predicted proteins | sample MGYA00521242_ERZ808252 | MGnify/ENA primary metagenome ERZ808252 (study PRJEB31516, sample SAMN03275581) | gut metagenome | biome: mammalia-associated habitat; material: feces | host: Papio cynocephalus | place: Kenya | collected 2012-08-07 ...
GCACGACATCACGCAGGGGGAGCGTTTGTCGGCGTTCGCGGATACGCATGGATTCGGCAAAGTCGCGGTGCATGATGACTACACCGGCCGTCCGCGATTCCTTACTGCGGAAAAAATCTGATAAAAAATCAATTTGAGGGTATAACATACTGCGGTTCATCTAGAAAAGAAAGAACAGCTGTGAACAACAACTATTGCAAAAAATTGGCTGCGCTATGCCTCACGGCCGTTATGGGAATAGGCGTTTCGGCATGTTCCGGCGGCAACATGTATGCGACGAGCGATAGCAGCATGAGGCTGTCGGACAGCGATGTGATCACCTTGGGCGCCGTGACCACCAATTCCGGTTCAGCCGCGGCATATGGAGAGGCCGAGCTCAGCGGATTCAAGCTGGCGATCAGCGAGATCAACGCCAAAGGCGGCATTTTCGGCAAGAAGATCGTGCTCAAGTCCATGGACGACAAGGGCGATGTGCTGGAGGCGTCCAACGCCTTCAACCGTCTCGCGGGGGAGAAGGACGTCATCGGCATTCTCGGCCCCACGATCTCCTCCACCACCGGTGCCGTGGCCTCGCTGGCCGACCAGAACCAGCTGCCGTCCATCGCGCCGGCCGCGACGTCGGATTCCATCGAGACAGGCGGTTATCTGTTCCGCACGTGCTTCAAGGATTCCTACCAGGGCGAGATCGCGGCCAAATTCGCGGCCGAGGACCTCAAGGTCAACAAGGTCGCGGTGCTGTACGGAACCGGAGACCCGTACTCGTCCGGTGTGGGCAAGGCGTTCGTGACGGCCGCCAAGAAGGCCGGTCTGGAGGTCGTGGCCGAGGAGAATTCCTCCAGCGCCGACGACACCGAATATTCGTCTCAGCTGCAGAAGGTGCAGGCTGCGGGCGCCGAATTCCTGTACGCCCCCTACTACTATTCCGCGGCGGGCCCCTACATCATCCCGCAGGCGCGTTCGGTGGGCTACGAGGGGTACATCATGGGCCCTGACGGCTATGACGGCCTGCAGATCACCGGCAGCAAGTCTCAGTACGACAAGGTGCTGTACACGACGCATTATTCCCCGGACGACAAGTCCAACACCAAGGTGCAGAAATTCATCGAATCGTATAAGAAGGCCAATAACAACGCCTCGCCGAACACCTTCACCGCATTGGGATACGATTCCGTCTACATGTTCAAGCAGGCCATCGAAAAGGCGGGTCCGAAGGCCAGCCGCGCCGACATCCGCAATGCGATCTACGGTATGAGCTTCTCCGGCGTCACGGGCAAATTCACGCTCGATTCGCATGGTTCGCCGAAGAAATCCGTGATCGTATTGGAAATGAAGAACGGCAAGCCGACGTACCGCAGCACCATCCAGCCGGCCAAGTGACGGTCTGTTTGGCGCCCCGCCCGCGGGCGGCCGGCTTGTGGACGGGCCGGAAGCATTTTTCATCACAGTCATCATTCATCAAGGAAATCGAATCGACCTTCAATAGGTCGTTTCGCAAAAGCTAAATCTATAAGAAAGGGGGGAATGATGGGCAATCAGATCATTATGTTTATCAGTCAGATCTTCAACGGTCTGAAAATCGGCAGCGTGTACTCACTCGTCGCTTTGGGCTACACCATGGTGTACGGCATCATTCGTCTGATCAACTTCGCGCACGGCGACTTCATCATGGTCGGCGCGTACGTGCTCATGCTTACCATTCCGGCAATCATCGCCTGCGGCCTGCCCGCATGGCTTTCCGTCGTCCCCGCGATCCTCGTCTGCGTCGCGGTCGGCGTGATCGTGGAGAAGGCGGCGTACAAGCCCGTCCGCGAGAAGGGCAACAACATGACCGCCCTGATTACGGCCATCGCCATGAGCCTGTTGCTGGAAAACGGTTCCCAGGCGCTGTTCGGCGCCGACTACCAGACCATTCCGACGATCATCCAGATTCCGTCCCTCGCCATCGGCGACCTCAAGATCGACGGCGCGACCATCGTGACCGTGCTGCTCGGCATCGTCATCATGATCGCGTTGCAGCTGTTCGTCTCCCGCACCAAGCAGGGCAAGGCCATGCGTGCGGTTTCCGAAGACAAGGAGGCGTCCATTCTGATGGGCGTCAACGTGAATTCGACCATCACCCTGACCTTCGCCATCGGATCCGGATTGGCCGCGGTGGCCTCGCTGATGTACTGCATCTCCTACCCGCAGGTGTCGCCGATGATGGGCGCCATGCTGGGACTGAAGGCGTTCGTGGCCGCGGTGCTCGGCGGCATCGGCTCCATTCCGGGCGCCATGGTCGGTGGTCTGGCGATCGGCGTGGTCGAAAGCCTGACCAAGGCGTATATCGGCACCATCACCGGAGGCGTCATCACCTCCGCGTTCGCCGACGCGATCGTGTTCGGCATCCTCATCATCGTGCTGCTGGTCAAGCCGTCCGGTCTGATGGGCGAGCCGGAAAGCGAGAAGGTGTGATCGCATGAAGAAATCAATGCTTTCCATCAAACAGTCGTATCTTGTCTGCGCCATTGGCGTCGCCGCGTTGTTCGCCGTGCTCATGGGCGTGTGCGAGACCGGCGTGGTGTCCCTGTACGTCAAGGGCGTGCTGATGACGTGCTGCATCGCGATCATCATGACCACCTCGTTGAACCTTACCATCGGCGTGCTCGGGCAGCTGACGTTGGGCTGCTGCGGTTTTGAGGCGATCGGCGCCTATTCCGCGGCTTTGCTGAGCAAGATAATCGTGGCCAACGGCATCGCGATGAACGATACGGTGCGCTTCCTGCTGGTCACCATCGTCGGCGGGCTGGTCGCATGCCTGTTCGGTGTGATCATCGGCATCCCCGCGCTGCGTCTGCATGGCGATTATCTGGCCATCATCACGCTGGGCTTCGGCGAGATCATCCGTGTGATCATCCAGAACCTCAAGGTCGCGGGCGGAGAAGGCCTCGACAAGGGGCAGCAGGGACAGGCGCTGATCGGCATCGATCGCCTCGCCAACCTGTATGTGGTGTTCTGGATCACCGTCGTCACCGTGGTGCTGCTGTTCATGTTCGCGCGCTCCCGCTACGGACGCGCGGTGAAGGCCATCCGCGACGATGAGATCGCGGCCGGTGCCTCCGGCATCAACATCACGTATCTCAAGGTGATGGTATTCGCGATCTCCGCGTTCTTCGCGGGCATCGCCGGCGGCATCTTCGCGCAGTACATCGGCGCTTTGACGCCGTCCATGGCGGGCTGGCTGCAATCGATCAACTATGTGATCATGGTGGTGTTCGGCGGTATGGGTTCGCTGACCGGTTCCATCGTCTCGGCGATCGGCCTGACGATTCTCCCGGAATTGCTGCGTGCCTTCTCCGACTACCGCATGCTGGTCTATTCCGTGGTGCTGGTGCTCATCATGATCTTCCGTCCGCAGGGCATCTTCGGCAATTGGGAGTTCTCGCTGCCGAAGCTCATCAACAAGCTGTTCTACCCGGTGAAGACGAAGGCTCATGGCAGGTCCGACGCTGCGGTCGCCAACGAGAACGCAGCCAAGGACGACAGCAGCAGGAAGGAGCAGGCATGAGCGAGCCTATTCTGCGTGCCGAACACCTCGGCATCACCTTCGGAGGCCTCAAGGCCGTCTCCGATTTCAACATGACCATCGACTCCGGTGAGCTGATTGGCCTGATCGGGCCGAACGGCGCGGGCAAGACCACCGTGTTCAACCTGCTGACCGGCGTCTACCAGCCGACCGAGGGCGAGTTCTTCCTCGACGGCAAGCGCATGAACGGCAAGAAGACCTATCAGGTCGTTCGCGCCGGTATCGCGCGTACCTTCCAGAACATCCGTCTGTTCCGCCAGATGACCGTGGAAGAGAACGTGCTGGTCGCATTCGATCAGTCGTTCAGCTACAAAATGGGCGGTGCGATCTTCCGTACGCCGAAATTCTGGCGGCAGGAACACGACATGCATGCCAAGGCCATCGACCTGCTGAAGATCTTCGGCTTGGAGGGCCTTGCCAATACCGAAGCCGCCAATCTGCCGTATGGCGAACAGCGCAAGCTGGAAATCGCGCGTGCGCTGGCGACCGGCATGAAGCTGCTGCTGCTCGACGAGCCCGCGGCGGGCATGAATCCGACCGAAACCGAAGACCTGCTGAACTGCATCAACACCATCCGCGATCGTTTCGGCATCGCGATCCTGCTCATCGAACACGACATGAGCCTGGTGATGAACGTGTGCCAGCGCATCCAGGTGCTCGACTACGGACGCACCATCGCATCGGGGACGCCGGAGGAAATCGCCAGCAATCCGCAGGTCATCTCCGCATACCTCGGTTCCGACGAGGAATCCTCGGAATCTGAGGAATCCTCGGAATCCCAAGAAGCTTCAAAGGAGGACTGATGCTGGAAATCAAGGATCTTTCCGTCTCCTACGGTGCCATCGAGGCCGTCAAGGGCATCAGTCTGACGGTGAACGACGGCGAGATCGTGTCGCTGATCGGCGCGAACGGCGCGGGCAAGACCACCACGCTGCATGCCATCACCGGACTGGTTCCGGCGCAATCCGGTTCCGTGATGTTCAACGGCACGGATCTGCTCAAAACCCACAACCATGACATCGTGCGGCTCGGCATGGCGCACATTCCCGAAGGCCGCCACGTGTTCACGCGCATGAGCGTGCAGGAAAACCTCGAAATGGGCGCGTACAGTTTGAAGGACCAGTCGTCCATGGCGAAGGACCTCGACATGGTTTTCGACATGTTCCCGCGTCTGAAGGAACGTCGCACGCAGAAGGCCGGAACGTTGTCCGGCGGCGAACAGCAGATGCTGGCGATGGGACGCGCGCTGATGAGCCATCCGAACACGGTGCTGATGGACGAGCCGTCCATGGGCCTGTCGCCGAAACTGGTCAAGGAGATCTTCTCCATCATCCGCAGATTGCACGAGCAGGGCATCACGGTGCTGCTGGTCGAGCAGAACGCCAAGATGGCGCTGTCCATCGCCGACCATGCATATGTGCTGGAAACCGGCAGAATCACCATGGAAGGCGATGCCAAGGAGCTGCTCAACAACGAACAGGTTCGCAAGGCGTATCTGGGCGCGTGAGAAACGGGTACCCGTTGCAGTACAGGGGGTCACTCTCCTTGTGCGGTCGCTTGGCGTGTGTGAGCGACCGTATGGGGAGGGGCAAGACGGCTGACTCTCCGTTTGCGGTCGCTTGGCATATGTAGGCGACTGTAGGGGGAGAGAAACCATGGCTTGCTCTCCTTGTGCGGTCGCTTGGCGCATGTGATCGACCGCATGGGGAGAGACAGGACGTCTGACTCTCCGTTTATGGACATATGCTGAAGCGCTCGACGGAGAAGAGATTTGCCTTACAATGGTGAGGTTGAAGGCTATTCCAGGGAGGTATCATGAGCGAGATTCGCGCCATTACCGACGAATCCCTTGCCGAAGCTGTTGAAATCGTGCACGATGGCGGGCTGATTGTGATTCCCACGGACACCGTCTATGGCGTTGCCTGCGATCCGCGCAATATCGAGGCGATTCGCAAAGTGTTCGCCGCCAAGCATCGCCCGCAGTACAAGTCGTTGCAGGTGCTGCTGCCGTCCATTGAAGTTATGGATGGATTGCATCTCGAACTGCCGGTGCCATTGAACCGACTTGCTGCGATGTTCATGCCGGGCGCCTTCTCGCCGATAGCCGAGGCCGATGATCGGTGCACGTTGGCCACGCTGCGCCACGATTCCTCCACCGGAAAGAGCACGCAGGGCGTGCGTATTCCGAATTCCTCGGCGACATTGCGCATCCTGCGCGCCACCGGAGCGTTGGCGGCCACAAGCGCGAACCGTTCCGGAGAAGAGAGCGCGCAGACCGTCGAAGAGGCGAAGGCCGCCCTGGGTGACGCCGTGGATCTGTATCTTGATGGCGGCGCGACTCCGGGGCATGTGGCCTCGACGGTGGTGGCGGCCGACCCCCATGGCCGCGACGGCATCGCGATTCTTCGAGAGGGAGTGATCCGCGAATCCGTGATCCGTAAGGCCTTGACTGTGAATGGCGGTGCTTTGGGCGCATGAGAATCTACCTGTTTATCGCGGCGATCGCCGGTGGCGTGACTTATCTGATGACGCCGCTGATTCGACATGTCGCCATTGAGATCGGCGCTGTCGGTGAGGTGCGCGCCCGCGACGTGCACAAGATTCCGACGCCGCGATTGGGCGGTCTGGGCATGCTCATCGGGTTCACCGTATCCATGCTGTTCGCGTCGCGCATCCCCTTCATCGAAGGATTGTTCACGCAATCGCACCAGGCATGGGTGATTCTCGCCGGTGCGATTATGATCAGCTTGCTTGGCATGGCCGACGATTTGTGGGATCTTGATTGGATGCTGAAAATGGCCGGCCAGCTGCTGATCTCCGTATTCGTGGCGTGGGGAGGTCTGCAGATTATCTCATTGCCGCTTGGTTCCCTCGTCACCGCTTCGCCGAGTCTGTCGATGGCGATTACCGCGTTCCTGATCGTCGCGTCCATCAATGCGGTCAATTTCGTGGATGGCCTCGATGGATTGTCTTCGGGGATCGTCGCGATCGGTGGCATCGCCTTCGCGATCTATTCGTATATCATCGCCCGCAATTCGCCGTCGTATGCGTCCATGGCGACGTTGATCGACATCGCCATGGTCGGCATGTGCGTAGGATTTTTGCTGCACAACTGGCATCCGGCGAAATTGTTCATGGGTGATTCGGGCTCCATGCTGCTGGGCTATCTCATCACCTGCGCGTCGATTGTGATGACCGGCCGCTTGGACCCGGCCACCATCCACGCGAGCATCTATCTGCCGGTGTTCATGCCGATTCTGTTGCCGATGCTGGTGCTGTTCCTGCCGATTTTGGATATGTGCCTCGCGATTATCCGCCGTGTGAGCAAGGGACAGTCGCCGATGCATCCGGATCGCATGCATTTGCATCACCGGATGCTGCGCATCGGACATTCCGTGCAGGGCGCCGTGCTGATTCTGTGGGGCTGGGCCGCGCTGATCGCATTCGGCTCGATCATGACGCTGTTCTTCAAGGCGCAGCATGTGCTGATCGGATTCGTTCTTGCGGCCGTGGTATTGACCGTCGCCACGATGTATCCGTACCTGAAGCGGAGGATTCCCGAACTTCGTGAGGAGAACGCCGCGGCGGACGCGCAGCATGCGAGCGGACGTGCGGAAGTGCAGACGGGCTCCCACGCCAAGCCGCGGCTTATCGGCCATGCTACTGCCGAGGCGAAGCCTGCCGAACGTGGGACCGGTGATGCGCAGGTCGGTGGCAACGCGGCTGCCGGCAGATCATGAGTCTGCATGAACTGATGTAAATCGGTGCGAATCGTCATGAATCGGTGTGGGCAGGCAATCGTGGTACGTGCGTCACGCATTGGGCGCCGTCAAAGTTCGTAAAAGCGTACATATATGATGTTCGTTTTGGCGATGGCTTCGCATGAGGAAGTCGAATCGTCGGCGTTTTCGCGTGTGACACGCGGCGGACAAAATATGGTTAAACGCTTTGTCATACGGTATAAGTGGGTTTTATAACAGGCGTGGTTTTCCGCCGATTTCGCCGTGTCGTGGGAAGTCCGCCCAGATTTCTAAAGTGGGCACATGGCTACAATTCCTGATATGAATGCAGAATCCACGTACGCTCCACTTCCACCGATTTTCGCACAGCTGGGCCTCGCCTATGACGATGTGCTGCTGCTGCCGAACGAGACGGATGTCATCCCGTCCGAGGTGGACACCACCACTCACCTCACCCGCAACATCACGATGAAGGTCCCGGCGATCTCCGCCGCAATGGACACCGTCACCGAATCCGACATGGCGATCGCCATGGCCCGTAACGGCGGCATCGGCGTGCTGCACCGCAATCTTTCCATCGATGACCAGGCCGCCCAGGTCGACATCGTCAAGCGCTCCGAATCCGGCATGATCAACGATCCGCTCACTGTGAGCCCGGACGTCACCCTCGCCGACCTCGACAAGCTGTGCGGCCGCTTCCACATCTCCGGTCTGCCGGTCGTCGACAAGGACAACAAGCTCGTCGGCATCATCACCAACCGTGACATGCGCTTCATCGCTTCCGAGGACTACGACCGCCTCAAGGTCTCCGAGGTTATGACCCGTGAGAACCTGATCACCGGTCCGGCCAACATCTCCAAGGAAGACGCCCACGATCTGCTGGCCAAGCACAAGGTCGAGAAGCTGCCGCTGGTCGACAACGAAGGCCACCTGACCGGTCTGATCACCGTGAAGGACTTCGTCAAGACCGAGCAGTACCCGGACGCCACCAAGGATGACCAGGGCCGTCTGCGCGTGGCCGCCGGCATCGGCTTCCTCGGCGACGCCTACAACCGTGCATCCGCGCTGATGGAAGCCGGCGTGGACGTGCTCGTGGTCGACACCGCCAACGGCGAGGCCAAGCTGGCCCTCGACATGATCCGTCGCCTGAAGTCCGATTCCGCCTTCAACAACGTCGACATCATCGGCGGCAACGTGGCGACCCGCCAGGGCGCCCAGGCCATGATCGACGCGGGCGTCGACGCGGTCAAGGTCGGCGTCGGACCAGGCTCCATCTGCACCACCCGCGTGGTCGCCGGCGTCGGCGTCCCGCAGCTCACCGCCGTGTACGAGGCCGCCCAGGCCTGCCGCGCGGCCGGTATCCCGTGCATCGCCGATGGCGGCATCCACTACTCCGGCGATATCGCCAAGGCCCTGGTCGCCGGCGCATCCTCCGTGATGCTGGGCGGCACCCTCGCAGGCTGCGAGGAGGCTCCGGGCGAAAAGGTGCTTCTGCATGGCAAGCAGTACAAGCTCTACCGTGGCATGGGCTCCCTCGGCGCCATGGCTCCGCGTGGCAAGAAGTCCTACTCCAAGGACCGCTACTTCCAGGCCGACGTCACGTCCAACGACAAGGTCGTTCCGGAAGGCGTCGAAGGCGAGGTTCCGTACCGCGGACCGCTGAACGCGGTGCTGTACCAGATGATCGGTGGCCTGCACCAGTCCATGTTCTACATCGGCGCGCACAACATCGCCGAAATGCCGGAACGTGGCAAGTTCATCCGCATCACCGATGCTGGTCTGCGTGAATCCCACCCGCACGACATCGTCATGACCGCCGAGGCTCCGAACTACTCCGGCCGTCAGTGATCTGACGTCGATTTTGTGATGTGATGGGCTGCGGCCAAATGGCTGTGGCCCATCTTTTGTTTCCACCATAGGATGACGTGCCTTGAACATGAGGCTGGAATCACAAGGTCGGCACCATGGTCGCCGGATATTCCGGCACCCCGGCGGCACGCAGCTTGGCGATCAGCGGTTCCCTGTTCGCCGCGTCCTCGAAATACACGCGAACGATATTTGTGACGCCCCAACTGAGCAGATTCTTCTCCCGGATGCTCTGCTCGTTGACGACGTACCGCACGCTATGGCCTCCCGTCATCGATGGGTCCGTGTATTTCGCCATGCCGTCGAATTCAACGACGATGACGCGTCCGTCCGGAGCGAACCAGATGAAGTCGGCGCGGTACCATGCGTTCGGATTCGTGGGATCGTGAATCACGTATTGGCAGATCGGCGGTACGAACCCGCATTCGATCATCACGCCGCGCACGAATGATTCGCCGCCATTGTCGCTGGCGGTATCGGTGTGGCGCAGCGCCATTTCGACCGAAGCCGATCGCGGGCGCAAGGACCGTGCGGTTTCCCGCACTTGGTCGGGAAGCGTCTCGTCCTGGGCGATGGCGGAATCGTAAATCGGCAATGCCTTGTGCAAAGGCAGCATTTTCGCGCAATCCACGAGCGTGCGGCGGGGAGCGGTGAGCCACATGTGCCCGACGTGGATGGAAGGTATCGATGGCATGTAGATTCGCGCGAGCCGGCCGGTGGGAGGATCGGGATCTGAGTGCTTCGTTGAGGCGATGTAGACGTGGCGTCCATGTATGGTTCGCTGGTGCTCGTATCGGAGGATCGCGGCTGCGGTCGGGCCCGCGAAGACGAGGTTCGGACGGATCATCGCAAGTGCGCGTGCTGTGTGAAGCGCTTGTTGCGTCGCATTGAGCGAATTCCAGTATTCCGGTTCGACGAAGATTCCCCGGTACGGCGACAGCATTTCGCCCAGCTGCACGCGTCGGCGAAACGCCCTGCCGATCTCGGGGCTCGGTGCGATGGCGCAACGGTGTTCCTGCCGCGCCTGTTCGAGTTGTTCGTTGCATTGGGCGTGACGTTTCATGTCGCTCCTTTGGATTGGTGAAGCACGGCGATCATCCGTGATGTACGACGATTATGGACAAGCCCGCCGTTCCATGTCCGGTTTTCCGTGGCCTGTGGTCGGAGGACGGGGAATCGGGCGTGTCGAAGCGCGGTTTTGTTGGAAATGCAGGATTCTGGCCTGTGGTCGGAGGACGTTCACGGAGTCGCATCGATGGATGCTCTCTTTGGATGGTCATTTAGGATTCGTCGGCGTCCGTTTGTGGAGTGGACTTGGTTGACCTGCTCCGTTGGCGGTCGTTTAAGGTTCGTCGGCGTCCGTTTATGGAGAGGGTTTGATTGGTGTTCTCCGTGGGTGGTCGTTTGGGATTTGCTGCCGTCCGTTTGTGGAGTGGACTTGGTTGACCTGCTCCGTTGGCGGTCGTTTAAGGTTCGTCGGCGTCCGTTTATGGAGAGGGTTTGATTGGTGTTCTCCGTGGGTGGTCGTTTGGGATTCACCAGCGTCCGTTCGTGGAGATGTTCGGCCGGCAGTCTCCCTGAACGGTCGCATGGAAGGCGACAATGGTTGAACGGTCAGCCGGATTCGGACCCTGCCGTACCTACCTCGCGGTATGTTTGCATATTCGGCCAGCGCAGCGGGCGCGGCCGTGAACCAATCGAAACGAGGCAACGATGGTAGATGCGCACGACGGAGAGACATACACATCCGAAGGCTCACGCCTGATTTGGATCGACTGCGAGATGACGGGACTTGACATTTTCGGCGGCGATGAGCTTGTCGAGGTTTCCGTGGTTCCGACGGATTTCGATCTCAATGTGCTTGATGAAGGCGTCGACTATGTGATCAAGCCCAGCCAAAAGGCCGTCGATCACATGAACGATTTCGTGCGCAAGATGCACACCCGTTCCGGACTGATCAACGAATGGGAGAACGGTCTGAGCCTTGATGAGGCGCAGGCCAAGGTGGTCGAATACGTCAAGCGCTTCACTCCGGCGGGCGTCAAGCCGCTGCTGGCCGGCAACACCATCGGATCCGACAAGAAGTTCCTGGACCACTACATGCCGGAACTCATGAAGAACCTGCATTACCGCACCATCGACGTGAGCACGCTCAAAGAGCTCGCACGCCGTTGGTACCCCGACGTGTATCTCAACCGTCCGCCGAAGAACGGCGGTCACCGCGCGCTCGCCGACATCATCGAATCGCTCGACGAACTTCGCTACTACCGCAAGGCGTTCATGGCACCGGCGCCCGGTCCGGACGCAGGCGCGGCCAAGGCGATTTCCGAGCAGATTCAGAAGACCAGCCTGCTGAACAAGGACTGATTCCGTTTTTGGACGCATGTCGTATGACGGCCGCATGAAGGACATGCTGCTGAACAAGGGCCGACTTCCCTCATGGATAGCCGTGATGCGACGGTACTGCGGAATTCCGGGTTCGGATATTGACGGCATGGCATTCGATTGGCGAGATGATGGGCATTGTTCCAAATCCTGTCATGGAATTCCAATATGGGGATTCCATGACAGGATTTGGTCTCCAAAATATCGTCGGCACGTCGGCGGGTGGGTGCGTTAATGCGCCAATACTGTCGGCATCGCTGCATGGCGTTCTTGATATGTTGAGGGAATGACGCGGAAACAGGTTTCGACAGACGGAACATGTGGGGAATCCATGCCGGGTGAAGGCGGAATATTGCGAGTCCACGCCATTCGCATTTCCATGAATACGCGAATGGCCGGCATGAATGTCCGGCAATGGTTCTGCGCGGAATGCACGCGTGGAATTTGAACGGGAACAGGTCCGCCAAGATCAGCTCGATGCGGCTGACAGGAATACACGCGCGTGGAATTTGAACGGAAACGGTAGGAAAGGTATCTGAACATGCGGCAGGATGAGGCCATCGCGATTCTCGATTCCGGTGCGAACGTGTTCCTCACCGGTGCGCCTGGTGCCGGCAAGACCTATGTGCTGAACGAGTTCGTGCGTCAGGCGCGCGCGGATGGGGCGTCGGTTTCCGTCACGGCGTCCACCGGCATCGCGGCGACGCATATCAACGGCACGACCATTCATTCCTGGAGCGGCGTCGGATTGGCGAACGTGCTGTCCGACAGTCTTGTCAAAACCATCCGCACGCGGCGCAAACGCAAGATTCAGGCAGCCGACATTCTTGTCATCGATGAAGTATCCATGCTGCACGCGTGGCTGTTCGACATGGTCGATCAGGTATGCCGTATCCTCCGCAACGACCGGCGCCCGTTCGGCGGATTGCAGGTCGTGCTGTCGGGTGATTTCTTCCAACTGCCGCCCGTCTCGGTATCCGGACGGAATCATGATCTCGTCACGCCGTCGCCGGAATTCCTGGCCAGCCGAGAGCGCTATGCGAAAGCCGGGCTCAATCCGGAGGGCTTTGTCACGGAATCGTTGGTATGGCGCGAATTGCAGCCGGTCATCTGCTATCTGACCGAACAGCACCGTCAGGACGACGGCAAGCTGCTCGGCGTGCTCACCGACATCCGCTCAGGCTCGGTAAGCGATGCCGACCGTGATATTCTGCTCACCCGGCTGGGCGCAATGCCCGAACCGGGCGAGCAGGCGGTGAACCTGTTCCCCGTCAATAGGCAGGCCGACACGTTGAACGACCTTCGGCTGCGCGAAATCGCCGAGGATCCGCACGAGTATTATGCCGAATCGTCGGGTCAGGCGAATCTGGTGGAACGTCTTACGAAGAACATGCTCGCGCCGGAACATCTGCTGCTGAAGACGGGCGCTGCGGTGATGGCGGTGCGCAACGACGCCGATCACCAGTACGTGAACGGGTCGCTGGGCACGGTGCGCGGATTCGTCGCCGAAAACAAGGGCGGATGGCCGATCGTGGAATTCGAAAACGGCAATATCGTCACGATGCGGCCCAGTTCCTGGGAAATGCAGGACGGCGATACCGTGCTGGCGACGGTCAAACAAGTGCCGCTGCGCTGCGCCTGGGCGATCACCATCCACAAATCGCAGGGCATGACGCTTGATCGCGCGGTCATGGATCTGCGTCGCACGTTCGCGCCGGGCATGGGATATGTGGCGCTTTCGCGTGTGGAGAACCTTGACGGATTGTATTTGCAGGGCGTCAACGAACGCATGTTCCTCGTGTCGCCCGACGCGGTGCGTCTTGACGGCGTGTTGCGTTCGCGGTCCGCGCATGCCGGCGATACGCTTCGCGCCGAAGGTGTCGAGGCGTTCCGGCCGATGTGCCCGCAGTCCGAGGTTGAGGACGAATTCGCGCAGGATTCCCTGTTCTGATTCGATTGGCTCCGTGCCGCGCAATGCCTGAACGATGCTGGTCATCGTCTGCCGTATTCATATTGATTGGTCCCGTGCTCCGCGATGATCGGCTGTCGTGCCGATTGGTTCCGTGTCGCCCGGCATCTGATCCGCGTTGGGCATCGTTTGCCACTGATTCGTTTCATGCTTCGTAACACCGTCTGCCATCTGTCGTGCCGATGGTTCCGTGTCGTTTGGTGTCTGACCCCATTGGCATTGTTTGCCGTGCCGTTCTGGCATGCGTTGTCGATCGGATTGACGTGCGGCCGGTTTGGCGGGCGCACGCAGGGTGTCTTGCCCGGATACGAAGGATT
>ERZ808252.1914-NODE-1914-length-13824-cov-5.842617_pt1 | contig 13824 bp, 9 predicted proteins | sample MGYA00521242_ERZ808252 | MGnify/ENA primary metagenome ERZ808252 (study PRJEB31516, sample SAMN03275581) | gut metagenome | biome: mammalia-associated habitat; material: feces | host: Papio cynocephalus | place: Kenya | collected 2012-08-07 ...
CGCACGCTACACTCGTCAGCAAGGAGGGAACGCGAGAAAGGCAAGGCCGAGGGAATTGCGGAAGGCAAGGCGCAAGGGTTAAAAGAAGGAATGGCGCAAGGATTGGCGGAAGGCAAGGCGGAAGGCGCACATGAAAAAGCCATCGCGAGTGCCAAGGCCATGAAAACAGACGGCCTACCTACGGCATTGATAGCAAAATACACAGGCCTTAGCGAGAAACAGGTGACTGGACTTTAGATAATCTTGGGCAAATGTATTAGTCACGGAAAATGAAAATATAAGGCTGAATTCCAAAAAGGAATTCAGCCTTTTTACGACCATCATGTCACTGACAGAGTTGGATTACCAAACGTGAGCGCGCTTGTTCTTAGGCACGAACATCTTGTCGCCTTTCTTCACGTTGAAGGCCTTGTACCAGGCGTCTATCATTGGCAAGGCGGCGTTGACGCGGGCGTAGTTTGGTGAGTGGACATCCGCGGTGAGGAGATACTTCACCATCTCATCGGTCGTGTTAGAAGCCCACACGCGTCCCCACGCGAGGAAGAAACGCTGCTCAGGCGTGAAGCCGTCTTTCACTGCCAACGGATGCTCCTTCATGGAGTTTTGCAAAGCGCGGAAAGAAATGTTCAATCCACCATTGTCGCCAATGTTCTCGCCGAGAGTCTGCTTGCCGTTGACCTTCATGCCAGGCAACACTTCGAACGTAGAGAACCAGTCTGCAAGCACCTTAGTGCGAGCGTCGAAGTTTTTCTTGTCCTGTGCCGTCCACCAGTTTCGCTGGTTACCGTTTTTGTCAAATTGAGAGCCTTGGTCATCGAAGCCATGGCTCATCTCGTGCCCAATCACCGCTCCTATGGCACCGTAGTTGACCGCGTCGTCTGCTGATGGGTCGAAGAATGGCGGCTGAAGGATGGCGGCCGGGAAACATATTTCGTTGGTTGAGGGGTCATAGTAGGCGTTGATGGTCTGCGGAGTCATCTGCCACAACGTCTTGTCAACCTTCTTGTTCACACGCTTGGCGATATAGTCGTCGGTAGCCCATCGAGAGATGTTGCACAGGTTCTCATAGAGCGAGAGACTGTCGTTGACCTGCAAGCCGTCGTAGCTCTTCCACTTGTCGGGATAGCCAATCTTGATGATGAAGTTGGACAACTTGTCCTTCGCCTGTGCCTTGGTGGCGTTTCCCATCCATGTGGCCTCATCTATGCGCTGCGCGAGAGCTGTCTGGAGGTTGTGCACAAGCTCCAACATACGTTTCTTGCTCGACTCGGGGAAATACTTCTCCACGTACATCTTGCCAATGGCCTCACCCAATGTACCGCTCACCATCGACACGGCGCGCTTCCATCTCGGCTGGTCTTGCCTTGAGCCAACCATTGCCTTGCGGAGCTCAAACGATGCCGCGCGGAAGTCGTCGCTAAGCTCGCTCGTGGCCCCGCTTATGACCTTAGCCTCGGCATAGGTCTTGAGGTCATCGAGAGGCGTGTCGGCGAGAATCTTCTCAACCGCGTGTATAGGCTCTGGCTGGCCAACGTCAACATAATCGAAAGCTGGGAAGCCAGAGGCAAGGAACACGTTGCCCCAGTCGATGCCAGGGAAGTCGTTGATGAGTTGCGCATACGTCATCTTATGGTAGTTGGCGTCGATGTCGCGCTGCTTCACCTTGTCATAGCTTGCCTTGGCAATCTCCGTCTCTATGGCGATGACCGCCTGCATCTTCTTCTCTGCCGTGGCCTCATCGGCCCCAGTCAGCGTGAACAGCTTTTTCAGGTATTGCTTGTACGCCTCTAATACTCGCTTGTTTTGGGCATCATCAGACAGGTAATAGTCGCGCTCGCCAAGTCCAAGTCCACCCTGCCCCACTGACACGAGGTTCCACTCGGAGTCTTTCTGGTCTGCTCCAGCCCCTATGCCGAACATCATCGTCGACTCGCCGCAACGGTCGAGTTGCGCGCACACCAACTGGTATTCCTTGCGGTTCTTTATGGCCGCTATCTTGTCGAGTGTCGGCTTTATAGGCGTCCATCCCTCGCGGTTCAGGCGCACGGAGTCCATCAAGAGATTGTAGAGGGAGCCAATTTTCTGTTCCAACGTGCCTTGCTTTTGTGGCTTCGAGGCAAATCCCAGGATGATGTCCTGGATGCGTTTCTGGCTCAATTCGTACAAGTCGGTGAAGGCACCGTTCTGCACGTGCTCGGCGTCGAGAGGGTGCGACTTGAGCCATCCGCCTGCGGCGTAATGGTAAAAGTCGTCGCCAGGCCTTACCGACGTGTCGAGGTTCTTCAGGTCTATGCCCGAAGAAAGGTTGCCCTGCGCGAAAGCCCCTGTGGCGCACAACAAGAGCCCAAAAAGAAAAGTCTTTTTCTTCATTTTGATGTTACATTAAAAAAACGAACCCCACCGTTCACATTGCCATGTGCCCGATGAGATTCACGTTGTTTAAAACATAATCCTACTTCACGTTGCCCACCTTGATGAGGTATTCGGCAATCTGCACGGCGTTGAGTGCCGCTCCCTTGCGTATCTGGTCGCCGGTGAGCCACAGCGTGCAACCGTTGTCGTCGGCAAGGTCCTTGCGCACGCGTCCTACGTAAACGTCGTCCTTGCCAGCGCTCTCCAATGGCATGGGGTATACATACTGGTCGTCGGGGTCTTGCACGAGGGTCACGCCCGGGGCCTTCCTCAACGCCTCCTGTATGTCCTTTACCTCCAATGGCTTCTCGGTCTCAAACCACACGCTCTCCGAATGGGAGCGAAGTGAAGACACGCGCACGCAGGTGGCTGACGTGCGGACATCGGAATGCATTATCTTCCGCGTCTCGTTGTACATCTTCATCTCCTCCTTGGTGTAGTCGTTTGGTGTCATCTTGTCGATTTGCGGGATGACGTTGTAAGCCAACTGGTGAGGGAACTTCTCTATGGTGCTGACATGCCCCGTCTCCACCATCTCCTTGTATTGCTGCTCCAGCTCCTTCATGGCCGCGGCACCGGCGCCTGATGCGCTTTGGTATGACGACACGTGAATCTTCTTGATATGGCTGAGCTTGTCGATAGGGTTCAGCACGACCACCATCATTATGGTGGTGCAGTTTGGGTTGGCGATTATTCCCTTCGGGCGATTCAAGGCATCCTCCGGGTTTATCTCCGGCACCACGAGCGGCACCTCTGGATCCATGCGCCACTGCGAGCTGTTGTCTATCATCACCGCCCCATGCTTCGTGATGGTCTCCGCGAACTCCGCCGACGTTCCGCCACCGGCGGAGACAAAGGCTATGTCCACGTCCTTGAAGTCGTCGTTGTGTTGCAACTCCTTCACTGTATAAGCCTTGCCGCGGAAGGTATATTGCCTGCCCGCGCTGCGCTTCGACCCGAAAAGCAGAAGGTCGTCGATAGGAAATTCTCTCTCCGCAAGGATGCGCAGGAACTCTTGCCCCACGGCACCGCTTGCGCCTACAATAGCTACTCTCATAATTATAATAATTGAAACCTTAGGGGCAAAATTACAACAAATATGCGAAATTATGAGTAACTTTGCCACTAAAATAGGAAACAAAGATAACAAATGGCAACTTTTGCCTCATATTTCCCCATCACTGACCCCACGCTGATATTCTTCGTGGTGCTTCTCATCATTCTTCTCGCCCCTGTCATCATGGGCAAGTTGCGCATACCCCATCTCATAGGCATGGTTCTTGCCGGTGTCGTGATAGGCAAGTATGGCCTCAACGTCCTCGTTAGGGACTCCAGCTTTGAGCTCTTCGGCAGGGTGGGGCTTTATTATATCATGTTCCTCGCCTCGTTGGAGATGGACATGGAAGACCTCCGCAAGAACAAGTGGCGCACGTTGGCCTTTGGCCTGCTCACGTTCTGTTGCCCCTTCTTCCTGACATGGCTGATGGGCATCGACATCCTCGGCTATGCTCCTATCGCCGCCCTGCTGCTGGCTTGCGTCATGGCGTCAAACACGCTCGTTTCCTACCCCATCGTCTCTCGCTATGGCATCCAGCAGCAGAAGAGCGTCACGCTGTCGGTAGGCTCCACCATGGTTAGCCTCTTCATGGCCCTTGTCGTGCTCGCCGCATTGGTGGCTTCGAATGAGGGCAAGAGCGACGTGCTGTTCTGGCTGTGGTTCATAGGCAAGCTCGCTATATACGTCGTGGGCATTCTGCTCACCATACCTCGCCTGACGAGATGGTTTCTCCGCCGCTACAGCGACGCGGTGATGCAGTTTATCTTCGTCATGGCCGTGCTCTTCCTCTGCGCCGCGTTGTCGGAGCTCGTTGGCTTGGAAGGCATCTTCGGCGCGTTTTTCGCCGGACTGGTGATGAACCGCTACATCCCACAGCTCTCACCCTTGATGAACCGCATCGAGTTCATAGGCAACGCCCTATTCATTCCCTATTTCCTCATTGGCGTTGGCATGCTCATCAACGTGCGCCTTCTCTTCCACGGCGGCAACATCCTCTTCGTGGTGGCTTGCATCGTGATCTTCGGCACGGTGGGCAAGGCTATCGCCGCTTATGTAGCGGCATTCTTCTTCCGCTTGCCCACATTGTCCGGGCACATGATGTTTGGCCTCACTTCCGCCCATGCCGCCGGAGCCATTGCCATGGTCATGGTGGGCATGAACATGACCACCGACAATGGCAAGCCACTCGTGGACGAGGCAATGCTCAACGGCATCGTCATCATGATTCTCTTCACGTGCGTCATATCATCCATCATCACGGAATGGGCTTCGAGGAAGACCGTGCTCAGAGAGCGCGAACTGCCCTCGGAGGATCTGCCCGACGACGATGAGCGCATACTCGTGCCCGTGAAATATAAGGAGTATGCCAACCGCTTGGTCAACTTGGCGATAATGGCACGCAACCAGAAGCTCAACCGCTCGATAGTGGCCATCAACGTGGTATACGACGACTCCAACATGCGGCTCAACCAAAAAGAGGGGCAACTTCTACTTAAACAAATACAACAGTATGCCGCTGGTTCCGACGTGAAGGTTGACACACAAGTGAGGATTGCCGCAAACATAGCCAATGGCATCAAGCACGCCTTCAAGGAGTTTCAAGCCTCCGAGATTCTTATCGGCATGCACATGCACGACCTTGAGAACACGGCTTTCTGGGGACAGTTTCACCGAAGTCTTTTCAACGGCGTGAACCGGCAAATAATCATGGCGCGCCTCTACCATCCCCTCGCCACGCTGAGGCGCATCGTCGTCGCCGTGCCGTCGCGCGCGCAATACGAGCCAGGATTCTTCCGCTGGATGGAGCGGTTGTCGCGCATCGCCGAAAACCTCGAATGCCGTGTACAGTTCCACGGCAGGATGGACACGTTGCAGATGGTCAACCAGTTCATCACGAACCGCCACCCCAACCTCCGCGCCACATGCGTGGAGATGACCCACTGGAACGAGTTGCCTCGCCTCGCCTCGACGATAGCCGACGACAACCTCTTCGTGGTAGTGACGGCACGCAAGGGCACGGTGTCGTTCAAGTCGGCAATGGAGCGCCTGCCTGAGGAACTGACAAGATGGTTCAAGGGGAAAAACCTCATGATCGTGTTCCCCGACCAATATGGCGACGACAAGCAGACCATGACGTTCGCGCAATCGCAACACACTGAGGAGACCTCGGCCTACGACGCCATGGCAAAATGGTTGGACAAGCTATATAAACGCATAGGCTCAAAAAGATTAGATAACAATGATAGACGTTAAAGGTATAACCAAATCGTTTGGGAAACTACAGGTGCTCAAGGGTATAGACCTGCATATAGACAAGGGCGAGGTGGTAAGCATCGTAGGCCCATCTGGAGCCGGCAAGACAACGCTGCTGCAGATTATTGGCACTCTCGACAAGCCCGATAGCGGCACCGTCGTGGTAGATGGCGTGGACGTGGGCGACTTGTCGGCCAAGAAGCTCGCCGACTTTCGCAACCGGCACATCGGGTTCGTGTTCCAGTTTCACCAGTTGCTGCCGGAGTTCACTGCCCTGGAAAACATCATGATTCCGGCGTTCATCGCTGGCAAGGGCCGGCAAGAGGCTCGCAAACGCGCCGAGGAATTGCTCGACTTCATGGGCCTGAGCGAGAGGGCTGGACACAAGCCCAACGAACTGTCGGGCGGCGAGAAGCAACGCGTGGCCGTGGCCCGCGCCCTGGTAAACAACCCTGCCGTGGTGCTTGCCGATGAGCCATCGGGCAGTCTCGACACGAAGAACAAGGCAGAACTTCATCAGCTCTTCTTCGACCTCAGAGACAAGTTCGGCCAGACTTTCGTCATCGTCACCCACGACGAGAGCCTCGCAAAACTGACCGACCGCACCATCCACATGAAAGATGGACTGCTGGAAGATGCCGCTCCACAGCCCTCCACAATAGCTGAAGGAGCAAACACGCCGGAGACAATATGATCAAGCACGCCGACACTACCTCCAATATCAGAAAGGGCGCGAGAAAGACCCTTTCCATTATCACGAATGAATTGGGGAAAGAGGATTTGGCAAAGTCCGATGGGGCTCTTCTCTTGGTAGCCCTCAGCGGAGGTCCCGACAGCGTGGCCTTGCTGCGCATGCTCATCGACAAAGGGTATAAGGTTGAGGCGGCACACTGCAACTTCCACCTGCGTGGCGAGGAAAGCGACCGCGACGAGGCGTTTTGCAAGACTCTTTGCGAGAAGTTGGGGGTAAAGTTGCACATGGCGCACTTCGACACCAAGGGGTTTGCCAAGCTGCGCGGCATATCCATCGAGATGGCAGCAAGAGACTTGCGCTATCGGTGGTTCGCGCAACTCGCGCAAGACACCAATGCCGTGGGAGTGTGCATAGCCCACCACAGCGATGACCAGGTGGAGACCATTCTCCTAAACCTGCTCCGGGGCACAGGACTTAAGGGGCTGCTCGGAATGAGACACCAGAATGGCATCTTCCTGCGCCCGCTGCTCAATATGTCGAGGAAAGACATCCTTGAATACCTCAAACGCATAGGGCAAGACTACGTGACGGACAGCACCAACCTTGAAGACGACGTGCAGCGCAACAAGTTGCGGCTCGATGTCATACCCATGCTTGAGAAAGTGACGCCAGCGGCAAGGCAAAACATCCTGCGCATGGCCGACAACCTTGGAGATATAGAGAAAGTGGTGGAGCAAAGTCTCAACGAGGCATTGGAGAAAATCAAGCGAAAGTGTGTCTCCGGCGAGGCTTATTCCATGGAGGCCATAAGAGGCTACGCCAGCCCGCGTCTGCTTCTTTGGAACATACTCTCGCCACTTGGCTTCAATCGCGCGCAAACCGAGGAAATACTCTCATCAACCCAAGGCGGAAAGACATGGGCCAAAAAGAGCCATGTGGCAGTGGTGAGCAACGATAAGTTGTTTGTTTATCCAAGCGAGACTTGGAACGAGCCATTGCCTACGCTGCGCGTGCCCGAAGAGGGGCTGTATGGCCTTGCAGGGCGCAAATTGCGCGTTTCCCTGTCCACTGCGTCCAACTGCCCAGAGCCATCGAAAGACAGGCTCATTGCCACGTTAGACGCTGATGGCATCGCGTTTCCTCTGACTGTGCGTCCGGCAGGTGAAGGCGACCGACTCTCGCCTTATGGGATGAGGGGTTCAAAGCTCATCGCCGACTACATGAAAGACAAGAAAACCGAGCCAATGGAGCGGCACAGGCAACTCGTGGTAACCACCGCCACAAACGAGATTATATGGCTTGTGGGGCGGACGATAGACGACAGACATAAGATTCGGGAAAATACCAAGAGAGTGATTACCCTGAAAATTGAGGGTTGACAAGCCAGGAAGGAACGTCAACCATCAAAAGGCAAGGCTCATTTTCAAACTAACTACGACAAACGTGAGGCGGTCAGCAAAAGATTGCCGATAATAAATCAACAAACAATCAACAAACAACAATCCCCGGCTTGCAATCGCAAACCGGGGATTTCTCTTATATATTCCCTTCGATGGAAACTGTTGGCTTATTAAGGCTCAGCGATCATGATAGAGACACGGTTCTTGTCGTTCTCTGCGAACGGCTGCACACGTGAGCCCTTGCTGTCTGAAGTGATGCGGCTTGCGTCGATACCCTTGGCCTTGAGGGCTTTCACCACTGTTGCTGCACGCTGTGCTGCAAGACGGTCGTTAATCCTGTTGTTGCCCGTGCCAGCGTCAGCGTAACCTGTCACGGTCACCTTAGCCTCTGGGTGCTCGTTCATGTAAGCCACGATGTCGTCAACCTTAGGCTGCTCCTTGGCTGTAACGGCAGTCTTGTTGATCGTGAAGAACACGTCGCGACGGATAGGCTCAACCTTCACAGGAGCTGGTGCTGGAGCCGGTGTTGGCTCAACATACTCTTCCTTTTGTGGCTCTGGGGCAGTAGCTGGTTCCGGAGTCTTCTTCGTATAGCTCTTGCCGAGGTTGATGCGCAGACCTGCGAGGGCATTGAAATACCAGTCGGGGTTGCCGGCCTTCTTAGAGTTGTACTTATCTGTCAGGATGTTGGCGTTACCCTCGAGCATGATGCTGACAGCCTTGCTGACGCGGAAGTTCAGCTCCACACCGCCACGGCCTACAGGGCGCACCTTTGTGCCTTCCCAGTTGTAACGCATCTCATAATCCTTGGCCAGGGCGTTAGCCTCGTCGTTGTCGAAAGCGATGTTGGCACCGCCGCCGATGAACGCGCTGAGGTTGAACACGCGGTTAGGGTTCCAACCGCAGATAGCGTTGCTGAGGTTGAAGATGAAGTCGATGCCAGGAGCGACATACTTCCACTTATAAGTGACGTTGGCAGGAGCAGTCTTGCCGGTTTCCGTCACGCCATTGTAGCCCCCCTTGCTCTGCCAAGCGTTTACAGCCACGCGAGCGCCAAACCAAGGATTGAACTGATAGCCGATACCAAGCTGTACGTTGGGTGAGATAAGGTCACCGAACTTAGCCTCACCGAGCGTGTACTGAGCACCACCCTGCAAATCGAGGAATGCGTGCTTCTTGAATGTGTACTCATTGCCTTCCTTATCCGTATAAGTGGCTTGAGCCATGGCAGCCGAAGATCCACCAAGGACCAACGCTGCGACCAATAAAGTCTTAATGCACTTCATAAAGCGATTAATTTAGTTAATATTCTCTTAATTATTTCTCTCAAATGTAAAAGCCACACTAAATCCTTTTGCAAAGTTAGCAAATAATTTAATAGGTGACCGTTTTTTTACAGTTTTTTTTCTAAAATCTTAGTATTCCGCGTTCTTTGGCGTGCGTGGGAACGGTATGACATCGCGAATGTTTTGCATACCCGTCACGAAGAGGATAAGTCTCTCGAAGCCAAGGCCGAAGCCTGCGTGTGGGCACGAGCCGTATTTGCGGGTGTCGAGATACCAGCTGTAAGTCTCTTCCTTCATGCCGCGGCGGTCTATTTCGTCAAGGAGCTTCTTGTAGTTCTCCTCACGCACCGAGCCTCCGATAATCTCACCAATGCGCGGGAAGAGCACGTCGGTGCCTTGCATCGTCTTGCCATCGGCATTCTTCTTCATGTAGAACGCCTTTATCTCCGTGGGGTAGTCGGTCATGATGACGGGGCGCTTGAAATGCTCCTCCACGAGATAACGCTCGTGCTCCGAGGCGAGGTCCATGCCCCAGCCCGTGATTGGGAACTCAAACTTATGACCGTCCTTCACCGCCTGCTGAAGGATGTTGATACCCTCCGTGTAAGGCAAGCGCACGAAGTCCTCCTTGATGACATTCTCCAAGGTCTGTATCAAGGTCTTGTCTATCATCTTGTTGAGGAACTCAAGGTCGTCGCGGCAATTGTCGAGCGCCCAGCGCACGCAATACTTGATGAAGTCTTCCTCAAGGTCCATCAGCTCGTCCTTGTCCATGAAGGCCACCTCAGGCTCAATCATCCAGAACTCGGCGAGGTGACGAGGCGTGTTGCTGTTCTCGGCGCGGAATGTCGGGCCGAAAGTATAGATGGCGCCAAGCGCCGTGGCGCCAAGTTCGCCCTCAAGCTGCCCAGAGACGGTGAGATTGCACTTCTTGCCGAAGAAATCCTTGTCGTATTCCACCTTGCCGCTCTTTGCCACGCGGTCGAGGTCGAGCGTGGTCACCTGGAACATCTCGCCAGCTCCCTCGCAGTCGCTGGCGGTAATCAGCGGAGTGTTGAAATAATAGAATCCGTGCTCGTGGAAGTATTTGTGGATGGCTATCGCCATGTTGTGGCGAATGCGAAACACGGCCCCAAACGTATTCGTGCGCAGACGCATGTGCGCATACTGGCGCATGTACTCAAACGACTGTCCCTTCTTCTGCATGGGATAATCGGATGGGCAGAGACCGTAGACCTCGATGTCGGAAGCCTGCACTTCCACGGTCTGCCCCTTGCCCTGGCTCTCCACGAGGATGCCCGTGGCCCGGATGCACGCGCCCGTGGTGATGCTCTTCAGCATGTCTGCGTCGAACTTGTCGGGAACCACGACCACCTGAATGTTCTTGATGGTAGAGCCGTCGTTCAAGGCTATGAAATCTACAGCCTTGCTGCTCCTGTGTGAACGCACCCAGCCCTTGACAGTGATTTCCTTGTTATAATCGGTGCTCTTCAGAGCGTCAATGACTTTTGTTCTCATATTATTAAAAGCCTCTCCAAGCCCACTATGTCGCAAGAGTGCCGCGACTCCATCGAGCCGCATGGGTGACGCTTAGAGAGGTCCTTTGCTTAATGGTTAATTTTCTGTTTATAATATTTCCTTTGTCAAGGCCGCTTGCCCACGGAGCCTTATTCGAACATTCCGCTACGCAGCATGTCGACTTCCTTCTCCGTCAGGAAACGCCAGTCGCCACGACGGAGATTCTTCTTCGTCAGGCCAGCGAACTGCACCCTGTCGAGCTTGATGACGCGATAGCCAAGTGCCTCGAATATGCGGCGCACGATACGATTGCGTCCGCTGTGTATCTCAATGCCTACCTGCGAGTGGTCGCGCTCATCGGCGTACTCTATGGCATCGGCATGCACCTCTCCGTCCTCAAGCTCTATGCCATCGGCAATCTTCTGGAGATCCTCGGTGGAAACGTTCTTGTCGAGGAAGACGTGGTACACCTTCTTCTTGAGAAACTTAGGATGCGTCAGCTTTGAGGCCAACTCGCCATCGTTGGTGAGCAGGAGCACGCCCGTGGTGTTGCGGTCGAGGCGCCCCACAGGATAGATACGCTCCGGGCAGGCGTCTTTCACGAGATCCATCACGGTCTTGCGCTGCTGAGGATCGTCGGAAGTGGTGACATAGTCCTTTGGCTTGTTGAGAAGGATATACACCTTCTTCTCTATCGTCACCGGATTCTCACGGAAGAGCACCTCATCGGAGCGCTTCACCTTGGTGCCAAGCTCGGTGACCACCGCGCCATTCACCTTCACCACGCCAGAGGCTATGAACTCATCGGCCTCGCGACGCGAGCACACGCCGGCGTTGGCAAGATACTTGTTCAAGCGTATGGGCTCGTCCGGGTCGACGTGCTCTTCCTTATACTCGATGCGCTTCTTCATGCTGTACTTGGCATTCGGGTCGTAACCCTGACGTGGGCCATTGTTGAATCCACGATAACCGTTGTTGCCATATCCGCCCTGGCGGTTGTTGCCGTAACCACCCTGGCGGTTGTTGTAGCCACCCTGACGGTTGCCATAGCCACCCTGGCGGCGTGGCTGATAGCCGCCCTCGGCGTTGTAGCGTGGGCGAGGCTGGTAGTCGCCCTGCTGACGGGGCTGGTAGCCACCCTCGGCATTGTAGCGTGGGCGCGGCTGATAGTCGCCCTGCTGACGGGGCTGGTAGCCACCCTCGGCATTGTAGCGAGGACGAGGCTGATAACCGCCTTGGCGGGGTTGGTAGCCACCCTGCTGACGAGGCTGATAACCGCCCTGGCGGGGTTGGTAGCCACCCTGCTGGCGAGGCTGGTAACCACCCTGACGGGGCTGGTAGCCACCCTGCTGGCGAGGCTGGTCGCTGTCCAAAGCAGCGCCAAAGCCCTGTGGACGGAAGCCGCCGTCCGCTGGCTTGCCAGTGGACACGCGGTTAGCGCCATACTGTGGGCGCGAAGCCGTGGCATGTATGCGTGGGCGCTGCGTGCGCCCTGTTCCGGGGTTGAAATCCCGCTGATTCTGATGTCCGCTCACATGTGAATACCCCTCACGGGCATCTCTCTGCGGCTCTTGGGCCGCCTGCGTCTTTTCCTGTTCTTCTGACATAGTAGTAACTTGCTTAATCCATGAAGACTATATCACTATAGGTCTTCACAGACATAATACTTTTTTAAAAACTAAATACCTGTGTAATTATGCGGAGTGATGGCAAGGAGCTCTTGCTTGACCTCCGGCTTGACATTTAAACTATTGATGAAATCGTGGATGGTTTCTTCCGTCATCGCCGTATTGGTACGGGTGAGCTGCTTCAACGCCTCGTAAGGATGCGGATAGCCCTCGCGACGGAGGATTGTCTGTATGGCCTCAGCCACCACTGCCCACGTGTTGTCGAGGTCGGCGCTGATTTTCTCCTCGTGGAGGATGAGCTTGCGCAAGCCCTTGAGCGTAGACTGGATGGCGATGACAGAGTGGCCGAGTGGCACGCCAATGTTGCGCAGCACCGTGGAGTCGGTCAGGTCTCTCTGCAATCGGCTGACGGGCAACTTCGTGGAGAGGAACGTCAGCACGGCGTTTGCCATGCCGAGGTTGCCCTCGCTGTTTTCGTAGTCTATTGGGTTGACCTTGTGGGGCATGGCCGAAGAGCCCACCTCGCCGGCCTTGATCTTCTGCTTGAAGTAGTCCATGGAGATGTACATCCAGAAGTCGCGGTCGAGGTCGATGATTATGGTGTTGATGCGACGTATGCCATCGAAAATGGCGGCAAGATAGTCGTAGTTGGAAATCTGGGTGGTATACTGCTCACGCTCCAGGCCGAGCTTCTCGCTGACGAACTTGTTGCCGAAAGCACGCCAGTCGTAGCCCGGATAAGCCACGTGATGGGCGTTGAAATTGCCCGTGGCGCCGCCAAACTTGGCGGTTATCTTCGAGGCCTTGAGAGTGTTGAGCTGCTCGGTGAGCCTGTAGACATACACCATTATCTCCTTGCCCAGGCGCGTCGGCGACGCGGGCTGGCCATGGGTCTTGGCGAGCATGGGCACGTCTTTCCACTCGTCGGCGTAAGTCTGGAGCTGCGCTATGAGCTCCTCCACCTGAGGATAGAAAACGTCGCGAAGCGACTCTTTCAACGCCAATGGCACAGACGTGTTGTTGATGTCCTGCGACGTGAGGCCGAAATGGATAAACTCCTTGTAGCTGTCCAAGCCGCCTATGGCGTCAAACTGTTCCTTGATATAATACTCAACCGCCTTGACATCGTGGTTGGTAACCTTCTCAATGTCCTTAACACGCTGGGCGCCTTCCTCGTTGAAGTTGAGGTACAGGTCCCGAAGGCGCGGGAAGAGGCTGTGGTCGAACGACTTCAGCTGTGGGAGGGGTAGCTCGCAAAGAGTGATGAAATACTCTATCTCCACACGGATGCGATAGCGAATGAGCGCATACTCTGAATAATAATCGGCAAGGGCTTCCGTCTTGCCCCTGTAGCGACCGTCAATAGGCGAGATTGCCGTCAATACATCAAGATTCATTTGACTAATTGTTATAATACGTATTACCTGACTGTGATTTTCTATGCTGGTTGTAAACGCAATTTGCAATTCACACTGCTTGCAAAATTACAAAAACCTTATGAAACGACCACAAAAGTAATGATTTTTTAGAAATGGTAACATAAAAAAACCCGCAGCGACCTAAATCACTACGGGAA
>ERZ808252.1917-NODE-1917-length-13810-cov-6.023846_pt1 | contig 13810 bp, 15 predicted proteins | sample MGYA00521242_ERZ808252 | MGnify/ENA primary metagenome ERZ808252 (study PRJEB31516, sample SAMN03275581) | gut metagenome | biome: mammalia-associated habitat; material: feces | host: Papio cynocephalus | place: Kenya | collected 2012-08-07 ...
CAGATATAAAATTCAAAGACAACGGCAAATTAAAGTTGATGATTGTGGTCGGCACACGTCCAGAGATAATCCGCTTGGCAGCTGTCATCAACAAATGCCGTAAGTATTTTGATGTAATCCTCGCCCACACTGGCCAGAACTACGACTATAACCTCAACGGTATATTCTTCAAGGACTTGAAGTTGGCTGAGCCTGAGGTATACATGGATGCCGTAGGTGATGACCTTGGTGCGACATGCGGCAACATCATCAACTGTTCTTATAAGCTCTTTGCCCAAACGAAGCCAGACGGAGTATTGGTATTAGGCGATACCAACTCCTGTCTAAGCGTTATCGGAGCCAAACGGCTGCATATCCCCATTTTCCACATGGAAGCCGGTAACCGCTGCAAGGACGAGTGCCTGCCGGAAGAGACCAACCGCCGTATTGTAGACATCATCAGCGATGTAAACATGGCATATTCGGAGCACGCGCGTCGTTACCTCGCCGACTGTGGCTTACCTAAGGAGCGCACCTTCGTAACAGGCTCGCCCATGGCGGAAGTGCTGCATAACAACCTGGCAGAGATAGAAGCAAGCGACGTGCATCAGCGTCTTGGACTTGAGAAAGGCAAATATATCCTCCTTTCTGCACATCGTGAAGAGAACATCGACACGGAGAAGAACTTCCTTTCGCTCTTCAATGCAATCAACAAAATGGCAGAGAAGTATAATATGCCGATTCTTTACAGCTGTCATCCTCGTTCACGCAATCGTTTAGCTGCTTCAGGCTTCAAACTCGATAAGCGTGTCATACAGCACGAACCTCTTGGCTTCCACGACTACAACTGCTTACAGATGAATGCCTTTGCAGTGGTCAGTGATAGTGGTACACTCCCCGAAGAGAGCAGCTTCTTCACCAGTGTCGGTCATCCTTTCCCTGCAATATGCATTCGCACAAGTACAGAACGTCCTGAAGCCATCGACAAAGGAGATTTCATCATTGCCGGAATTGATGAACACTCTTTGCTCCAGGCTGTAGATACTGCCGTTGAACTTTGCCGTGATGGTCAGCAAGGTATCCCTGTTCCAGATTATGTGGACGAGAATGTGTCTACCAAGGTCGTGAAGATAGTGCAGTCATATGTGGGGGTTGTCAATAAGATGGTTTGGAGGAAATTTTAAATAAAGCTACTCTAAGTCTTATCGCACATTTGAAGTGGTGGGTTGTAATATACCTCCTAACTATAAAGTTATAATAAAACGATAGACGTGATTGAGATTTTTTTTAAAAATTACGAAAATAGAGATTCTATGCGTTAAGAACAATTTCTAAATGCAATAGCAATTAATAGATAGTACTCACCATTTCCCCCGAAGAAAAGAAGAAAAGATGCTGGAGAATCTGTTTGCCTATAATATTTAGGCATTCACTGATGTATCTATATATTATGTGACATGGCTTTATTGAAGTACATACATTTATGAGACTGTTTTCAATATTTGTAATATCATTGCCTGTATTATTATATTTCTTATGTAATAAGAAAAGGGATTTCTTTTGCCCTTCAACAGCATTCTCTTTTTTATATATATTAAAAATAGTTATACCTACTGTTATCTATAGTTTTCCTGAGAATATCCCAATAGCAGATGAATTCTTCTTAGAAAAGTCATTATGTAATGACGATGTGTTTATAAAATATACAATAATTCAATCTATTGGATATTGTATGGTTCTAATTGGTATAAGAACATTTAAAACGCGAAGATCTTTTACTGGTGTAAAGGAAACTAAAGAGTGCATATCTGATAGCCGTAGGTACATATTTTGGGGATATTGTTTCTATATTTTAGGGGTTATTGGATTTTTTATGATCATGTCAAGTGTCGGTGGTATCAAATTCTTCTTTAGTAATTTGGGGTTAAGGACATATTTGGTCAGGGATCTTGATTTTGAAACATATTTATTGTCTCTGTTGAATTATGCGCCATTAGTCCTAATATATTCGAAGAAATGGACAAAGGAGAGAATAAAGCTATTGGATGTCGTTCTTGTTATCTTAGCAGGAATAATGGTTGGTTTAGGAGGTAGAAAGGCATTGATAATGCTGGTGATAGAATGCGCAGCTGTATATCATTATGTTGTTAACCCTATTAAAATCAAGAAAATTTTAAATTTCAAAGTGATAATTTTGTGCTGCCTTTTATTTTTATTTTTTACAACATATTCAAAACTAAGGACTCCTGGAGCATTTGAAGAATTTATAAACGATCCTGTTGAATTTTATCAAGGGGAAAATGAAGGCGGTTTAACAAAAACTATGGCTGGAGAATCGTATGTTCCTTTTTATGTTTCTATCATTGATTACTTTGATAATAATAATAAATGGGACGGTGCTTCTTTTCTTGGTTTATTGTCTGCCTTTATTCCATCTTCTTTTTATCCTGATAAACCGCCAGTTGATGACGGGATGTACTTGTATTCTTTAGCTCATGGAAACAAGGTTAATCCTCCTATGCCAACAAAAGACTTAGATGGAACTTCCTGGCCATTAGAAACTTTTGGCTCAATGTATGCAAACTTTGGTTTTATTGGTGTTGTTATGGGTATGTTACTGTTAGGATGCGTCATTTCATATACCTTTAAAAAAATGGTTTATAGTGATTATGAATTCAAATATGTGATTTTTTATATAATGATACTCTTTACGTTTGAAATATCTACACTAAGAATAGTTCAAGCTTTAATCACATTTGCAATTTTATCATTTGTTCAAATAGTAATAAGAAGGAAATATGTTTAGGAAAATTCTCTATTCTCGTTTTTTACACCTTATTTTAAGGTGCTTGCTTTCTGTTTTTTATGATAAAGAGTTCATACGAGGCAAATTCTTTGACCAACATCGTATGGGCTTTTGGTGGGGCATCCGTTCTATACCTAGGTCTTTATATTTGCGAAGATTGGGAGTAAGATGGCCTATTGGAAAAAACACTACTATACTGGGGGGGGGAAAAAATAAAATTTGATCCGTCATCAATTAATGTTTTTCAACAATCTGGTTGCTATTTTCAAGCTTTTGAAGAAATTATTATAGGTGCCGATGTATGGATAGGTCAGAATACAGGAATAATCACTGCAAATCACGACCTTACAAATCCTGAAAAACATGCGGATGGTAAGAAGGTGATAATTGGCGATAAGACCTGGATAGGCATGAACAGCTTAATACTTCCTGGTGTTATTTTAGGGCCTAATACTGTTGTAGGTGGCGGAAGCGTTGTAACAAAATCATTTCCAGATGGCCATTGTGTAATTGCAGGTAATCCAGCAAAACTTATAAAAATCACACATGGCTATTATTAATGCCAATATGGTTAAAACATTTCATGACAATTTATTTCGAAACATAGCATTAATGAGTTCCGCTACCGTAGCGGCTCAATTGATAAATGTTGTTATTCAGCCTATACTCACAAGAATTGTTCCAGCAGAAGCACTCGGTATCTTTACATTTTTAGTGAGCATGGCTAATATCGTAATTCCTGTAGCTTCGTTAAAATTAGACTTGCTCATAACATCAGAAGCAGACGATAACCGTGCACAATATATAACAGATGTTTGTATTGTTATCACGACTATTATTTCTTTAGTCTTCCTGTTGGTCATAAGTACCGGATATATAGTGAGGGTGAATATCTTCTTCCAGTATGGGCCTATAATTTTTACAGTTCCTTTGATGGTGTTTACAAATGGTATAAGATTTCTATTTATCAGCTATAACAACCGTTATCGTCAATATAAGATAATAGGTCTGATTGGGATATTGCGTGAATTTACTCGCGGGGTCATTCAAATTGTATCAGGGCTACTTACTTTTGGAGCATTAGGTCAGGTGGCTGGTTATGCTTTGGCACCCATATCTGGACTTAAAAAACAGACAAAAGATTATGTACAGAAGTTTGAAAAGCGCGACAAGTTGAATTATCTTATATTTAAAGATATAATCACCAAAGGCAAAAATCAAATTTTGTATTTGGTCCCTGCACAATTTTTAAATTCCTTTTCCTCTTCGCTTGTCATTCTTTTTATCTCTATGCTTTATTCAACAGAACAATTGGGTTACTATTCAGCAGGTGTGAGATTATTGGAGGTGCCCATGATCTTTATCACAGCCAATGTAAGCAAAGTGTTTTATAAGCAGATCAGCGAGGATGTTAATCTTCACCATCGCGTGCTTCCCAAATTCACAAAGATATCGTTGGCTCTCCTTTTAATATCCATTTTAGGTTTTGGAACTCTTTACCTTATCGCACCCCAGTTCTCACGTTTTGTGTTTGGAAAAGGGTATGAGGTAGCTGGAGATTACATTAAATGCTTGTGCCTGATGTATGTTGTTAGGATGGTTGCCACATCTTTTACAGGGTTGTTCACTATTTTCAATAAGCAGCAGATAGAGTTAGGATTGAATTTATTTCTTATTGTTGCAGCAAGTGTTGTATATATAGTGAGCACGAAATGGAACTTGCCAATTATATCCTTTATGTGGCTTATTTCCCTATCATACACCCTCATGTACATTATTCTTTGGCTGGGCTATTTTAGCCTTTGTAAATCCCATGATAAACGATTAACGGAAAATCAAAAATGAAGATTTGTATATTTACGACATCTATTGACAAGAGGGGTGGAGGGCCAGCTCGCAGTGTCCCTGTTTTGGCGAAGGGGCTCTCACAGGTTGGAGTACAAACCACCTTGTTGACAGGACATTCTGCAGAGATGAATACTCATCTTGTTGAAGGTACTTCTGTAAAGATCAAAGAGGTGCCTTTAAATATATCAACAGGAGATTTGGAAAACGTGATACTCCATGGACAATATGATCTAATTCACGGACAAAATCTTTGGATGCCATTTTATAACAAAATGGCAAGAATAGCCAGGAAACATGGTATTCCATATATGATGACTCCGCGTGGATGTCTTGAACCATGGTGTATGAATCAGAAACGGCTCAAGAAATTATTGGCTTTATATCTGTATCAAAAGAAAGACTTACAAAAAGCTGCCTGTATTCTTGCAACTGCTCAATTGGAAGCCGATAACATAAGGGATTTGGGCATAAGTGCTCCAATAGCAATAATTCCTAATGGTATTGATGTGTCGGAGTATGAATGTCGCCCTATAGAATCAAAGAAAGATGTCAAGGAACAAATTTTATTTCTTTCTCGTATTCATGAGAAAAAAGGAATAGAATATTTGATTGATGCTTGGCAACAACTATATATGAAGTATCCAGAATGGAATGTTGTCATTGCAGGTAACGGGGAGGATACATATATCAATCATTTGAAGGAAATGATAGCGAACAAAGGTTTGGAATCATGTGTGAAAATCATACCACCCGTATTCGGTGAGGTTAAGCACAAATTATATTGTGAATCGTCCTTATTTGTATTACCTACATATAGTGAGAACTTTGGAATGGTGATAGCAGAGGCCATGTCTTGTGGTGTGCCGGTAATTACGACTAATGGTACGCCTTGGCAAGAACTAAATAAGGAAAAACTTGGTTGGTGTATGGACTTAAGTCTTGATAATCTTGTGAAGACTCTTTGTGAGGCTATAGAATCAGGATTAGATGATCTGTTTGAAATGGGACAACGATGCAGCAAACATATACGTGATACTTATCAATATGCGATGGTGGCAGAAAAGAATAAAAAAGTATATGAGTGGATTATTGATGGAGGAAAGAAACCAGATTTTGTTTATTTACCTTGACACATGATTCTCATCCTATACTTCATCTTGACCTTAAAATATAAGATAACTATTATATCGTAAAGAGAAAGCAAAAACATGTACTTCAAATGACTTGAAAATTTCTGTTATAGTCTTGCATGATACACACTTCTATGGAAAAGGAGAACAGGCTATTGCTTGCACTTTTGCGATTGGTTGTAAGACAGCGGGAGGATGGTATAATTCCTAAAAAAGTTGATTGGGAGCAACTAATGAGCTTAGCCGTTAAGCAAGCAGTGACTGTTATTGCTCTTGATGGCTCGCAATATTATCACTCTATCCACCCAGACTTTATTCCCTTTGCATCCCACGGAATGTCGGATGAGCCACAGAAGAGTCTGCAATGGATAGGGCAGTCGGTGGCATACGAACGTTTATATGTCAAGCATGAACAGGCGATGGCAGACTTGGCTCGTCTGTTTGCCACTCAAGGTATACGAATGATGGTGCTGAAGGGTTATGGATTGTCTTTGGATTGGCCCAAGCCGAATCATCGTCCTGTGGGGGATCTGGACATTTATACCTTTGGTAAATGGAGAGAGGCTGATGCCTTGGTAGCAGAACAGTTGGGCATAAGGGTGGATGATGGACACGAGCATCATACTATTTTTAATTATAAGGGTGTGCTTGTTGAGAACCATTACGACTTCATCAATACAAAGGCTCATCGTGATGCCCCGAAGATAGAGGCTCGCTTAAAATCACTTGCAGAAAAGAATTGTAGGAAAATAGAGGTGGAAGGGACACAGATCTATCTGCCTTCTCCAGATTTCAATGTCATATTCCTAATGCGCCACATGGGTCAACACTTCTCTGGGGAGCATCTAAACATGCGCCAGGTACTTGATTGGGGATTCTTCATCCGCAAACATCACGAAGAGATCGACTGGGATGCAGCACTCGGCTTTTTGAGAGAAATAGGCCTTTACACATTCTTCAATCAAATCAATGGCATCTGCGTGGACTATTTGGGATTCTCAGAAAAAGATTTTCCTACGATCAGAAGAAACCAAGATTTGGAGAGACGTATCCTATTGGACATTCTACATCCTGAGTTTTTGGCAAGTAAGCCTCAACAAGGCTTGTGCCCTGTGTTATGGTTTAAGTTGAAACGGTGGTGGGCAAATCGGTGGAAGCACAGGTTGGTCTATAATGATGGTCTGCTGATTACTTTTGTGACATTGGCCTGGAGCCGTTTGATAAGAATCCAAACTTTAAAGGACTGAAAAAATGAATATCCTTTTTCTAACAATGTCATCGGGATTTGACAATATCGAGGCCCGTGGCATCTATACAGACTTAATGAGAAAGTTCCGAGACGAGGGATTTGATGTCTATATCATACATCCCAATGAGCGCAGGACGGGGCGACCATCCGAGTTGAAGAACGATGGACGGATACATTGTCTTGGTGTTCGCACGCTTAATCTTACGAAGACAAACGCCGTAGAGAAGGGGATTGGACAATTGATGTTGGAGACACAATTCAAGCGGGGACTAAAGAAATATTTCGGAGGAGTGAAGTTTGACGTGATTCTATATAGCACACCACCTATCACATTCAACAATGTGATAAGATATGCCAAGAAGGCTTCTGGAGGTAAAGCATTGACTTATCTGCTGCTGAAAGATATATTTCCTCAGAATGCAGTTGATATGGGTATGCTGTCAACTTCAGGGTTTAAAGGTATTCTATATAGGATGTTTCGTCGCAAGGAAAAGGAACTGTATCAAATCTCGGATATCATCGGCTGTATGAGTCCTGCCAATGTCCATTATGTGTTGAGCCACAATCCCGAGGTCGATGCGAAGAAGGTGGAGGTAGCTCCGAATTCTTGCGATGTGGATGCTTCCTTCAATATTCCCCAGAAAAAAGAGGCTGCTAAGATACGAAAGAAATATGGAATACCGACCGACAAGCCCGTACTTATCTATGGTGGTAATTTGGGTATTCCACAGGGTGTCCCTTTCTTGATTGAGTGCATGGAGGCAAATGCGGACAGAGACGATTGCCATTTTGTAATCGTTGGGTCCGGAACATACTATCATCGGTTGGCTGAATGGTTTCAGAATTACAGGCCAAAGGCCGTGACAGTGATGAAGGGATTACCCAAGGCTGACTATGACCTACTGGTGAGCACATGCCAAGTGGGCTTAATATTCCTTGACTATCGTTTTACTATCCCCAATTTTCCAAGCCGTTTGCTTTCTTACCTTGAATATAAGATGCCTGTCATTGCTTGCACAGACCCTAATTGCGATACGGGAACAATAGCCGAGGAAAATGGCTTCGGAATATATGCCCCAAGCAATGACGTTAAGGCCTTTACTCATGCAGTAGACACCATGCTAAGGGCAGACATCAAGGCAATGGGCGAACGGGGATATGACTTCATGATGGCCAACTACTTAGTGGAGCATACTTATAAGGCAATCATGAAACACATGACAAAATAATGGTTATTGACCAACAACTTTTAGAGGATTAGTCTTTTCAGGCGAGGCAGAATCCTCGTTTACGACAATCTTATGATTAGTACCACAGCACCAACGGCCATCACACATTTTGCACCAGGAGTTCTATAGCCAGTATTGGAGAAGGAGGAGTGCTTGCAGAGTCCGATAGACAATGTGTTGTTGCCACCGCCTACTTTCAATGCTCTTTTCCTTTTGCGTCATACTGGTGAGCATTTTGCGTCGAATGAGATAACGTTGCGCCATGTGCTTGATGTGGGGCTGTTCTTTAGGCGTTATCATGCTCAGATTGACTGGAAGTTCATCTTCGAGGTTTACACGGCTGAGCGGATGCTTGCCTTTTTCAATGGGATAGCCACGATTTGCGTGGAGTATTTCGGTATGAGTTCAAGCTATTTTTCTTCTGGGGAACATCTGTATTCTTATCAATCCAATGTCCCTCTTGCAGAGCGTATACTTACCGATATTTTCGAACAGAAGGCACAGTTGCCCATGTCTACTTTTGGAATCTATACCATAGGCATGAAGTTGCAGTACGCATTAGGAAAAACTCGTCGTTGGTGGCATAATCGGTGGAAGTACCAATTGGTGTACAACGAAAGCCTTGTCGAGTCGTTTTTGTGGCTCGCAAAGAACCGTTTAACACAATAAACCCAAATCGGTCATTAGACCGAAATCGACAAAAAACGAGACGTTCTCCATCTTTTTGCCCCTTGTCACTGTCTCTTTCGGCATCTTGCAACGTAAGTGTTTCGCCATAGCCCGCTATGCCTTCAACACTTACGTTGCAACCTGCACGAAATAAACAGCAACCTGGGACGAAATCTAATGACCGATTTGGGATAAAAGAAGTGGGATATGTTATACAAAATTGCTCATGTGTTAAGAGACAGAGCCCCCTGGTTTTGGGATGGCATTGAAGTTATCAACTCCTTTTTATTTCAAATGAGATATGGGAAATTATTAAGGAAAGTAGAATGTGAAGCCCTCACTGCCTTTGATGAGTCAGCCAAAAGCAAAGGAAGAAATGACTATAAGGCTTATCCCATGCGTGACATTACCACGCAGCGAATAGTTGAGTTCTTCAACCGTCAACCTAAAGAGGGGCTTTCTTAAAATATTATCACTATAATGACAATATAAAGGTAACTCTATATGTATAAACATTTTTTCAAAAGATTCTTTGACTTTTGGATTGCGCTCATGGCACTGATTTGTATCAGTCCACTCCTTATTATTGTAACCATCTGGTTACATTTCGCCAATAAAGGGGCAGGGGCATTTTTCTTTCAAGAGCGACCGGGCAAGAATGGTAAGATCTTTAAGGTCATTAAGTTTAAGACGATGACGGACGAAAGGGATGAAGAAGGTAATTTGTTGCCAGATGCAGACCGACTGACAAAGGTGGGTCGTTTTGTACGTTCCACGTCTATTGATGAGTTGCCACAACTTATAAATGTTTTAAAAGGCGACATGGCATTGATAGGGCCACGACCATTACTCGTACAATATCTGCCGCTATATAGCAAGGAGCAAGCTCGTAGACACGAGGTTAGACCAGGAATAAGTGGATGGGCACAGTGTCATGGACGCAATGCAATATCTTGGACTGAAAAGTTCAAACTTGATGTATGGTATGTAAACCATTGCTCGCTGATGACAGACTTAAAGGTGATATTCATCACGATTAAGAAGGTACTTTGTCGTGAGGACATCAATACCTCAACAGGAAGGTCGGCCACAATGGAATATTTTAATGGCCACAATTAAAATAGGTGAAGAACAGATGTATTTATTTGGCGCAAGCGGTCATGGCAAAGTTATTAAGGACATATTGAATGCCAATGGCGTGCAAGTAGAGGCTTTTGTAGATGATGATTCTAATGTGAATGAGTGTGGTGGCTGTCCTGTAAAGCACAATGCCTTAGGACTTTCACCTATGATAGTGAGCATCGGTATGAACAGAATCCGCAAGATGATAGTTGAGCGTTTGAAAACAAATAATCCTGCGATTAAGTTTGCTACGGCAATTCATCCGTCAGCTGTTGTTTCTCCTTCGGCCAAGATAGGTGAGGGGACAGTCGTAATGGCTGGTGTTGTAATCAATGCAGATGCTATTATAGGTAAGCATTGCATTATTAATTCGGGAGCAACTATTGACCATGACTGTGCAGTAGGAGACTACTGTCATATAGCCCCAGGCACACATATTAGTGGTGCGACACATGTTGGAGAAGGAACATGGATTGGCGTAGGCTCTTCTGTTATCCAGTGTCTGAACATTGGTAAGAACTGTATGATTGGAGCGGGAAGTGTGGTCGTAAGGGATATACCAGATAATGTGACAGCTTACGGTTGTCCAGCTAAAGTGAGAATAAACAAACAAAATAATGATATGAGCAATGAATTATTAGAAACCTATTCTGGGGGGGGTAAAAAAGTAAGTTATCAAGTGCTTATGCTGCATAAAGGGAGGATAGACTATGCGGCATAACATATTGATAACATCGGCTGGTAAGCGTGTCGCACTGACCAAGTATTTCAAAGAAACTCTTAGCCGTTTCTATCCTGAGGCAAAAGTCTTCACAACAGACATGAATCCTCAAATGGCACCTGCTGGGTATATAAGCGATGGGTGCTTCAAAGTGCCAAGAGTGACAGATTCTACTTATCCTGCTTTATTAATGAATATTTGCGAAGGGAATGATATTGGCATGATAATAGCGACGATCGACACAGAGTTATTGCCACTTAGCGACTTGAAGTCAAAGTTTGCAGAAAAGGGCGTCCATGTGATGGTAAGTGACTTGCCTTTCATAAAGACGTGCCGTGACAAACGCAACACAGGTGATTTTTTCGAGCGGCATGGTATTAGAATTCCACGACCAATTGATAAGTATAACCCTATATTCCCGATGTTTGCCAAGCCATACGACGGATCGCTTAGCACCAATTTGCATTACATCAAGACCGCAGAAGAATTAACACAAGAGATTCTTGATGATCCGAAACTTTTGTTTATGGAATATATAGACAAAAGCGTGTATAAAGAATATACAGTGGATATGTACTATGGACGTGACAACCATTTGAAGTGTATTATTCCACGAGAGCGTATAGAGATACGTGCTGGTGAAATAAACAAAGGACGTACGGCAAAGAACGAAATACTGACATCCTTGAAGAAAAGGTTTGAATACATAGATGGTTGTGTTGGCTGTATTTGTGTTCAACTATTCTTCCATCCTGAGACAAAGGACATGGTTGGTATTGAGATAAATCCACGTTTTGGTGGAGGCTATCCTTTATCATATATGTGTGGTGGCAACTTCCCCGAATTGCTCATTCGGGAATACTTTATGAATGAAAAGGTAGAATATTTCGATACATGGAAGGACGGCATGTTGATGCTTAGATATGATGATGCCATTTATGTTTAACCCTTCCTAAAATAGATTCAAGATGAAAAGAGTGTTGCAAGTTATCGGATCGCTGGGCTATGCCGGTGTGGAGACGGTTGTCATGAACTACTACCGGTATATTGACCGCAGCAAGGTGCAGTTCGATTTCATTACCTGCTCGCAGAAACCGGAACGGTATGACGAAGAGATAGGCCGGATGGGCGGCAGAATATACCGTTTGCCGTCACGTTCACGAAAGCCCTTTGCCTATATGGCGGCTTTGCACAGGCTGATAAAAGAAAACGGCTACACCATAGTGCATATACACCAGAACAGTGCGTCAATGGCAATGGATGCAATGGTGGCAAAGAACTGTGGCGTACCGGTCATTGTCGGGCATTCACACAACACCCGCTGCAATGTAGTGTGGCAGCACAGGCTTTTCCGCCCCATAGTGAACAGTGTGCTGACCCACCGCTTCGCCTGCTCGGCGGCGGCAGGCGAATGGGTGTTCGGCAAAAGAAATGACGTGCGCGTTGTGAACAATGCGATAGATACAGACCGGTACCGTTTCGACAGCCGGACAAGAGAGCGCATGAGGCATGAACTTGTCCTGCAGGACAAATTTGCGGTAGGCTTTGTCGGGCGGCTGCATGAACAGAAAAATCCGTTCAGAATACTTGACGTGTTCAACGATCTGCTGAAAGCCAGGCCCGACAGTGCCCTGATTCTTGTAGGGGGGGGAATTTGGAAAACGAACTGAAACAAAGATGTTCGGATATGGGAATAGTCCGGCATGTCCTGTTCTTGGGCAGACGCGATGACGTGAATGCGGTGATGATGGCGATGGACGTGTTCTTCATGCCGTCACTATATGAAGGGCTGCCGGTAGTTGTAGTCGAGGCCCAGGCATCGGGCTTGCCATGTGTGGTGTCAGAAAATGTACCGGCCCCCGACATCATCGGAAGGCTCCGGATACTGAAACTTTCCGACAGCAATGAGAAGTGGGTTGAGGCCTTGGTCAGCCAAACGGCACTGGACAGACGGCAAGTGAAGGAAATGGTAATCAGCGGCGGTTACGACATTTGTCATGAAGCCATGAAACTGCAGGCTTTCTATCTTTCTGTATAATGAAAATGACGGAAACACGTATTGTCTGTTTCGACCTTGACGACACGCTCTACAAGGAGATGGACTATCTGCAGTCGGCATACCGAGCGATTGCTCGGTATGCGGCAGACCTTTGCCGGGGATGTTCCGATTCGCCGATGGTTCTTTCGGCCAAGGTTTACGGTGCAATGCTTGCTGCCTACAGAAAAGGCGACAACGCTTTTGAGCGGCTAAATGAATGTCTTGGCATAGAATTGCCCATAAGCGAGTATTTGCTTATGTACAGGAAACACAAACCCGACATAGGTCTATCGGAAGAGGTTGTGTCTGCATTAAATGTCCTAAAATCGTCAGGGTGTATTTTGGGTTTGATCACTGACGGGCGTTCGCTTCAGCAACGCAACAAAGTGGAAGCACTGGGATTGAACCGGTGGATAAAGGATGAGGATATTGTCATTAGCGAGGAGTTTGGCAGCGAAAAGCCGGCTCTTGCCAATTACGGGTATTTTATGCAGCGTTATCCGGAATGCAGGCATTTTACGTATGTCGGCGACAACCCGAAGAAGGATTTCATTGCTCCGAATGCACTCGGATGGCAGACCGTATGCTTGCGAGATGACGGCAGGAACATACATAAGCAGGACTTCACATCTGTATCTACGAAGGCTATGCCGAAGATGATAATAGAAGATTGGCGTAGTTTGTATTCTTAAATGAATGAATATTCGCTTTAGATAAGGATAAAAATGGATTAGTTGATATGAAAGAATAGGCTATTGCCTGTGGAGCGAAACCACGATCTGGTACATAAAACTACGTAGACATTCGGTATAAAATTATGATTCTTCCGGGATTTTGAGTGATGTCATTCATGAGAAGGTATGTACAACATTGTTTAGACTTCTATAAGTTCTTTACTACAAGTGCCTTAAATATTGCTTACTTAAATTTTGGATTTATAAAGAACGAGTAAAATAGGACATAAGTGAAGTTCGCTGGCGAGAAGGTGTGAGGCAAAGGTGTGCCGCAGGAACGCCCTC
>ERZ808252.1921-NODE-1921-length-13787-cov-3.366662_pt1 | contig 13787 bp, 14 predicted proteins | sample MGYA00521242_ERZ808252 | MGnify/ENA primary metagenome ERZ808252 (study PRJEB31516, sample SAMN03275581) | gut metagenome | biome: mammalia-associated habitat; material: feces | host: Papio cynocephalus | place: Kenya | collected 2012-08-07 ...
ATTAATTAATATAATTTGATCATTATCTGGATACATTCTAAATCTATATGCTTTATACATAATATCACCTACCTTTTTAACTTGTAGTTAATATTATATATAGCATACATATGTTTGTCAATAAAAATCATACATTTATTACATTTTTCTTTAAGTATGAAATTCCTGTTATATAAAAATAAAATCAGCTAGGGTAACGCTGATTTTTGTGTGTTTATAAAATAAATTTTATATATTATTTATCTTTTAATAACCAATCAATTACATTTATTTTGTTATTCCATTATAATATGCTTCAAGAGCCATATCTAAAGTTAATAATATTTTGGGATAATGATCGTTTGTTTTTAATATATTTATATTTCCTGACATACCACCATTTTTCATGTAGTCCAAAAATAACTTGTAATAATTATCACTATCAAATGCGGTTATATATTCTTTGAATGATAAAGATAACATTTTTATCTCTATGTATCTTCCGGATAACAATGTTGCTAATTCACTAGATAATAAATATGCATTGCTTCCAGTAATATATAAATCTACATTCTTTTTTATATATAAACTATCTACTGCTTTTTGAAAGTTAACAACATTTTGTACTTCATCAATAAATACATAAAATTTTTCATTGTCATTTATTTTTTGATTAATAAAATTATATAATTCTTTGTAATCTTTAAAATCATAATCTGCATCTTCTAGATTTATATGTATTATTTGCTTAGATTTTATACCTGACTTTTTTAGATAATCAATATATAATTCAAATAATGTAGTTTTTCCACATCTTCTTATTCCTGTTATAACTTTGATTAAATTTTGATCTTTCCATCTAATCAATTCGCTAAGATATTCTGGTCTATTTATTATATTTATCATATAACCACCTCAGTTATAATTATACAGCATTTTTATAAAAGATAAACTTTTGGAAATATTTTTCCAAAAGTTCTGTTTTTGTACAGGTTTTGGAAATTTATTTCAATTGTTACTATTAGTCTTGTATAAAACATAAGACTGTTTGAATTATCTATACCATTCACTATAAATCTATTCTTATCTATTTTCTTATCAGTATGATAATTTTTACAGTACTATTTTTCTTATAGTGTATTATTTTCTATTTCTTTAAATTTTCTATAACATATTCATGAAGTCTAGGCATTGTAATTAATAAATAATCATATCGTTCTAGATACATAAAGATTTCAGAAGAATCGCCTCTGCTATAATATCCTGGATTTACTTTTTCACTTTGTTTTATAGTACCTTTAAAATACTTAACAAAATTTGCATTGCATTTATCAATTCTATTTAAATATTCTTTTGCTTTCTTGTCATTCCCAATTTTATAATATAACGCAAATAAAGGAAATAGCATTTCTAAATCTTCTTCGGGATATTTCTTATATAGGTCTAGCATATCTTTTTCTTCTTCTAATGTAGCATATATTGCCATTAACAAATATCTTGCACCCAAGTTATCATTCTCATTTAAGGTTAAAACTTCTTTGCATATATTAGTTGCTTGACGTAATTTTCCTTCTTCTAAAAGGTATTCCGCCTTAATAACTAATCCTCTAATATATGGTCTGGTTTCAAATATTCCATAAAATATACCTATATTTTCTTTATCAAAATATTTTTGTTTAGTTAATCTATTTTTTTCAAATTCTAGACCTTCATTTAAAAGTTTCATTCTTTTTTTTGCGTTTTTTTCTAAATCACATTGAAATAATATTGCATCAAAACATTCTGGTGACATTTCATAGGCTTTTTTAGCTAGCTTAATTGCAGCTTTTTCGTTAGCGGCATATTGTGCTTCCTCTAATATTTCATAAGCATCATCAAGTGGCGTATTTTTATATTCCATTTCTCCATTATTGTATTTTTCTATAAATTCTTTTATTTTTTCATTTGCCTCGTCGATACTTTTAACATTATTATTTTTTAAAAACTCTTGTAACATATTATTAAATTTATTATCCATTAATTTCTTCTCCTTCTTTCTTTTATATTTGTGTTATCACTTATTTTTACATATATTCATTTTGACAAAAACATTCTGCAATTATTGTTAATAAAATACTTTTACTCCATATATTCTCCTATCCGTTTTAACAATTACACTTAAATTGTATCATTTTTTTCATTGTAATTGTTAATTAAGTACTTTAATTTATTAATCTTTTTTATTTAACCCTTTTATTTCATTTCTATAATAGCATTAACTTATTTACAAAACGTTAAATCAGTTAACAATAATGCTAATTTCTCAATAATTTTTTATATATTCTGACTATTTACTACTTTCTGCTAGTTTCTAATTCCTTTGTTTCTTCATATTCATAATTTAATCTATTTTGTTTGGTAATAACAGATTCTCCTAAACTTCTTTCTATATCTTCTCTTGCTACTTTTGCTGCATGTCCACCCATTCTGGCAACTTCTTTATTTTGTTCTAAACCTTGTGGTCTATGTTTTTCGGCAAGTCTTTTGGTTGTTTCTTCTGATAAATCTGCTAATATTATTTCAATGTTATCCATATTATCCCTTAGAGACTCTTTACGAAGACCTTTATATTGTTTGTATTCTTTTGCGGTCATACCTGACCATTCTTTATAGATTTCATTAGTTAGTATAGCGTATTCTTTTCCTTCAGTTATACCTTTTTTTGCCAGACATCAGTTAATTCTTTTCGATCTTGAATTCCTTTTATTCTTTTGGCAATCCACTTTTCATCGTAACCTTTAGCACGATAAATATCTATGGCTCTTTGGGCAGCAAGTGAAGGATCAAATACTTCATTAATTCTTTCACTTCCTAATTTAGCTAACCATACTTTTATTGGTTCAGCATTCTTACTTGGAATAGATTCAATTATTCTAAACATACCTTCAATATCAACTACATCTGTTAATCTATATTTACCATCCTGAGCTTTTAACTTCAAAGCGTTACAATTTGTAACGGTTTCATTTCCTTCATCTTTAAGCCTTTTTTTCATTACTCTCCAATATACTTGTGGATTTTCACTTTCTGTTAAAACTCCTACTATATCAACAACACTTATATAATATTTTTCATCTTCCTTATCCCATACTGTTCTTATAGTTTCATTATTAAATATTTTATTAATTAAATGCATTTTATCCTGATTCATTTCTAACCCTCCTACTTTATTTCAAATTTAGATAATTCAATTATATCGTCAAGATTTCCTACTCTTCTTAAATATTCTAAACCACCATCAATATGGGAAAATTTTTAATACTTAACTATCCATATAATTATAAATTTTTAATATTTAATAAATGTTTTTGGTGTTCAAAACTTCCTATACTGCTACTGGTACTATTACCTTAACAATTTCTTCAATACATTTCATTATTTCATCATAATCAATATCATTTGCATATTCATATTTTTTCTTATATGTATTCCATCTATTTTTAATGATCTCACTATCTTTTAATATTGCTATGGTTTCTTCAATATTTCCGATATAATTTCTCTTTTCAAATGTTTTATCTACTGCCTGACGCAAATCATCTAATTTAACGTCATTCCAACCCTTAGTATATATCAAATATATATCATAATAATATCTTATTCTACTATTAGCTTCAGCCCTTCTTAAAATTGTTTCTAGCTTTTCGGCAATTACAGTTTCAATATTATATGACCATACATTTACATAACTATCTCCTAATATTGGACGATATTTATATACAATTGGTTTTGGTGTGATAGGATCTCCTGTTGTTATATCAATTTGAAAATTTTCTCTAATTGTATCTACTTTTACATTTAAAATAACTCTAAAGCCACCGTATTGATCTTCTTTACGTATATTGCCAATCTCCACAAAACTTATTAAAGCACCATCAGCAATATCTATCTCAATAATTGATTTAATCATCTTTTCAACATTTTCTTTAGTGAAATCAGCGTCTTTTATTGCAGTATCTATATCCTTAGTAGATCGATTTTCTAATCCAAATAATGTACTTAAATAGAACCCACCTTTTAAAATGAAGTTATCACGATACTTACTTACAGCTAATCTTTCTATAAATCTATCATACATATATAAACGAAGTAATGTATTAAAATCTAAATTTCGTTTAACTGCTATATTTTTTAATTTGTCTTTTATTTGCATACTATTCATACATCATACTTACAAAATCCATAACTTCTTCTTTTATACCAAACATGTCAGCATACTTTGAAAGTTTTATTAGATCATTGTCCTTTCTTTTAAGATATTCTTTAATTGCATATTTAACATGTTCTATATCCATTCTTTTTTTTGAACGAATTATGTCACAAATACATCTTTCCACATCATAAACTCTTACTTTGTTCCCCTGTGGTGTTTTAGCTTCAGTAATTCCAATATTATAGAACTTATCATCAACATAGAAAACATTATGTTTTTTTAGTTTAGGATTATTGTACTTTTTTGTAACTGTTATATCAAAAGAACTATCTGGTGCTTTAATTGATAGATTATGAAAATAAAGTGCAGTCATATGAGAATAAATTATTTTTGGAGTACTTACACTAAGTACATAATATACATCCTCAATCTTAGCAGAATCTATATAAATTCCCTTAGCCACTTTTTCTATCATATTCTTTTTAGTCATAATAGATAGATAATTTCTGCTTATATCAAAATTTTCAAGTTCTTTTGCAGTAATATATCCATTATTTTTTTCCATAAGTTTTTGAATGATTTCTATATTACTTTCATTTATAAATTCCTCTTTTGTAATAAAATCCATAATTTCACCTCTTTGTTCATTCATACGGACATTATATCATTTGTCCGTATCATTGTCAATGTAATAAAAACTGATAAATTAAGTATTTTCAGTTTAATTGTCAAGAAACAAATTATTTTCATTGATAATTTTTGCCACTTTTGTCACTTTTTCTTAATGATTAAATGTTAATATTTTTTGCATCTAGATTTTTATTAAAAATATTTTAGTAACAGATTTAACTCGCAAACTTATTATTTTATTGCAATCGAGTAGAGAGAAATTTTTACTAAAATGTAAATGCAACTTCCTCTAACACCACGTTACGTACCGTTCGATATACAGCAGTTTAATTTGTAATAATATGTACTTTTAGGTAATGGTCTAGTAAGTTAACTAGGCCTCTTTTCTTTAACCTTTCTTTGGATATCGCTTGTTCTAAAACACGCGTATGTGCTATATGATAGTAACCTCTTCTAGAGTTAGATGTTACATATGCGTCTCTATGTGATATTCCAAGTTTTCTTAAACTTGTGTATCTTTTCCTTATTTTCTTCCACTGCTTCCAAATTATAACTCTAAGTTTTCTTCTTATCCAGTGGTCTATTTCTTTCATAAGCATTTTCATATCTGCAATTCTAAATATTTATAGTTCTTTAATTCATAAATAATTGATATGTTTTAAATTTTAAAATATTGTTTAAACAATATAAAAAGCATATATAGTTTATGTAGCCATATATGCTAATTTTTTATAAAGAAATATATTTTGATTTTTAGCATTTACACTCTTTTTATTTGTATAATCAAGTTTCTTTGATGCAATTAATAGTTTAATTATATTTCTAGATAAAACGCTTTTTGTTTCTATACCAATATATTTTCTAATTTCGTCTGATGTCTTTGGTTCCTTACAAAATTCTACAACTTTATTTCTAATTTCTTCATAATTATTATTTTGTGTTGCTCGTTGTGTTGTTTAGCAACAGAATTATTGTTATAATTATTTTAGATGTGAGGTTATTATGTTAAAACTTTTAGATAAATATTTTACTTGGTCTGCTATTTATAGTTTCTTTTACGTTTAAAGTTCTTTTATTTAATATATAATCTTTTTTATTTTATCACACTTAATAGTGATTTATATTTATTATAAATAAATTTTTATCTTTGAAAACTCGATGTTTATTTGCTGTAGACAGACCAATTTAGTCAAAAATTCGATAAAATTTTACGCAACATTTTTTTCTAATTTTATCATTTATTATCTTAATCACATTTTCAAATGTTTCAGTAAAGTTATTACATAAATTATTTTAATCGTCTGCTAGTCAATTTATTTCTTATTTCTTTTATAATTTTTATTTCATGTTCACTTATAAATTCTTTTAACACTTTTGAATCTACAAAATCTGTTATTTTTTCAACACTTTCATTATTTCTAACCATTTTATCTAGTTTTTTTAAATCGGCATCAGTTATTTTTTTATAAGGTAATGGTAATTCTTTAAATTCACTTGGAGTTAATTCACAAACTCCTCCTCCGTAAAATCTACCACAATATTCTGACATAACCAAAGTCAACGAATTATAAAAACAAAAGCAAAAACTTTTCTTATCATATTTGTCTTTTAATCTTATATTATAAGAAATATCCGTCGTATAAATATTTGCTTCATTAATAACTAATTTAGGCATTTTATGATATCTTTTAAAAAACAAAACGTCACCCTTTTTTATTATTGGAACATTATACCATGGCTTATGTGTAGTGCATTTATATGTTTCATTAATTCTATTTTCTTCACCAAATTTAATGTATTTAATAAGCTCTTTAGAATAATTTTGTTTTTCTTGATTTAATTTTAATAAAAAAACTTTTTTGTTTTGATTTATAAGTTCATTAAAATCATTTATAGAAAAAAGAATTTTATTTCCAATTAAGCAACTTTTAGATATTATTGGAACACATTCAGCATTTGTATTATTAATAAACTCATTATTTTTTATGAAATAACTATTATTACCTGTAACAATTCCTGGTGATGTAAATCCAAAATCTGATATTTTCTGAAAAATACTACTTTTTGATTTAATTAATTCTGTTTCCTCATCACTAATGATGGAATTTGTCCATTTTTTTAATGGTTTATTTTTCATTATTTTACTTTCATAAATATAATTTTCTATATTGCTTTCATCTTCTACAACTTTGTATTCTATGTATTCTTTATTATATTTTTCATCATTTGTCATATATAACAGGCAAACATCCTGTTCTATTAAAGGAAAAACCTTTTTGTTAAATACAGTTATTTCTATTTTGTTAAATTTTTCTTCTAAAAAGAGTCTTAATTTTTCTGAATAACAAACCTGAAGAAATTCAAATGGTAAAATAAAGTATATCGATCCTGTTTTTTTTAATAATTTAACTGAACCCAATATGAAGGACACCCATATATTTTCTATTCTAATCTTGTTGTTTGAAAAGAACTCTAATAATTTTTTTGACTTAATCATAATTTCTTCATTAAGATTACTTTTTTTTATATAAGGTGGGTTTCCTATTATTATATCGTATTTCTTATTACAATTAAGTGAATATTCAATAAAATCACTGCAAATTACATTTAATTTATCAGATTTGTATTTATTATTTATAAAATCACATTTTTCTTGAAACAATTCTATACAATCAATCGATTTTGGTTCATGTTGTAATAACGGATTAAGAAATACCCCTTCTCCAACGGATGGCTCAAGTATATCAGAATTTGCAATGTTATCACTTATCTTTTTAACCATGCTAATAGCTAGATTGTTTGGAGTGTAGTATTCACCTATTTCCTTTTTATTCAAATTATTCACCCTCTTCATATTTTAGAAATCTGGTTAGTTCTTCTATTTCCTTAGAAATTTGATAAAAATTTTTATACTCATCTTTTGAAATATTTCCATTTTCAATTTTTTGATCAACAATCTTTTTGGTTTGATATAGTTTTTCAAGTTTCCATAATTCTTTTATTGGTCGAATATCAAATTTTAACTTTGTTATCATATATTTACCATAATCATAGTTGGAACAAATATCACCTGTTTCATTTCTAAAAAATACTTTATCAAATTCTTCGGAAGCTGGGTCCACGTATCCTATGCTATCATCATGATACAAATTTAAGTCATTTATTGGCCAATCATCACTTTTATTTCTATTGCAAATTGGACAACATAATACTAAATTAGAATAATCATTTTTTAGTTCAGGATATTTAGACTTTGGTCTGAAATGATCAATTTGAAAATTATCAAAAAAGTAACGTCTATTTTTTCCACAGTACCCACACAGGTCTTTAAAATCGATAATCAATTGTTGTTTATAACTTAAGTAGTTGTTTACAGATGGAATATTCATACTTCTTCTAATTTTTACACTTCCATGCACTCTATTATTCATATTATATCACCACATATTTAAATCTAATTTACATATTTATTTAGTTTATCTAGTAAAATATCTATTTTCTCTTCAACAGTTGATTTCAATAATTCGCTTGGAATTTTATCAATTAAACCATATGAAACTAAAATTTTGTAAAGAAATATAAATCTCTCTTCATCTGCTGCATTTTTAAATCCCTTTGTGATTTTGATTGTTAATAAATCTTTATATTCTTCTAAACTAATTTGCTTTCTAGTTTCAAATACCTTAGCTCCATCTTTTATTTCTGCTATAAACTCTTTGTATTTAGGATCATCAATCCTCAATTCAATTATTGATTTCTCTTTTATATTATTTTTCATAACTAAATCGTCATTAATGTCATTTACAGAAGAAAATATTATACAGTGTAAATCAGGTACTTTATTATTAATGTATCTTATTAATTCACTTCCAGAAAAATCATACTTTTGTTGTAATTTATAATCGACTAACAAATAGTTAATTTTATTATCTAAAATCCATTCAAAAATGTCTTTAAATGTCAAACAATTTTCAGCATAAATAACGTCAATATCACTTCTTTTAAATTTTTTGATATATTTTGCAATCATGTCTTCTAAATCATCAACAAATCCAATTATATATTTCATTATATGCCTCCCTTTTTAAAAACTAATTATTACTTTATATCCAACTTTCCTCGTTTTATTATCAGATAAATCAATTGTGCCATTATAATATTTAACAATTTTATTAACAATCCACAATCCCATACCTGTTCCAATTAATTCACCACTATCATTTCTTTTATCTGTTTCAAATGCCTCTAGTATTTTTTCTGGATTATTTTTATAGGCATCACTTAACCCTCTTCCATTGTCTTCATACACTAATAGTATTTTCTCATTTTCCATTTTTAAGCTAATATTAATATTTGGTACTCTTTGATTTGTAACAGCTGCAACGCTATTAGTAATTAAATTACTAATAATGCTTTCGATTTCATATGGATAGCAGCGCATCTTAATACTATTATCTCCTTTAAAATTTATATTTATGTTTTGAATTTTAAGATTTTTTTTCCAAATTTCAATATATTTATCTAATAATTCATATAAATTTATAGATTTCAATATTCTTTTATCTTTTGTTATGGAATCAATTGTAACTTTGTACCAACAGTTCATTGTTTCTTTATATTTTATTGCTTCTTCAATATTTTTTAATGCTTCTTCTTTATCATTGTCTAAAGATAATGCTTCCTCTGCAGTACTCAAACACATTCCAATACTATGGACAGCGGTTTTAGTTTCATGAACATATGAGTTAGTAATAATGCCAGATGTTGCCAATAACATTAACATTTTATTTTCGTCAGTTAAGTTTTGTATTATATCTTCTTTCTCTTCTATTACAATTTTCGCTTTACTTTTTTCAATCAAACTATTATAAGCATTATTGTCATTATTTGAATTGTTAATTATTTCAGCCTGATAAACTTCGGAAGGATTCATCAATTTATAATAATCAGATAATTTTCTTCCTACATATTGTCTATCACGTTCAAAAATACTAATAATAGATATCAAAATCTCTTTTAATAATTTAAATGCTTTAGTTTCAACAATTCCTTCTCTATTCGATTGATCTGGTAAACTAATATTGGTTCTCGAAATCTTAATATTCCCATACATTTGCTCTGCTGCAACCCTCCAAGCTCCGCTCGGGTGAGAAATAGCGGCAGGCGAAGCAGACTTCCTATTCGATAACAATAACCAATCAAAACTTGAGGATTTAGCCTCGCCGTATGGTCTAATTCTAAAATTGTCTCTATATATTTTGATGCCACCAAAAGTTTCAGAATATTTTTTTCTTCCAGTTATTTCTTTATAGAAAAACTTTTCTTTATCAGTTTTTGTAAAACTATTTTTATAAAAATAAAATTCTCCACTAAAACTTCCTAATGATTCAATTACTTTTTGTTCTGCACCAGGTACTAGTTCTGAAATTGATAAATCCATACTAATAGATTTACCGCGAAAATATTCTATATCTTGTTTTGTAAATCCTGATTTTTTCATTACATCATCAAACTTATCGCCAAAATCAAATTCGTTTCTATCAACAAGTATTTTAACAGTACTATTATTGTATTTAAAAGAAATTTTATAATCATATGAATCAATTGTATTTGGAATTATTTCTGAATCAGATAAATCTTTTCCATCTTCCAAAAAATAGATTTTAAATTCATTTTCTATGTTTGCTGGTATTAATGAAATTAAGCTTTGTCTTATATCTGAAATTATTGTATTATTCCACTCTTCATTTAAATGTGTAAGTTTGAATATCGTTCCAGTATTAAAATTTGATATGAAATCATCATTTATTTCACTTATATTTAAACTCTTTAAAAATTTTTTTACATTCAAAGTCGGTTTATTATCAATATCAGCGGTTATTTCTGTTATATTTTTTTCATGATTAAATGTATTCCAATTAACTCTCCATAGTATACTTCCATTATATGTAGTTGTATACATTTCACAATTTTCACTTACACGATCAAGTGCAAATCTTCCTATTCCTTTAGCTCCAGTTTGAATTCTACCTTTTTCAGTATGAAAATCATTAACTTTTGTAGAATTGCCTATAGTCATCCAATTATTAATAATTATGTCCTCAGTCATTCCGCATCCATTATCTGCAATTAATAAATATTTATCTTTAGAATTATAATATATTAAGCAAATGGTTGCATCTGCATCATAAGTATTTTTTACTAATTCCAAAATTGCACCATCAAGTTTTGATACATTTTCTCTGCCAATAAGCCTAGCTGCATAAGCATTTACATTAAAATGGATTTTTTTCATATAATCACTCCCTCTATAGTATATAAACAATTACTAATGAATTATTATATCTTATATCTTAATTCTTTTATTTAAAATATTCTTCAATTATTTCATCTAACATACCATATTTAGCTAAATGATAATTTAATAAATAATCTAAATTTCTAAAACCCTTTTTTAGTTGATTTTTGTCTTTATTATCCCAACAAAATCCATCCGTAAGTAAAACAAAACCAATTCCTAATTTCTTTAAATCGTTTTGCCTGTTTATATAACTATCAATTATTTCCTCAGGTTTTGAACCACCGCGATAAAAATAATCGACCTCTATATTTAATACTTTGTCTCCTTTTACTAAAATAAAATCTGCTTTTCGATTAGCAACATCTTCATTGATATCAAATCCCATTTTTTTCAAAATTTTAAATTGTTTTTGAACAATCAATTGAATTTCATAATGTTCACATATCTCTGATATTATGGGTTCACAAGCAAATTCAAATGCCTTGCCGCCACGATTTTTTCTTCCATTAGAATCTAGCCCAACTAAAACTCCTATCACATAATCTATAACACTTTTTTCTAATAGATTTTCAAATAAATCTTTTAAACCCATTTTTTCAAAAAATATATAATAAATTTCTATATTATCCTCACTAATTCCTTGTTTTATTAGGTTTATATCAAAGTTATATGAATAAAAATCATCTTCATCTAAATCTTCATTTACTACTTTTAGTTCATTTTTTCCTTTCCATACTCCTTTTCTTTCATCTTTAGATAATGCAAATAAAAGTGGAAAAGTTGCTATTACAGTTGGTACTTTTCTAACTAATTCAACAAATTTTTCATGTATATTATTGCATCTAATTAGCACATTCATAGCATTTAATTCTATTTCAAATTGCTTATAATCTAGTGCATTATTCCAGTCGACATAAAAATTAAATCCTCTATTAGTTGCAACTAAATTATTAACAAATTTTTCAGATAATTCTTCTATATTAATATCTTTATACATTTTTATTAATTTCCTTTCTTTTGATTGTTAAGTCTAAGTATTCTTTTTCTAAATCTATACCAATATACTTTCTATTTAATTTATTTGCTACTATTCCAGTAGTACCACTTCCATTAAAAGGGTCTAATATTAAATCTCCTGCATCTGTAGAAGCTAATATTATCTTTTCTAATATTGCGATAGGTTTTTGTGTTGGATGCTTTCCACATTTTTTCTCACTTGGTCTGGTTAATGATGTTTTCCAAACGTCTTTTGCTTGCTTATTCCCATTAAGTTCTTTCATTAAATCATAATTAAATTTATGTTTTGCATTTTTGATATCTTTTTTTGCCCATAGTATTGTTTCAGTTGAATGAACAAAATATCTACAACTTATATTTGGTGGAGGATTCAATTTTTCCCATGTTATATTATTAATTATTTTGAATCCTTCTTGTTCTAATGCCATTCCTATTGAATAAATATTATGCATTGTACCGCTTATCCAAATTGTACCATTATCTTTTAGTATCTTGTAACATTGTTTTATCCATTTTCTATTAAATTTATGTTTTTCGGATATGTTTATTTTTTTATCCCAATCTCCCTTATTTACAGAGACCATTTTACCACCACTACAAGATATTCCATCTCCAGATAAAAAATATGGCGGATCTGCGAATATCATATCTATACTTTTAGACTCTATTTTATTTAGTTCTTTCAAGGAATCACCTAATATTAATTTAAAATTATCTGTTTCGTAATAATATTTTTTTCTCATTGGCTAAATCCTCCAATACTTTTTTCTAGAATCCCTTTTTATTTGTATAATTGGTTATAATAACTTCTTCAACAATTCCTCTGTCTTTGGCTTTGGCACCTATATTTCTTTGTGCTTCTATATAATTAAAATTATAATCTTTATATAATTCTTTTACTAAAGAAGTATTATAATTTGATAACATTACATAACATCCTCTTTTATCTAAATCTTTAAATACATTGGATAGTCTTTTTTGTTCTTCTTTTCCAAAACCATTTTCGGTATAACTGTTAAATGTAGAGGTATCTGAATCATATGGTGGATCAAAATATATAAAATCACCTTTTTTTGCATCTTTTACCGCAGTTTCAAAATCAGCAGATAAGATTTTAATATCATTTAAATTTAAAAATGAATAAACTATTCCTAAATTGATTCCATCATATGTATTTATCTTTGATTTTTTACCAAAAGGTACATTAAATTCATTTTTACTATTTACTCTATATAAACCATTAAAGCAAGCTTTATTCAAATAAATTGTTCTTGCAGCTCTTTTGTAATCTGCTAATTTATTAAATTTCTTTTTATCTTTATCTAAATTTCTTATTTCATAGTAATATTCTTCTGAATGATTCGTTTCATGTTTATTTAATTCTTTACACATTAAATTAAAATTTCTTTCATCTTTGATGCATTTATAAACATTCATTAATTCTATATTGTAATCGTTAATAACGGCATTTTTGGGAGCTAATTCAAATAACATTGCTCCACCACCTACAAAAGGTTCATAATATGTATCATAATTATCAGGAGATAATTTAATTAATTTATCTATTATAGACCTTTTGCCGCCAGCCCACTTAACGAATGGTTTTCCTTTTAACATTTTTTCCTCCTAACTACATCTAATTATAACATAATTTTTACCAATTTATCT
>ERZ808252.1923-NODE-1923-length-13776-cov-3.735734_pt1 | contig 13776 bp, 6 predicted proteins | sample MGYA00521242_ERZ808252 | MGnify/ENA primary metagenome ERZ808252 (study PRJEB31516, sample SAMN03275581) | gut metagenome | biome: mammalia-associated habitat; material: feces | host: Papio cynocephalus | place: Kenya | collected 2012-08-07 ...
ATAAGCAAAGTCGATTATTGCTTTATGCCACGTTATGGTAATGATTTCTTTCGCAATCGTGTCAAGAGTAACCGTATCGCCCGAAACACTACCCTTTATAACGAGTTTAACGATTGTCGAAACGTTTTCACCGCCCGCAAGCAACGCCGAAACGTCTTGTCCCGCAGTAACTTTGGTTTCAGTGCCGTTTACCGAAAGATAATATTCGTATCCTTCGACAGCGTTAAACGTAACTTTCTTATCTGCCGTAACGGCAAAATTCACACTATCGGTATCGATTGCCCTAACGTTAACTACGTTACTTAATTCGCTCTTTTTATACTCGTCGTTCTCCTTGCTGTAAACGGCTACGGTATGAGTTTTGCTCGCGCTCGAAACGAATTCCGAAACGTCGTATTTACCGCTTACCTCTTCAACTTCGACTTCGCTTCCGTCGATTACGAATTGATATTCGAATCCGTCAAGAGCCGTAAACGTTGCAACCGCCTTCGTCGTTACCGAAAGGTCGGTTACCGTTGCGGCGTCCAACTTTTCTTCTTGTCCTCCGCTTGAAGAATCCCCTCCCGTACTTTGGCTCGGACTTGAATTGTCCGAATTCGACGAAGAGTTATCTTCATCGAAACAGCCTGTTGCGACAATAGCCATTACGATTGTCATAATGAACAACAGTATTGCCGTCAATGTCTTTTTCATCTTTTTGCCTCCTGAAAATTTGATTTTTAATATAAATAACGGTTAAATCAAACCGTATTTATTCGCGTGCTGGCTCATACCGGGGAATTCGGAAATAAGCCCTTTCAGTTCATCGACGAAAGTGTCTTTATCTCCCGCCAACCCGTAATAAGCTTCATAGTTGAATTTCATCGTCAACATAGGCGAAATCAAAACCTTTTTAAGTTCTGTCGTAAGTCTTTCTTTTTCGCTTGTCGTAAGCGTTCCGTCATTCGCTACGGCTTGCATTTCGGCTTTAATTTCTCTTACGCTCGTCTCAAGCGCGCCGAGTTGCCAGAATTTGGACTGGTGAATCATATAATCCGTATTGTCCGCCACCGTAAGGAAGAATTCCGAACCAAACTGACTTCTGTTATAATCGCAAAGGGCTTCCATTCTCTCAACGTAGGCGGAAACCACTTTCGCGCTCCTGCCGTAAGTAAGAGTTATAAATTCATCTATAAGCGGTTGAACTTCCGCGTACGGATTCCAGAATAACACCGAAGCAACGTAAGTCCTTAACGATTGCTGCCAATCACCGGTATAAATTGAATTTTCAAACGTTACCATATCTCTGTTAAGGTTTTCATAGATGTATACGATATTTTCTTTCAACGTTTTCAAATTCGGATTATACGTCAGTGCGCAACCATAGTTCGCTGTATAGGTGTAAATAGCAAGATTGTCGTTTTTCTCGCAAAGCCATTCCCATTTTGCCAAACAATCTTTATGGAATGCGCCCTGATTTTCGTCGTTTATGGCAAGCGTATGATTGCATCCGTCCATCGTACAATATTCAACTATCACGTGGTCGTTAGGCACAACCGTATTGTCATAAGTTGTATATTTTCCGTCTTTAAGAAATACCGGGGCTTCCTGCGAATAACTGTAAGCATATGTGGCGATTTTTATATCTCTGCCGTCACCCTGTTCGCCTTTGTTATACACGTTAATTTCATTCGCAAGCGCATTCATCATACGCACGATATTCGCGCTAACGGCACCATATCTTTCTTTTTTTGCATGACAATCCTCGCAATCGCATACAACCGATTTAGTGTCTTCTTGCATTATGCAAAAAATTGTTGCCGTTGTATTAGTTTTTAACGATTTTTTAAGACCTTCAAGAAGAAGTTGCGCCGCAGTGGGTTGCTTGGTTCCGTCGGCAGCAGTTTTGATTTCACTTATAAAAGTTCCGTCGTCGTTTATACCGTCTGTCCAACAAATATCGTAAACAATCTCACCGTCTATGTTTGCGCTCATTCTGTTTCCGTTAATATCCGTTGCATACGCATTATCCGGAATATTGTCAAGTCCAAGACTTTCGGCACCCGATTTCATAAGTTGTATTACGTTATGTCCGCGGGCTTCGAAATCTCGATACATTCCGTAACCATATTGAGGTTCCGACCAGTTCCAATACGTTACCATACGCTTTCTCGCAGCATACAGCGCATTTGTTTGCGCGTCCATACTCCAATATTGACGTTGATCAAACGCAGGATTCTTAACGACGTTCAAAGGTATTTGTAATTCTACGTTTTGCAGTTCCGGAACGTAGGTATAATCTGCCGTTAAAAACCTCACACCTACAAATTGTTCAAGAAATTCATAAACGCCGTAAAGGTTTGCCCTATCCGAATTACCGTAGATAAAAATCATACGTTTTACCGAACTTAAAGCAAAAGCGTCTTTACGCAGTCCGTCATTCATTTTTACACCCGCTTGCGTTTTAATCGTAGTTTCGCCTATCGATATAACTTTATCAAGCGGATTATAAACCACGTCGTTGTCGGCGGCAATCGACAAAACCGCTCCCGTAGATTGTTTAACGAAATCGCGCAATTCTTCCGAAGAAAACTTTTCACATTCGGTTGCATTTTCCGGTATTACGATTTTATAACCCGATAATCCCGATTTCACTATGTTTATGGTTTCGTATTTAGTATCGTCGCCGCTGTCATTATTTTGTTTTTTGCAAGATGAAAGAACAAAACCAGAGCAAAGCATCACCGCAATAAGCAGAGCCAATACCGATTTTTTTATTATTTTCATACTTTCCCTCCGTTTACTCGGCAGTAAAATAACTTATAGCAACGCCGATATTTCCCGCCTCGTCCATCGCCATGTATACAACTTTATATTTACCCGATTTCTTCGGCGTATAATTCATACTTGCCGTAACGTCCGTTGAATTGTAATAAGTGTCAATAACGAATATTTTGACAGTGCATTTATCACCACCGGAATTATCGTTTACCGCGGCTTTCTTTAACGCAAAGGAACTGCCGACTTTAACCGTTCCGAGATTTTCGTCTGTCGTTACGGTAGGTTCTTCTGTATCTCTCACGTCGAAATAGAACGGAAGTTGCGCAGATACGCCGTTTACTTCGTCGTAAGCCGTGTAAATGCAAGTATATCTGCCGTATTTATCGCAAGTAAAACTACCCGTTTCCGCGCCTTTACCCGATTTTACGGTTTTGCCGTTCGGGTCTGTAATTTCATACGTTACCGAAACGTTATACGATATTGCGCTGAAACCTGCCGCTTTTGGGAAAGTAACTTTATCGTTAAACGCAACTACACCGCTCTTGAATTCACCCAAAAGAGCAACCGACGGAGCAGAAAGCGTAGACGATTTTGCATACGTCTGGTTTCCGAATCCGAACAGTTTTATAGACGTCAATCCGTAAACCCCACCGACTTTTACCGAGAAATACGCGCCACCGGATGTAAAACCGTTATAAGTCGTTCCGTTATCCCATTTCTCTATCGGAAAACTTCCAAGCAAAACAAGATTTTCGTTTCTGAACTCCACGTTTCCGCCCGACATGCTTATCGCTACGGATTCGCGGTTTTCATTGAGTGTATTCACCCAATCGAAATCAATAGAATAGTCTTTTTCACCGATAACAACACTGAACTTACGCGACGTTACTTTTTCAAGCGAAAAGGTCAACACCTTCTTTGCGTCGCCGGCATCTTTTACCGTAAATTTAAGCGAAGCGAATTTATCTTTTCCTTGAACGCCGCCTATGGAAAACTTCAATCCTTCGGCTGCAATCGGATAAGCAAACGAAATCGTGTAATCCTTTTCGGCAGAGATCGTCGTATATCTGCTACCGACTTCCGTCGTTACATCGCCTTCAAAAGCCATATGGGACGAAATAGTGTAATCTATAACTTTTACGTTATACGACTTCGATTCAAGAACGCCGTTTGCCGCAGCCGAATAAGTAACAGTTAATTGTTTACCGTCACTTTCCTTCGGTGTGTATTTTCTGTCTTTTCCTAATATCGCGCCGTTTACGAATATATCAACGTCAACAAAACTTTCGTTCTTATAATCATAGGCGTTTGCTTTCGGAAACTGATACTCTTTACCGATATACAGCGCATACGGCAAAACGATATCGCTTAAAACAGGCTTATTTTGCGCGTTTACTTCATATATTACGGTTTTTTCGTGCGTCCCGAAATAATCGGTAATGCTGAATTTAATTTCTAAAGTCCCGGTTTCACCGAACGACAGCCACCCGTCGGACGGCTTAATTTCTTTTCCGTTCAAGCAATATCCGACCGTATATTGTTTTTTACCGCTTCCGCCAGATATCGTGAATTGCGGTTCAAGCGTGTCTGCTCCCGCGTAAAACTCATATTCGGAAAGCGGCGAAACGGTTATGTCTTCAACCGTATCCCTTGCCGTTACCGTCAGATTTTTCGTAGTTGTGTTTCCATAAAAATCTTTAGCGGAATACTCTATCGAATAATTGTCTGCGGCAGACGGGACAAATTTACCATCCGTTATTCTTACGTCGTTACCGCTTGAATCTTTAACGGCGACCGTTACGTCGCATTCCCCGCCGATTTCGTCAAAAGCCGATGCCGACGGAATCTTATATTCCGTTCCTACCTTCGCCGTAGGAACGCTTTCGTTTTCAAATTCCGAATAATCTATAATTATCTTCGGTTCTTTTACGTCGGCAGGCTTTTTATTTTCGAGCGAAACGCCGAGAACTTTCGTTATAAGTACCGAACTTTCTTTCGAAACCGTCGGGAAAGAAAGTTCCATATAACATTCACCCGTCGTAAAGCCTTTCCATACGTTTGCCGCGCCGAGTTTAGACGCGTCGGAATAATCGAGAATGAGAACCTGTCCTTTCCCTCGTGTGTTTGAATAGAATTGTTTACTTGCGTAATCCAATTGAACGTTAAACGGAAGATTACCCTCACCATAAAACGAATACGAGCCTACCGCTCCCACATTGTTCGCTCCGTATTGTCCGGCAGACAACTTTCCATCGCTGATTGCATACGCCGCGTTTTTATTACCGACGTTTATAAACCCTTCGTTCCAGTTCCAGTAGGAATACGTCGGCATATAGAAGAACGTAATTATTACCACATTGCTCGAATCATACGCGTCAATAAGTTTTATTTCAAATCTTGTAAAATTCGCCGTTCCGTGAGTATACCCGCCCGACGGATATTTCTCACCGGGCAAAAGCTCTTCCGTATATCCCGTATAATCGGGAACGCTTGCAGGAATTGCGTATAATTCAATCAAACTATCCGCAACAGACAAATCGTTAAGATTTATCATGTTATTGAAACGGATAACGCCGTCGCCTTTGAACGTCATTTCGACGCCTTTTGCATTAAGCGGATTGTTTCTCGCACCCATTCCCTCGGGAACGGATACTTCGTCAGATTTTTTCACACCGCCCGACGTAAACGAGAACAAATCGGATGAATCGAGCGATGCGACAACCGTTTTGGTTTCTGTAATTTTATCACTTCCGCTACCGACTGAAAATTCAAACGTCCAGTCGCCTTCTTCTCCGAATTCTATAATTCCGTCTTTCGGTTCAACAATAACGCCGCTCGGCGAAGTAATTCTTAAATCGGCTTTAACCGATTGTCCGTCGATATTTTTATACACGTCGGAGACCTTCACTGTATCGAAACGACCTACCTTTTCGGGTAACCAATCTATGGCAAACGCCCCGCCGCCGCTTACGGTTAAGGTGATATTATCGACAAGAATTTCTTTTTCGGTTTCCGCATTATAAACCAAAGAATATTCACCCGCCGTATTGAACGTATATGCGCTGTTGTCTTCGGTCAGTTCGGTTATTAAGGAGTCGCTTTGTTTTACGTCGATTTTATACGATAAAACGTTTTCTTGCGTAACGGGGACGGGCAACACGAACACTTCCCCGACGTTACAAGCAGCATTTTCGGGTAAACCTATATCCGCTTGTCTGCTGTTTTTTTCGGTTTTATCGCCACTGTTATTATTGTTGTTCGAGCAACCGACAAAACAAGCAATTGACAAAACCGTCAGAACAGATAAAAAACTTATAATTATTTTTTTAATTTTTGTCATCATTACCTCCGATAGATTGTATTTCTCGTCGCAGACGAGAAAGGGGTACCCCTTTTTACTTTAATGTAATATTTCAACCTTTTAAGCCGCCGACCTGCATTTTTTCGGTTATAAGATTTTTACTTACCGTAATAAGAAGAGCAAGCGGTATACTCATCATCAAGAATCCAGCTAAAACCTCCGGCGTAGAAGAGCCGTAGACCGTTATCTGATCCTTGAATACCCACATACCGTAAGCAAGCGTGGGGTAACTCGGCAACCATACGAGCGACGTGTTATAATCGTTCCACGTTCCCAAAAACGAAAGAAGCCAGAAGACGACGCTCGTCGTGAATACCATCGGAAACATAATCCGATAAAAGATATCGAAATCGTTCGCCCCGTCGATTTTTGCGGCTTCCGTGTACGCCGTGGGAATTCTTTTGAACGCAGCATACAGCATTAAAAAGTTCATTCCCCAGAAACAACCCGACGGACTGACGATGATGTTCATAAATATATTATCGTATACACCGAGAGCCTTGTAAATTTTCATCTGTGCACCAGTTGTGCCGTAAATCGGCAAAATCATAAGCACGATACCGAGCGAATACAAGAATTTAGAACCGAAAAATCTGAATCTTGATAAACAATACGCCATTACGGTAGTAAAAAATATTACCAAAGTAGGCTTACCGAAACTCAACATAAGAGTATAAGTAAGCATTGTCCAGACATTATATATTTTTCTCGGCTGACCGACAACTTTTATCGTAATTTCGAGTTTTTTCCATATCGCCGTATAATTTCGCCAAGTATGCGCTCCGCCAAGAGAAAACGGGTTTTCAAAATATGCCATTTCGGTTTTCGTGGACGCGTTAAACGCCCACAAAATCGGAACACAGAGAGATAAACAATATATCAGCAACGTTATGCCTACGATAACGATAAAAACAATCGCACCGGGGCTTTTTCTAACCGCTTTTTTCATCGTCAGTATTCCTCCGCAGGGCAAATATGTTCGAGAAGAGCCTTTATTCCGAACGTTGCAGGAGCCGCAATAAGCGTGAATATAAGTCCGCCTGCACTCATCAGAGGATACACCTCGTCAACGTTACTCGCCATCATAATTTCTTTCATCATGTAATAGCCGATAAGCGACGCCGACGTCGGGGCTTTCCATTCATAAAAGAGAACCAACGCTCCGCTCGCACCGAAAAATCCCGAAATCGCCATAACGAAACAAGTTATAAACGTCGGGAATATAAGCGGCATTACAATATCGAAAAACTCATGCCACATTCCGGCGCCGTCGATTTCGGCAGCTTCGATTATTTCGCCCGGAATGGCTCGCATTGCATTCGGATAAATTATCAAACCTTCGGCAAAGCCCGTCCAAATGCAGTAAAATAATTGAACGCCTAAAGTATACCTGTCGTCATGCAAAAAATTCGGTGGGTTAGTCACGCCGTTGTTTGCAAGCAACGTAGGTATTTCGCTTATGAATTTCATAAACAAAACCGATATTATAAACCCTGAAAAAGCCTGCGGAATCATTACAAGCAAACCGTACGCTTTAGAGCCTATAAACTTCTTAAACAAATAATACGAGAAAATAAAATACAAAGGTATCGTACAGATGTAAGATATCAAATTAAATTTTATCGTATTAAAAAGGCTTATATGCGCTTCATCGACGGGGTTAGCGAGTTTTTTGAAAAACTCGCTAAAATTTTGAAGCCCCGCAAATTGTTTTACTCCGTTGACTGTTTTTTCAAAGGCTAATGTTAAAGACGCCGCATTTACACCTATCCAAAATACACAAAACAGCAATAACGGGTAAAACATATGAGAAGCCAAAAACAGGTTGCTAGATATACTCCCATGATTGCGTTTCTTTAATCGAATCATAAATACCCTCGTGGTTATTTTATATTACTTTGTTCGTACGCGTACATTCCGTTAAACACTCTTTCGGCCGATATATTCTTTATAAGCGCAGAAATCGGGGTCTCATATATATTCCCATCTATGTACGATTTGTATTCCCCGTTCATACCGACGTTTGATTTTCCGACGTTTAACAAAAGAGCCGTCTTTACAAGATGAACGTTTTCGGAATTATATATTTCCCAACAATTACGACCGAACGGAGTAAGTTCGGACAATTCTTCGTCGGAAAGCGAATATTCAAACGGACGAATACATCCGTTCGTCAACGTAAAGTGTTTAAGATATTTATCGGAACAAGTCATAGAAAGGAACTCTTTGATTTTTTCCGCTTTTGCCTGATTGCTTGTATTGCGGGCAAATACAGAACCGGACTCCGCAACCGTCATATAAGAATCTGTCGTTGCCATCTTCTGCCCTTCGAACGCGGGGGCAAAAAGGAAAGTATATTCGTTTTTATTGTATCCGCCTACGGCTTTCAATTTTGATTTCGCCTCGTTTTCCCACCACGATCCGTCACACAAAATAGCGGCTTTTTCCATTGTGGAAGAGTTTTCACCGTAAATGAAATAGCCTTGCGTATCTGTATGAGTATCGTTACCCGTTATACTCTTGGAATACGCGTTTTTAACGACTTGCGAAGAAAGAAATTCCAAAGATTTTTTTAGTTCGGGAACTTTGAACGAATTCGCTCTGTTTTTATTGTTTACGGTAATTTCATTTCCGCTTTCATCGATAAACGACCATTCTTCGTCACCGAACAAAAGCCATTTTTTCATGTCATCTTCGCCCATATACTGACCGAAAATGCCGGATAAAACGTGGTTTGCATATTCGGGATATTTACCCGACCATAAGAACGCTTTGTAATTCGCATTGGAAATAGCGTCCATCATATCGTTCCATTCGGTCATATTTGCGGGCTGTCCGTCATCAACAGTGCCGTATTTACCGTCTTTTCCCGCAGAAAGGATAACGTCGGAATAATTCGGCGTTCCCGTAACGTCCGAACGGACGAGTACCGTTCTCATCTGATAGGTTGCCGTTTTAAGCGTACAGTTAAGTTCTTGTTCTATTGCTTCTTTTTCGGAAACATCCGCAGCGGTAAACCAACCGTTTTTAACGAACACTTCTTTATTTACGACCATTCCCGCAAACAATTCGGCATAAGGCAAACCGTAAATTCCGCTTGCTTTACCGTCATTCGTATACAATTTATTGTAGTTTTCGTCGGCGTTCGCAAGTTTTTGAGCAACGGTCTTACCGCTTTCCCCATCCGGTTTCGATGCATATACGTCGGACAAATCAAGCAGGTAATTGTTCGAAATCATTTCCGGCCACATCGTCGGGTTAGACGTAAAATAAATATCAGCGGCGGAAGTCCCGGATTTGAACGCTTCGTAAAAATTCGCACCGTCGTCCTTATTGTTAGTAGTAAGAATGTTCATTACCCATTTTTCGGACGACACTTTCGAATCGTATTTTTTATTGAACTCATCCACAACGGCATTCAACCACTCGACGCCTACACCGCCGGTATAAGCCTGAATGTAAATATTGTTCGCTTTTTCATCGAAATCATCGCCGTCGATTTTCGGACCGCACGCGGTAAACGATGCCATAAGACCTAAAGCCAATATGCAAGAAAGAAACTTATTGATTTTTTTCATATTTTGCCTCCTGTATTTTCATACCGTTTTTCTAAATATTTTCAAAGTTATTATCTCAAAAGGCTTTACCCGAAGCGAAACAACTCCGCCCTTTACAGGTAAATCTTTCAATTCGTTTTCCATAAGATCGCACAAAGCAACTTTTTTGCAATCAATCGCAAACTTAATGTTCACGTCCGTGGTTTTGTTCTCGCTCTCAAACAATCTTACGATTATATCGTCCGAATCTTCCGCGCGTTTAACCGTGTCGATTATTACGTTCGGTTTATCCGTGCTTGCGAAAGAATATCTTTCGGGCAAACCGCCTTTTCCGCTTGCGATTGCCGCAACGAACGGATTGTTAAGCAAATATGCTTGTTTATAAACTTCACTGCTCCTGATCGTTCCCGCATGCGGATACAACGAATAAGTGAATGTGTGTTCGCCTTTATCGCAATCGGGGTCGGGATACGTCGGACATCTTAAAAGCGAAAGACCTATCTCTCCCTCTCTTACCGAATAGCCGTATTTACAATCGTTCAACACCGATAATCCGAAACTATCGTCGGACAAATCGGCAAATTTATGACCGCATACTTCAAACTTCGCTTTATCCCAACTTGTATTCGCATGTGCAGGACGCTCAAGATTACCGAATTGAGTATCAAAAGTAGCCTTTTCCGCATTTACATCAACGGGGAAAAACGCTTTTACCAAAACGTGTTCCGTTTGCCAATCGAGTTCTGTATCAAAGTCGATTCTATCGATATGTTCGTAAAGCCAAATCGTTTGCTTTATCGTAGATTTTTCAAACTTACGAATGATCTTTAATCCGCTTCTTTCTCCGTCAAACACTTCCTCGCATGAAACGAAATCGTTTATCGGATAAGATTTTTCTTTATAATACTCTCTGATTTCCCACGCGTCGAAATTGTTCGGATAATCTTCAAACGCAACGATTCTGTTTGCGGTTCTGCCTTGCGGAACGACTTCGCGAGAGTTACGTTTATCGTAAATTCTCGATATCTCCATACAATCGTCGAATTCAACGATAAAGTATTTATTTTCTATCGTTTTTTCCGTTACCGCAACGCTTCCGTCAAACGGAACGAAATCTGTTACGGCATACCCTTTTGCGGGAATATTTTCGCAGTAACGCGTCTTTCCGTCAACGACAACCGTTCCGCCGCAATTGAACGACGTAGGATTAAACACGACCGTTCCCGCTTTCACAATATTATCGGCAACGGACTTGAACGCATTTTCGAGAAGTTTTCCGCATTCTTCTCTGATTTGTTTTTCTTCCGCATTTGCCGTTTCGTAGACCTCTTTTATAGCAGAACCGGGAAGAATGTCGTGGAACTGGTTAGTAAGAACCGTTTTCCACATCTCTTCGATTTTCTTTTGCGGGTAATCGATATTCAGAAGTGAATCCGCGACCACAGAAAACAACTCGGTATTTTGCAATGCGAACTCGCACTTCCTATTGTTTTTCTTCATCTCGGATTGCGAAGTATACGTTCCGCGATGATATTCGAAATACAATTCGCCAACCCATTTTTCAAGCTGACTTTCCGACTGCTCTTTAATTTCGTTTAAGAACTCGGTCGAATCGGAAAATTCCGTCGTCGGACATCCCGGAATGCCGTATTCCATACGTTTGAGCATTTCGATATCTTTGCTCGTAGGACCGCCACCGCCGTCGCCGAAACCGAACGTAAGCAGCGCGTCGTCAACAATATCTTTGTTGTGATTTCTTCGCCAAGCTCCCATAACGTAACTTGCGTTACCCTGCGGCAGATAGGTGGTAAAATTCTTTATTTCTCCGTTTTTCGGCATTTCCTGTGCAGTCATGAAATGAGTAAAAATCTCGCTGCCGTCAATACCTTTCCATATAAAAGTATCGTTCGGCATCATATTGGTATCGTTCCAACTGATTTTACTCGTCACAAAACTATCGACGCCGCTCTTTTTCAGTATTTGCGGTAACGCCGCGGAATATCCGAATACGTCGGGAAGCCACAAAGTTTTACTGTCAACTCCGAATTCTTTCTTAAAGAAACGTTTACCGTAAAGGACCTGTCTTACAAGCGATTCGCCCGAAGTAAGATTGCAATCGGCTTCAACCCACATTGCGCCTTCGACTTCCCAGCGACCTTCCTTTACGCGTTCTTTTATCTCCTCGTATTTTTCGGGCGCTTCTTCTTTTATCGCAAGATACAACGGAGCCTGTGAAGACATAAACTTATATTCGGGATACCGTTTCATCAATTCGAGAACGGTAAAGAAAGACCTTTGCGCCTTTTCACGAGTTTGCCTTACCGTCCAGAGCCAGCCGATATCGATATGAGTATGCCCTACGCATTTAACTTTCACGTTGCCCTTTTTGCAATATTTACCGTAAAACTCTTTTTCTATGTAATCTGCAGCTCCGGTAAAAGACGCGCGCATTTTTTCGTCGCTGCACCAATCGATTAAATTTAACGAATTATTCAGATAGCGCAGTATATCGACGTATTCTTTCGTGTTTTCGTCGGTAAAACCAAGCACGTCATACGGAACTTTCAAATCGTAATACAACCGTTCTGCCGTTTCGTCTATTCCGATAATGTCGGCATAAAACTTAACCGGCGCAGGATCGTTAAGATTCGTACCCGTGTATGCGTAGACGTAAACTTCAACTTCATTTTTATCGGGAAGCACGACGTTTGTATGGTTAAGATCTGCCCCTTGCACGGGATATCCATCAAAATACACTATAAATTGCGGATTCGAAGCATCCCACTCTTTTTCGCTTATATTCGTTTTTATGCTTAATTCGTAACGAGTGCCGATTTTCCTTTCGGGAATTGCTATTTTTTTATGAAACCAAGCATGTGTATCAACCTTTCCGCCCCAAAAATCTTCTCGTCCAAACAGAACGGAATTTTCTTTTGTAAAAACAGGCATTTTACTCCCTGTTTTATAATCATCCACAGGCATAAAACAGAAATTATCAACGGGTATCCGAACATTGACCGATTTTTCTTTTATCAAAGGAATCATCGTAAAAAGTCTCTGCTCAATGTTTACTTTGTCCATATTTTCTCCAGTAAAAAAGATTAGTATTTCGCTTTTGGTGCCTATAGTATATCATCTTTCATCTTTTTTGTCTTGCGTTAATTTTAATAATACATTGCCCTTTTTTTAAGTATGTTTCCATATTTTATTTGACAAAGTATTCAAATTTATCTATACTTTACCTATGAAAAAAATCCGACCCGACTATTTTACAATAGAAAATCAGTTCAAAAACCCGTCGTCGTTTTTCGACGTTCATTGGTGGAAACTCGCAAACACCTGTTATCATACCCACATCGATTTTTACGAACTTTTCTTTACAACAACGAATAATTTCGTGCATATTTATCAGGATAAACAAGTAATTCTGCCCGCCTACACTCTGTGTTTGCTTCCACCAAAATCAACGCACCAACTGAAATTTATGGGAGATGCAAAGAATTTTACCGGACTTGCGCATTTCAATTTAAGCATATCTAAAATGTTTTTCGAAAATTTCCTTTTTGAAAACCATGCTCTTCTCGGAATAGACAGTTTAGACAGTATGATCGTTTTTCATATGAACAAAAACGAATACTCATATATCAGCTATCTTGCAAAACTTATAACATATAAGGCAACAAAAGATACGAATTATTCAAAAATAATCAAGTTGCTTCTGACAACCGTTTTACTTTCATCGGGAGATCGAAGCAAGGTACTGTCTCAACAATTGTCCGAACCCGATGCATATACCGCCGATTTACAAAACAAACTCGACCATTACGAACTTATGGATTGCCCGATTCAAAATATATATGACAATTCGCCGATGTCTATCCCGACAACGATAGCGGCATTCAAACAGCGCACGGGAAAAACCATTGTCGAATACCGCACCGAAAAACGTATCGACTATGCAAAAATGCTGCTCCTTAACACCGATTACAACATACTTGAAATTTCAAACAAAGTAGGCTATTTTTCATTAAGTCATTTCATTAAGAATTTTAAGACCTACACGGGATATACTCCTGAAGCATATAGGAAAACTCAATA
>ERZ808252.1925-NODE-1925-length-13759-cov-3.079831_pt1 | contig 13759 bp, 11 predicted proteins | sample MGYA00521242_ERZ808252 | MGnify/ENA primary metagenome ERZ808252 (study PRJEB31516, sample SAMN03275581) | gut metagenome | biome: mammalia-associated habitat; material: feces | host: Papio cynocephalus | place: Kenya | collected 2012-08-07 ...
TTGATTGGAACACCATTTATTTTTACAGTTTTTTTCTCTTTTCTTGAAAAGATTATTTCAACAATACTATTTCCAATTTCTTTTTTTATAAATAATTTTATTCTTGCAATATCACTATCGTGGTTTATTACTTCTTTTTCTCTTGATGCTCTAAAACTTTTTCCAACAACACAAAAATACACAGCTTCAAGTAAATTTGTTTTTCCCTGTGCATTTTTTCCACATATAACATTTAATCCATTTTTAAAATCAATTTCGCATTGCTTGTAATTACGATACGAAAATAATTGTAATTTTGTTATCTCCATTTGTATATTCCCAAAAATTGCATAATTACTTGCCATATTCTTGGCTCATCTTTGTGAATAAGATAAACAACTTTTGCAACTAAATTCTCTTGAGAAACAGAACCATAGTTAAAACAATCATTGCTAGTCAATCTGTTATCACCTGCATAAAAAATTTCGCCTTCATCAATATGATAATATTTGTTACCATTTTCATCGGTCAAGAATTGACTTGCTGGTATATGTTCAATCGTATCCTTTGGATTAGTGTGATATAATTTTGAATAAGTATAGTTATAGTAAGATTTATCGTATATATAATCTTCTTCCAATTTTTGCCATTCGCCAGTTGAGTTATATTGCAAATAAATTGCATATTCTCCATTATCTTCTTTGAGCATTAAATTATCATTGCCCATTGCAATAACTCTTTTTATAACAAGTGTTTGCTCTGTTTTTTGATAAATTATTATATCTCCATAAGTTACATCGCTAATATTTTTTGTTGCATAAACAAAATCACCCCTATCATATGTTGCATTAATAAGGGGACGCATACTTCCACCTGATACTGGGTAATATGATAAAAATAAATTGCAGTAACTCATAACCCCAACAACAAATATAACTATTCCAAGAAAAAATAAGGTTATACTTCTTAATATAGCCTTAAAAAGTGATATTGGTTCTTTTTTGTAATATTCATATTTCACTTGTTATCTACCTATTGAAAATCTGCAACCACAGTAATTTTGTCTATATAAATTCATTTCACGACTAAGAATTATACTTCTCTTATAACCATCGTGTTTTTTAAAATCTGAATAAAGAAATGGTATTCCAATCTCTTTTGAAATTTCTTCGCCTATTTTGTTTATATGTTCTGCATTTTTATGTGAACTTACAGTTAAAGTTGTTCCAAAAAAATCATAACCATTTTCTTTTGCAAAAATTGCCGTTTGTTTTAATCTTAAATAAAAACAAACATCACACCTTTTGCCACCTTCTCTTTCGCCTTCAAATCCTTTTACTTTTTCCAAGTATTCTATTTCATCATAGCTTGGACTTACCAAGTTTACACCTAAATTATTTTCTATCACAATTTTTTGATTTTGCAATCTTTTTTCAAACTCATCTTGTGGGTATATATTTGGATTGTAATAAAAAACTGTTATTTCAAAATTTGGTTTTAATCTTTCAATAACAGCACTACTACATGGTCCACAACAACTATGGAGCAATATTTTTTTCTTTCCATCAAACTTTGCAATTTGGTCTTGCATAAGTTTGTCATAATTATTTTTTAAGTCCATTTACTTCCTTCACGATATGGCTTACTATTTCATATTTATTTTGCAAGTTATTTAAAGATAAATCTTTTTCGTTGCCAACAATATAAGTATGGAAACAGTATACATTATTCATAAATACAAAGAAAACATCAATAACATTAAATTCTTGTCGAATTAGCACTTTTACAACACTAAGCATAGCATCATTATTATCAAACAACTCCCAATGCTCTGGTTTCATTCCCAATTCTTCTTGTTCTTCTTCATTATCTTTTAACTCTGCATATGACTCATTAAGTTGTTTTATAAATTTGTCATCTTTACCATAATCATATAATGTTAATGTGTTAAAAGCACCATAAATTGTTCCAACTTTATAACAATAAACAACTTTTGCTTCTGGCATACTAACAATACCATAATTTGCATACTCTTTTGGTTCAATCTCAATCCAACTTAACTTTTGAGTCAACTTGTTTTTAAGTTTATCTACTGTACTTAACATAAATTCCCTCTATTTGTATTATAAATGAATTTTAGTCAAAAAACAAGCAATATAAGACATTTAAAAAGATGAACAAGAAAATTTGTTCATCTTTTGTAAGTTTTATTCAAAATCTAATATTGTATTATACATATCAGCAAAACTACCCATTACAGTTTGTCTGTAATATGTGTATCCTGCTGTGTTATCTGCAATACATTTAAAGTAAATGTCATGACTTTGTAACTTTTCATCTTCATTAACGCTGAAAGACATTTCTGTGTATTTTAATACCACACTACTATTTGTTGGTGGATTGTAAGTCTTTCCATTGAGCATTAAAGTTTGTTCTTCTGGGAATATAAATGTAACAACATAACCTGTTAATTTATCTATTGGGTTTCTGTTTGTTCCTGTACATTCTTCAATTCTTGATTTGAAGCCTGTTCTTCCAGAAAAGAACCCAGACATTACGCTTTCACGAAAAGCATCATTATAGTTTGTCATAATTTTGTTGTAAACTTCAACATCTTTATTATCTTCGCTTTCTTTTTGTCCATGTGGGAATGGTTTGCTTGAACCCACTTGTCTAATGTTAATAAGAATTGGTTCATTTACATCTGGTGCATAGTTTGTTTTTATAACACTTAAAGATATTGCTGTGGCAATTAAAACTCCACAAATACAATAAATTAGAATTAACCACCATTTATTCTTTTTTGTCATCTTTCTTCTCCTTTGCACCTTTTGTGCTTTTTCTTATTAAAGTTTCCTTTGGTTTTTCTTCTTTTTTCTCGTCTTGTTCTTCTGCTTTTGGTTCTTGAACATTTTGTTCTTGATTTTGCTCATCAACCTTTGGTTCAAGTTTTTGAGCATATTCTTCGTTCAATTTTTGTTTTGCTTCAATATTTTCTTTTTCAACAAGTTTGTAATCATCTTGAGAGATTATTCCTTGTTTAAGATAAACTTGTGCTGTTTTTAATTTTTGGTCAAGTTCTTTAAGTTTATCATTTTTTTCTTTTTCTTCTCTGTATCTTTGTTGTTCACTTTCAGATTGTTTTGATTTTTCTTCCATTGCTTGCTTAATTTCTTCGTTTGTTTTTCCAGCAAGAATCATATCAACTTCATCTTTATAGATTGTGTCTTTTTCGAGTAAGAGTTGTGCCATTTGTTCAACAACTTTCTTATTCTTAATTAATATTTCTTTTGCTCTATTATAGTTGTAGTCCAAAATCTTTTTAACTTCGCTATCAATCAATGATGCTGTTTCTTCACTATAGCTCTTTCTTTCTTGATAATCTCTACCAACAAAAACTTCGCCTTCACTTGAGAAACTCATTGCACCAAATTTATCACTCATACCCCATTCGGTAACCATTTTTCTTGCGACATTTGTTGCTCTTTGAATATCGTTACTTGCACCAGTTGAAATATCTTTCATAAACAATTCTTCACTAATTCTTCCACCAAACATCATTGCCATCATATCGTTAAGTTTATTCTTGCCCATATGATTGTCATCATTGTCTGGTCTGCTCATTGTGTAACCTGCTGCATTACCCCTTGGAATAATTGATACTTCTTGAACTTCTTCACAATTTTCAAGCATTTTCCCAACTATTGCATGACCACTTTCATGGTAAGCTGTTATAATTTTATCATTTTCTGTTATGAGTAAACTTTTCTTTTGTGGTCCCATAATAACTTTGTTGATACCTTCTTGAATATCTTGCATTGTTATTTGAGAACGACTTGCTCTTGCAGCCAAGATTGCTGCTTCATTAAGCATATTTTCTATATCTGCACCTGTAAAGCCAGTTGTCATTCTTGCAAGAGTTTGAAAATCAACATCGCTTGCAAGTGGTTTGTTTCTTGCGTGAATTTTGATTATTCCTTCTCTACCTTTTACATCAGGTGGATTAACATATATTTGTCTATCAAATCTGCCTGGACGCATAAGTGCTGGGTCAAGTACATCACTTCTGTTTGTTGCTGCAAGAACAATAATTCCTTCGTTTGCTTCAAAACCATCCATTTCTACAAGTAATTGGTTTAATGTTTGTTCTCTTTCGTCATTTCCACCACCAAGACCTGCACCTCTTTGGCGACCAACTGCATCGATTTCATCTATAAATACAATACATGGTTGGCATTTTTTTGCTTGGTCAAACAAATCTCTTACTCTGCTTGCACCAACACCAACAAACATTTCAACAAAATCACTACCACTTATTTCCAAAAATGGTACATTACTTTCACCTGCAACTGCACGAGCAAGTAATGTTTTACCTGTTCCTGGTTGACCAACAAGGAGAACTCCTTTTGGAACTCTTGCACCAAGTTCAGTAAATTTTTGTGGGCGTTTTAAAAATTCAACAATTTCTTGGAGTTCTGCTTTTTCTTCATCTGCACCTGCAATATCTGTAAATCTAACTTTTATGTTAGATGTCATTCTTGCACGATTTTTACCAAAACTCATTGCACTGTTATTTGATTTTGAGAACATCTTGAACACAAACACAAGTGCAAGGACACCAAGACCGATATACAAAATTGGGAACAATGTGTCAAGCCAACTTGCTCTTGTTGCTGGTGCTTCATATGATATTCTTTGTTCTTCTGATTTGCCTTCATTGTATGTGTTTATTTTTATTACTATTTGTTCTTTTTCTACTGATGTATATTCAATATAGTAGTCTGCAACATTTGGGAAATTTTTTCTGTTTTCACCTTTAACGCTACTGCCACTTTCAACAAGTAACACTCTTGCTTCGCCATCATAAAAATATACACTTGCGACATTTCCACTTTCAATATCATAATTGATTGTTGAAATATCTTTTTTTGTTATTTGCGGAGAAAGATTCATAAATGAAAATACAATCAAAATTGCAAGTAACAATAATATAAAAATATAGGTAAAATTAAATCCTGCTTTTTTCTTATTATTCAAAATTACAACCTCCATCTAGTTTGTTTAATAATATTGTATTGTATGCAAAAAAAATACAACACAAATACTTTGCATTGTATTTTAACATAAATAAAACAATTTTTGCAACTAACTTACAAACATTTATTATTATTAAAGTAAGATATATTATCTTAAAACCGAAAAAATTGTCAGTAATTAAAATATGGAAATTAAATTTTGTTTATATCAATAGCATAAAAAGAATTGTTTTTTACAATAATTGCACTATTCAATCTATTCTTTTTAATTTCCCTTGCACACTTCCTTGCGAAACCTTTTGCAAAATATTTTTCTTTGTAGGTTGGTTTTCCACCCCTTTGAATATATCCTATTGTACTAATTTTCACATCAAAATTTAATTCGTCTTGTATATATTGTTTTAATTCTTCAATATCAATTAAATCTTCTCTAACAATAATTATAGGAGCATCTTTTGTTGATTGTTTTAATGCTTCCAAGCATTTTTCTTTTGTGCAAAATTCATCTGTAAACACATAATCAGCATTAACTTTTTTGCCTACTTCTATTGCAATTTGTGGGCATTTTCTTCCCATAACCTGATAAATACATGTTCTATTAAATGACTTCATTGTATCATTAACTTTGCTTACAAAATCAATAGAATTTTTACACGCAGTATTAAAACCAATACAATAATCTGTTCCCGCAAGGTCATTATCTATTGTGCAAGGAATGAACATAACATCCATTCCTCTATCTCGAATTTCTTTTAGCCCTTTTAAAGAACCATTCCCACCCATAACAATAAGACAGTCTATATTATATTTTTGCAAGGTTTTTATTGATTCATCAACACCTTCACCTGTTTCAAACTCGGGACATCTTGATGTTTTTATACACACTCCACCTTTGTTTCTGTTTTTTCGTAAAAATTTTAAATCAAATGGAATAACTGTGTCATGAATAAGACCTTTAAATCCTTGACTAAAAAGAGTTATATTATTTTTGAAATGTAATCTATAGCAAATGCTATAAAGAAAAGTATTCATTCCAACACCATCTCCACCACTTGCTAAAATTCCTATATTCATTTTTTACTCCTTTTTATCTTCCCTTAAAATAACATTTTCTTCACCCAAAATTCCAATAAGTTCATTTACCAAATGATTATTGCCATTAACTTCGTTTGGTAATCTATATGCTTTATTATCGCTTGTACATCTTACCATAACTGGACAATCACCTTGATATAAAGATAAAATTAAATTTACTTTATCAGCAATTTTTTGGTCGTGTAAGTCATATTTTAAGAAAAGTTTTTTGTTTGATACTTCTTCTTTTACTTCTTCCTTCATTTCACTCAATCTTTCGATAATAATTATTGGTTCTTTCCCTGGGCGAACAGAGAATTTACCACCAATTTGAACAATCTTATCTTCTTCAATTAAGTCCTTATATCTTTCATAAATTTTTGGAACAGCCATTGCAGAATATACGCCATACAAATCTTCTATTTGCAATATACTCATAGGTTTGTTAGTTGTTTTTACAAGTATTCTTTTTGTTTCGGTTATAATTCCACCACAATTTACAATCGCACCATCTTCAAGTTCATATTGTTCAACATTGTTTTCTTCATCATCAACATCTTCATCAGCAATATCATCATTTTTTGCAATCATCGAACTTTTGAAATTAAAATCATTCCATCTTTGTGCAAAATTTTGCAATGGGTGTCCTGACATATAAACGCCCATTATTTCTTTTTCAAGTTTTAGTTTTGTTTCTTTGTTATATTCTTTTATTTGTGGAATTGTTACTTTGTCCATTTCCTTTGTTTCAACTTTAAAATTATCAAACAAAGAGAACTGTCCACTTTGCCTATTTTTCTTATCTGTTGCGACTTTGTTAATCACATCTTCATATATAGCCATAAGTTGACTTCTATATAAGTGGAAACAATCAAAAGCACCACTAAGTATCAAACTTTCCATACTCTTTTTATTTACAACACCTGTGTCATATAGTCTTTCAACAAAGTTTCGTAAATCTTTAAACTCGCCATTTTTGTTTCTTTCATCAATCATTACATTGATAGCATTAACACCAACACCTTTAAGTCCACTTAATCCATATCTAATTTTTCCATTTTCAATAGAGAAATATGTTGTACTTTTATTAATATCTGGGATTAACACTTCAATACCTTCACTTCTTGCATATGCAACATATCTTTTTATTTCATCTGCATTTGTTATACGGTTATTGATAATTGCAGTTAAAAATTCTACTTCATAATAGCATTTAAGGTATGCTGTTTGATAAGTGAGCATAGCATATGCTGTTGCATGAGATTTATTAAAGGCGTATTGAGCAAAGGTTTCCATTTCGGAGAAAACTTTTTCAGCTGTTTCTTTTGGAATACCAAGTTTTATTGCACCTGGAATTGAATGTTTACCTGTTGAGTCTTCCCAACCATTGATAAATTTTTCCCTTTCATGTGCCATTTTTTCAACTTTCTTTTTACCCATAATTCTACGAACATTATCTGCTTGTCCAAGGCTGTAACCACCCATAATTTGACAAATCTGCATAACTTGTTCTTGGTATACAATACAACCATAGGTAACTTTTAACACATCTTTAATACATTCATGTGGATATTCAACTTTTTCTGGGTTAAATTTGTTTCTAACATAAGTTGGAATACTATCCATTGGTCCTGGTCTATAAAGCGAAACACCCGCAATAATATCTTCAAGGCTACTTGGTTTCAAGTCTTTCATAAACTTTTTAAAACCACCACTTTCAAGTTGGAATATCGCTTCGGTTTTTCCTTGTCCAATCATATCATAAACATTTTTGTCATCATAACCCAATGTATCGAAATCAATATCTACATTATGTTGTTCTTTAACAAATTGCAATGCTTTATCAATATCAGTCAAAGTGTTAAGTCCCAAAAAGTCCATTTTGAGTAGTCCCAATGATTCAAGGTCAACAGCTTCATATTGTGTGGTTATATCAGCACCATTTCTTGATTGTGGAACGAACTCATCAACTGGCTCTGGTGCAATAAGGACACCGCAAGCGTGCATAGATGTATTTCTTGGGAATCCTTCAACTTTTATCGCAACATCAATAACATGTCGTAAGTCAACATCATTATCATAAATTTCACGAAGTTCTGGAACAATATATTTATCATTTTCAGGTTTTCCTGTTTTTCCAAAATAATATGCAAGAACAGGTGGCTTTTTGATACCTTCTGGTAATCTGTTTGGAATAAGTTTTGTAATTTTGTCAGTTTGTGAATATGGTATTTGCAAAACTCTTCCAACATCTTTTATCGCATTTTTTGCTTGCATTTTACCAAAAGTAATAATATATGAAACATTTTCTGGGTGATATTTCCTTTTTGCATATTCAATTACTTCACCCCTTCTTTCTTTATCAAAGTCAACATCAAAATCGGGCATTGAAACTCTTTCACGATTAATAAATCTTTCAAAAAATAAAGCATACTTTAATGGGTCAACTTTTGTTATTCCCATAAGATAGGCAACAATACTACCAGCACCACTTCCACGACCTGGACCAACAGAAATGCCATTTTCTTTTGCCCAGTTGATATAGTCCCAAACAACAAGGAAGTATTCAACAAAACCCATTTCATGAATTGTTGTAAGTTCATATTCAACTCTTTCATAAACTTCTTTTGTTGCATTTGGATATTTTTTGGGCAAGTTATCATAAGTCAACTTTTTCATATATTCAAAAGTTGTCATTCCGTTTTCTGGAACATATGGTGGAATAAAGTTTTCATTTGCAGGAAGAACATATTTTTCTTCAAGTCCCATTTCTCCATGAACTTTTCTTTTTATGACAACATCACATTTGTCAGCAATTTCTAATGTTGTTTTTAACGCATCTTCAAACCCAACAAATGCTTCCTTCATTTCATCATACGTTTTGAAATACAGCTCTTGTGTTGAAAACTTAAATCTGTCTGGGTCGTTTTGGGTTTTACCCATTTGAACGCACATAAGAATATCTTGTATTTCTGCATCATCTTTTGTTAAATAGTGGCAGTCATTTGTTGCAACAAGTTTAATGCCTGTTCTTTTGCTTATTTCACTAAGTCCCATCATAATTTCTTTGTCTTCTGGGAAATAATGGTTTTGTATTTCAAGATAAAAATCACCTGGAGCGAACATAGAGTTTAAATACAACGCAAATTTTTCTGCATCTTCCAATCTATGTTCCAAAATCAACTGTTGAACTCTACCGAACAAACACGCAGAAAGACATATAAGTCCTTCGCTATATTTTTCCAAAGTTTTATAATCAATTCTTGGTTTATAATAATATCCATCAATAAATGCTATTGAATTAAGTTTTAGCATATTTTTATAGCCGGTATTATTCTTTGCCAAAATAATTAAATGGTCATATTTTGATTTACCTTGCTTGTTTGTTAAATCATCACACATATAAAATTCACAACCAATAATTGGTTTTATCCCAGCACCAAGACAAGCAGTGTAAAACTGCAATGCTCCATACATATTACCATGGTCAGTAATTGCTACTGCCTTCCAGCCCCTATTTTTTGTTTCTTTTACAAGGTCGCCAACTCTTATTGCACCATCAAGCAAACTAAATTCTGTATGGTTATGAAGGTGTACAAATTGTTCCATTATTTCTCCTTTACTTTATCTGCGATTTTAATCAGTTTATTTAATCTATAATTTAATGCACTTTTGGTTATTGGAAAACCAGCAAGACGAACAAGCTCGTCCAAACTTTCTTCTTGGTTCGCCATTCTAAGTAGTGCAACATTTTGAAGGTCTTGTGGTAATTCTTCAAGACCTATTTTTGTTATTATTGTTGATATTGCATCATTTTGTTTAAAACTTGCTTCAACTGTTTTGTTAATATTTGCATTCACGCAATTTGTTTGTCTATTTACTTTATTTCTTAATTCTCTTACTGCAATTTCATTTTGAAGTGAAAAAACACAATTATATGCACCGATAAGTGCCAATATATTACTCACTTCGTTTGCATCTTTAACATACAAAATATACAAATTTTTGCGTTTTACAATTTTTGCATATATTTCAAATTCAGTTAAAACTTCTTTAAGTCCTTCCAAAAACTGCTCATTTTTGGAAGCAAATTCCATATGATAACCTGTGGATAATCTATCATCTTTATTAATTTTTATACTTGAAGTTCCACAACCAACAAAAACGCCACTAACAAAATGTTTCAAGTTGTCTTGTTCTTTCAAAAAATATTTGTCTATTTTGTATCTTCTGACAAGTTTTTCTTCTTTTATTGCAATGCAACCTGTATCCATTAATATTTGACAAGCAAGTGAAGGCTCAAAAGACAGTTTAAAATAGTCTTCCTTTTTTATTTGATAACTTTTACAAACTTCAACTTCTGCACTTTTTCCATACATTCTTTTTATTATATCATTTACATATGGTGCCAAATTTTCCAAATCAGTATTTAGTGTCAAACTAACTTCTGGCTCAAGAATAATAACAGCAGAACTTGAAAAAAGTCCACTTAAAAAAGCAAGACAACTATAATCATCTTCAATTGTCTTACTTAATATTTCATTTTTAACATCTTTTGAAAAACTCACTTTACTACCTTTGGTTTAATTTCTATTTTTTTGCCATAGTTTGCAATTCTATCAAAGTCAACACCATTTTTTATTGCAAAATTTAATGGTTTATCAACTTCTCCAACTCTACTTGCACTATGCGCATCACTATCTATTGTTATTTTTGCACCATTTTTTATTACTGTTTGAATATCTTGGTATGTGTAGGCAATTCTTTTCCCATTTATTTCAAGATGTGTGCCTGTTTTTTGTGCGTGCTTTGAAAGTTCATCAAAGTCAACAACCATACCAACACCTGGGTGTGAAATTATATCAATGGGATACTTGTCCATTGCCATCATAAGAGAAAGAGTGTTTCTTTCTTTTGTTTTTTTGCTCTTTATACCAAGTAAATTTGGAACATAAAACTTCCAAAATTCTTTTACACTTTTTGCCCTTGCAAATTTATGAAAGCCAACAACGATTAAATCAAACAACCCCACTTCATCTTTTGTTAAATCAATGTCTCCTTGGCTTGATATTATATTTGCTTCTATTCCAAGATAAATTTTTACACCCGTTATTTTTTGAGCATAATCAATTTCTTCTCTCATTCTTGAAATATTCTTCTTTTGAAGTCCATACAATTTATGATTTAGTCCATGTTCTGTTATTGCAATTTCTTTTAAGCCTTTTTTTTGTGCAATAAGAGCATTTTCAAGTATAGTTCCAGTGGCATGCATAGCATTATGCTTTCCACTTGAATATATTGTATGAGTATGATAATCACCATATAAAATCATTTAATCATCTCCAATTAAAATTACTTCTTCATCAAGCATCACTCCACAACTTTCATACACTTTCATTTTTATAAGTGCAATCAAGTCTTTAATATCTTGCATAGTTGCATTGTTTTTATTTACAATAAAATTACCATGCAAAGTGGAAACTTGTGCCCCATTTATTGTAACACCTTTTAACCCCAAATTGTCAATTATTTTACCAGCAATTATTCCATTTGTTTTTTTAAAAGTACTGCCAAAATTAAAAGTTTCAAGTGGTTGTGAGATTTTTCTTTTAGAAAAATATTCATTACACTTTTTTTCAATTTGGTTTTTATCTCCATTTTTTAATTTTAGCCATACCCTTAAAACAATATAACCTTTTTCTTTAACTACGCTTTGCCTATATGAAAAAGTTATATTCTTACCTTTTATAATCTTTATTTTTTCGCCATCAAATATTTGTATTTTTTTAACATAGTTGCCTATTTCATCACCATAAGCCCCAGCATTCATATATATTGCTCCACCCATTGTCCCAGGTATGCCAAAACTAAATTCAAGTCCTGATAATGAATTCTCTATCAAATACCTATTTAGGGCAAATAGATTAACTCCACACATTGCACAAATAATTCCTTTTTTCTGTACAATTTTATTTAATTTTTTAGTACAAATCACCACACCACGAAAACCATTATCTGCAAAAACGACTTTTGTACCATTACCTAAAACGAAATACTTTATATTGTTATTTTTGCAATATTTTATTATATCCACAAACTCTTTTATTGTTTGTGGTTCAACATAATAATCTGCATTCCCACCTACTCTAATTGAATTATGTTTACTCAATTTTTCATCTTTTATTGCATTAAAATTAATTATAAAATGCCCTATACTATTTTCTTTTATTTTTTTACAAAACTTCCCCATATTAAATAGTATGTTTATATGTAAAAATAGTTCAAACAACAATTAAATTAAAAAAGGCAGAATTGACATAAATCTGTCAGTTTTGCCTTATTTTTATACATATTTTATCTTTAACATTCTAAACAATATTTATATAAATCGTTTATAACATCTTTAACTCTTGTACTTTTTAAATTAAAATTTTTTTGTTCAAGTAATTTTGCATATTCTTTTACTGTTGGTCTAATCAAATCACACAAATTATTACGATTTATACAATTTGATGTTGCAATGTCTTCCATTAACTGTTTAGTTATCTTTGGTATACACAACTTTTTCATTTCAAAAATCAAAGCTTTTATATAAAGTGAATATGTACTATTTACAACTGCACCCAATTCGTTAAACTTGTCATTTATTCTTTGCAAACACTTTTCACTATTAAATTTGTATACAATGCTATAAAATAGATTAGAAGATAAAAATTTATTAATACTTTCATAAACTATATTTTTGTTTAAGTCATAAATTTTATCATCATTAATATAGAAAATTTTGTTTGTATGTTCGTTTGAAATGTATTTTTTTATTTCTTCAAATTTTTCTGTTAATTCCACTAAAACAGCATTAACACCATCGTGAAACTTGCTTAACATATCAAAAATATTTCTACATGGAACAATTTCTATACCCTTTGCTAAAGATGCTTTTCTTAAATTATAAAGCATACAATAATTATCATCAGATAAGAATATACACTCTTTGTTCATAGATTACAAATCCATTCCAATTCCACTTGTTGTTGTTTTTAATTGTGATGTTGTGTTTGTTCTTGCTTGATTGCTTTCATAAGTCAAATTTGCCCAATCATAAAAATCACCAATAAGTTCGTGGAAATCTAGTTCACCAGCATTTACTTCATTTGCATTTTGCAATTTTGTAGTATAATTAACTGCTTTAGATGTTGACGGATTATAGAAAGCGACTTCTATAGTATTTGCTATGTATTTAATATCATCACCTTTTGTTAGTCTATATGTTCCATACATTGTCAAACCATCTACACCTTGGTCAGCGACTTCACTTGAAACTACCTTAAAGTCATATCCTTGTTTTCTGTATTCTTCCATTTGACCAACATAAGAATTTGATTTAAGGAAATATTCTGCAGATTTATATCTTGAATAGTCATATTCACTAATTTTGTCAGTTCCCAATACTTTTGCATTCATTGCTTCTTGCAAAGAATTAATTTTCCTATCAAAGCTTGTTTCGTATGACATAACTTTATCTTTTCCATTAGAATTAATTACATGGCACTTTGAATATAACATATTATTATTTATATAAAGACTTGCAATATTTACCAAATCTGTATTTCTATCTAACTTATTAACAAATGCAAAAACTGATTGAGTTGAAATAGCATTATCTGGAATTG
>ERZ808252.1926-NODE-1926-length-13753-cov-3.735947_pt1 | contig 13753 bp, 14 predicted proteins | sample MGYA00521242_ERZ808252 | MGnify/ENA primary metagenome ERZ808252 (study PRJEB31516, sample SAMN03275581) | gut metagenome | biome: mammalia-associated habitat; material: feces | host: Papio cynocephalus | place: Kenya | collected 2012-08-07 ...
CTCGCGTGATTCCTTTACCGAGGTATCGGGCAAGCCCACGATATCAAAGGCGGGAAGACCGGTTGAAACATCTGCCTCAACCTCTATCATATACGAATCTATACCGAATAAGCCTACGCTGTTAAGCCTTGAAAACACCTGCTGCACCGACCTTACATTTCCAAAATACTTAAATTATTATACAATATATGGTTACGCATTGCAACAATATAATATTTTTTCTCTTTTAAACCAAAAAATAATATTATAACTATTGTTTATTCGACAAAAATATAGTATAATACCCTATATATAGTTTTTGGGAGTGCATTTTTTCTTGCAGCATACGGTGTATCTTGATAACAGCTCTACAACAAAGCCCTGCGAAACGGCGGTGCGGTATATAAATAAGGCGCTTACGGCCGAGTGGGGCAATCCCTCTTCACTGCACAGGCTCGGTATGGAGGCGGAAATTGCTTTATCCGAAGCGCGCGAGACGGTTGCACGCTCTGTTTCTGCACGGGCGGACGAAATTATTTTCACCGGCAGCGGAACAGAGGCTAACAATACTTCATTGCTTTCCTGCCTTAAAGCCAAAAAACGCGGCGGCAGGGTGATCACAACCGCTATTGAGCATCCGTCTGTTCTGGAAACGGTCAAGCGGCTTGAAACCGAGGGGCTTGAGGTAATACGCTTAAAGCCGCAGCGTGACGGAACCGTATCGCTTTGCGACCTTGAAAACGCGCTTTCATCTGATACCGTAATGGTTAGTATGATGCTTGTAAACAACGAAACGGGCGCCGTTTTGCCTGTAGAAGACGCGGTTAAGCTTACAAAAAGTATTGCGCCTGCGGCGCTTTTCCACTGCGACGCGGTACAGGGCTACGGTAAGCTGCCTATAAACGTTAAAAGGCTCGGTTGCGATTTAATGTCGGCAAGCGGTCATAAGATTCACGGACCTAAGGGAATAGGTTTTTTATATATAAAAAAGGGCGTGCATATTCCGCCGTTTATAACCGGTGGCGGTCAGGAGAGCGGTATGCGTTCAGGCACCGAGCCTACTCCGCTTATAATGGGGCTTATGGGAGCGGTAAACGAATTGCCGAACGCCGAGGAGCAGCTTAAAAAGCAGCAGGAGTTTTTCTGTTTTGCAGCGGAAAAACTTTCGGCTTTAAAGGGTACTGTTATAAATTCGCCGCAGGGCTGTCTTCCGTATATACTTAACATATCCCTGCCGGGCTACCGCTCGGAAACGTTGCTGCATTTTCTTGAAAGCAGAGATATATTCGTTTCAAGCGGAAGCGCCTGCGCTAAAGGGCACGGCAGCTATGTTTTAAACGAAATGGGGCTTGACCGGCGGATAGTTGACAGCGCTTTAAGAATTAGCTTTTCAAGATATAATACAAAAGAGGATATAATACTGCTGTGCGAAGCGTTAAGCGACGCCGTAAAGCAGATAAGACGGGCAAACAGATGAAGGAAATAATACTTATTAAAAACGGCGAGCTGGCGCTTAAAGGTCTTAACCGCCGCAATTTTGAAGACGCGCTTATTAAAAATATGAAACGAAGACTTATGCCGCTGGGCGAAGTGGCGATCACACGCTCGCAGTCTACAATATACGTTGAGCCGAAGGCGGACGATTACGATTTTGAAGAGGCGCTTGCACGCGTTTCGCGTATATTCGGCATAGCCGGCTTCAGCCGCGCCTGCGTGTGCGAAAAAACGGTTGGGGACATACTTTCGCGCGCTCCCGAATATCTTAAAACAGTAATGGAAAATATTAAAACCTTTAAGGTTGAGGCAAAACGGGCGGATAAAACCTTTCCGCTTACCTCTCCCGAAATATGCCGCGAGGTAGGCGGCGCGCTGCTAAAGGCGTTTCCGCATTTAAGGGTAGACGTGCATAACCCCGACCGTACCGTGTATGTTGAGGTGCGTGATTTTGCGGCGTATATAAGATGCGAGCAGCTAAAGGGCGCAGGCGGCCTGCCGGTAGGCACGGCGGGCACCGCTTCGGTTTTGATTTCGGGCGGAATAGACAGCCCCGTTGCGGCATGGACAATGGCTAAAAGGGGACTTCGGCTTAACGCAATACATTTTGCAAGTCCTCCGTATACAAGTCCGAGGGCGGAATTAAAGGTTAAAACATTGCTTAAAAAGGTTGCGGCTTACTCCGGCACAATAGACCTTTGGATAGTGCCGTTTACCGAAATACAGGACGAAATAGGCAAAAACTGCCCCGAAGACTATTTCACGCTTATTATGCGCCGTATGATGATGAGAATATCAGAGCGGATAGCGCGCAATTCGGGCAGTCTGGCGCTTATAACGGGAGAGAGTCTCGGTCAGGTGGCAAGCCAGACTCTGCCGGCGCTTGTTACAACCGACAGCGTTGTGAATATGCCTGTTTTAAGGCCGCTTATAGGCTCTGATAAAGAGGATATAGTGGCGGTCTCGCGTAAAATAGATACCTTTGAAACCTCGATTTTACCGTATGAGGATTGCTGTACGGTATTTACGCCAAAGCACCCGAAAACTAAACCGACGCTTGCCTTGTGCGAAAAGGCAGAGCAGGGGCTTGACGTGGAGCGCCTTGTGGAAAAGGCTGTAAACGAGGCTGCGTTTTCTTATATAGAGTAACGGGTGAGAATATGAACAACAAAACCTACGAGACCGCCGCTGCGGCAGTAGCCCTGTTAAACGATAACGGCTTTACCGTTGCTGTTGCGGAATCCTGCACCGGCGGGCTTTTATCAAGCTACCTTACTGCGGTGCCGGGTGTTTCGGCAGTATATGAATTAGGCGTTACGTCTTATTCCTGCCGTATTAAAAACCAAATACTCGGCGTTAAGGAGGAAACGCTTGACGCCTTCGGTGCGGTAAGCGAAAATACCGCACGCGAAATGGCGGAGGGCGTAAGGCAAAAGGCAGACTCTGATATAGGGCTTTCGGTTACGGGCGTAGCGGGACCTGACAGCTCCGAGGGGCACGCGCCGGGGCTTGTGTTTATAGCTGCGGCGGATAAAGGCGGAACGCGGGTTAAAAAGCTTAATATCGACCCGATAAACCGCGAAACGGTAAGGGAAACGGCGGTTAAAGCGGTTTTGGAGCTTTTAATTAAAACAGTTGAGGAAGTTGCAAAATGAACCATGCAAAGGAAAGCGGTACGGTAAAATCCTTTTTTTACAGGCTGTACCTTTCTTATATTCCGAATAAACGCGATAATATAAAGCAGATAATTATTAAGATATTCTTTTTGGCGGCGCTTATAACGCTTATAGTATCGGCTTCATATCTTACAAATTATTTTTTGGCGGGCAAAAAGCAGGAATCGATTATAGACGACAGCCGAAAAATATGGCACGAGACCTCATCGACTGAAAGCGAGGAGCCGCAAAAATCGGTAACGGAAATAATGCTTGAGGAAAACCCCGATTTCAAGGGCTGGATAACGATACCCGGCACGAAGGTGGATAATCCGTTTTATCAAACGACAGATAACGAATTTTACCTTACGCACAACCAAAAAAAGCAAAAAAGCGCATACGGCGCGCTGTTTCTTGATTACGGCAATATGCTTACCGAGACCGAAAAGGACAGCAACCTTGTAATATACGGTCACCATATGAAAAACGGATCTATGTTTGCGGGTCTTACAAAATACAAAACGCTCAGCTTTTATAAGGCTAATCCGACTATTGAGTTTTCAACGCTTTACGGCAAGGATACTTATAAAATATACGCCGCATTTGTACTGAACGCCTCTAAGGACGACGATAACGGTTATATTTACAATATTTTCAGAAAAAGGTTTTTGGACGATACGGATTTTAACTTGTGGAAAAATGAGGCAATGGCGCGCAGTATTATAAATACGGGGGTTGACGCGCAGTTCGGGGACGAAATAATAACCCTTGTTACCTGTACCTATGATTTTGATAACGCGCGTTTTGTGGTTATGGCAAGAAAAACGCGCGAGGGCGAGGATACTGCGGTGGATACGTCCGCGGCGGTTACAAACCCAAGTCCGAGATACCCGAAACGCTGGTACGACGACAGGGGAATAGATTATCCGTTTAATTAAAGAAAGGGGAAGGCTTGTTTTATGTTTCAGAATATTAAGGTGGATATAATATACTTTAAAACATATACGGATTTTGAGCTTGAATTTAACCTTTGCGGCTGCTGCCGTATGCGGCTGCTTACCGATAAAGCGCCTGATAAAAAAACGCTTGTGCACAGCCTTGCGCGCGCCGTTTCACGCAGCAGGGTTATAATAATCGCAGGCAAGCTTTTAGGCGAGGACGGAACGGTAGGGCTTATTTCACACGCGATAGGCAAAGAAACCGCGGTAATAGATAAGGCGCAGTACGGAATTTCGGGCGATGATGAGATAAGGGTTATAGGCGGCGCCACGCCGCTCGTTACGCCGAGTGGTGAATTCGGCGGCTGTATTATAGAAAGCGGTCCGCAGTCTATGATATTGCTTACAGACGATAAGGCTGTAAGAAAAGCCGTTATGAACACGCTTATTCACCCGTATATAGAGGAGCTTTGCGCAACCGAGCTTAAGGCAAAGGCAGACGCCGCGGTTCAGGCGCCGATTGCTCCCGTTACGCCTGTTACCGAAGAACCGGTGCTTTCGGCGGAAGAACCCGAAACAGAGGCAGAGACTGAGACGGTTGATATACTTTCATCGTCTGAGGGCATTGAAACAGTTGAAAATGCAAATGCCGAGACGGTTGCCGAAACCGAAACCGAAACTGAGACCGAGACCGAGGAAACCGCGCCGCCGATTGCCGAAAACGAAAAAGCCGGGGACAGTATCCCGATAAGCGCATATTCGGCAAGCCCCGATAACAGCGTGGAGCTTTATGGCGGTATGGTCTTTGAGGAAGACGCCGATGAAAAACGCGAACTGTATGCAGTGCCCGATACCTCAGAGGACGACGGTATGTATATCGAACCGCAAAGAATGAAAAAGGGCGCGACGAATTATTACAATCACCGTTATGCGGCGGAATCGTTTGATGAAACCGTATATCGTGCCGATACCGGAAATAATACGAAAAGACCGTCGGTATTTTACGGAAATACGGCAATACTTATAACGGCAATTGTTTTGCTTGTGATTTTAGCGGTGCTTTGCTACTGCATATTCTATATTCCCTCAAAGGACGGCGTTTCCGCCGCCGCATATTTAAGGGAGACCTTCGGAACACTGTTAGGCAAGAGCTGAAAGTTTCTCTGATGTTGTATAATATCAGAGACAATAAAGTATTGTTTGAAGAGAGAACTTTTAAAAAATACAGCTGATGAATTAAGGGGCGTCAGCTGTATTTTTTGTGTAATGACGCTTTATACAGTCAGCCTGAAGCTGTATGTAAGTTGTTTTTCGTGACCGGTGATCCATCGGTAATTACGGGCAAACTTCATATGCCGTACAGGACAGATGTTATTAACCATCTGTCCGCCGATAGAACCAGCCTGCTTAGCGGTAAGATCGCCGTTGTAACCCTGCTTTAAGTTAACGCCAACCTCCCTTGGAGTACAGAGTGTTATTAAAAAATCATTACATAGACCGAATTGAACCGCCCGGTGAGCCCGCAGATAAAACAGCCCGAAAAAGCCGCATTTTGTGCAGTTATATAATTGACAAACACATAAAATATAGACTTTACCGTAATTATTCTCTTGACAATTTTTTAATTTGCGGTCTAATATTTATTAGAGATCAGAGATGTAAAGTACCTTGTTGCTTTGCGTCTTTTTTTGTTTTAAGGGGGAATGTCAGGTGGAAAACCCGATTATAAACGCGCTTGAAAGAATGCCTTTTATAGCCGCGACCGACCGTTCGGGGTGGCAGGGCGCCGTTTTATCCGAGGCGGAGGTGCTGTTTCACTTGGGCGCTGATATTATAACGGTCGGTGATGATATAGCCGCAGCAAAGCAAAACGGCAAATTTGTTTTTATACATATTGATTTAGCCGACGGAATAGGCAAGGACAAAACGGGAATAGAGTGGCTTAAAAAGCTCGGAGCAGACGGTGTTATTTCTACCCGCACCCAACTGATACGCGCGGCGCACGATAACGGCTTGCTTGCGGTTCAGCGGTTTTTTATGCTTGATTCAAAGGGTATGCACTCGGTTGCCGAGACGATTGAAAACACACGCCCCGATTTAATAGAAATTATGCCGGGGGTTATACCTAAAGCGTTAAAGCTTTTCTCCCGTCAGGAAATTCCCGTTATTGCGGGCGGGCTTAAAACGGTAGCCGAGCTTGCCAAAAAAAGCGTGCCGAGCGTTAATACCCGCGCGGGTGCGCGCTCAAAGTTGAAATTAACGGCGATAATATAACCGTTATGGGCAACAGCTGCCCTAAGGGCAAGCAGTACGCCATAGACGAATGTACCAACCCCACGCGTACCGTTACATCATCCGTCCGCGTTGAAAACCGCGAGGACACAATGGTAAGCGTTAAAACCGCAAGTCCCGTACCGAAGGACAAAATTTTTGAGGTTATGCGCCTTATAAGGGCAAAAAGTGTTTGCGCCCCTGTGAAAATAGGAGATGTTATTATTGAGGGCGTTTTCGGTACGAATATTGTCGCAACCAAAAATATTATATAAACAATTTTAAACGTAAAAAAGAATGTTCTTAAAGAACTCAAATCCTTTAAGAACATTCCAATTGGTGCAGCGAGTGCATTAATATCCGAACCCAAGCCCGATTTTTCAAGCTCGGTGAAATTGATTGTTTTAGTGCCGTCTTTGTAATTGAATGTGAACGTAATCCTGTCATCATAAAGGAAAATCGCATTGACAAAGCTGTCAATCAGCCTGCGACGGTGGTTAAGCTTCTTGGTATTAAGCTTTCTGAACCGATGAAACCAAAAAACAATTTGTTCACGGGAAAGCGTGGGCTTTGCCATTTCTTCTTTGATAATCTGAACGGAAAGTTCGCTTTTTTGCTTTTCAAGGCTTTCAAGCCGTTCTTTTGTAGATGCGGTTAAAATACCTTGTTGAATAGCGTCAAGCATATTATCAATGGATTTTTGCGTATCGGCAAAACGCTTTTTGAGCAGCGGCAGTGCGGTGTTTTCCTTGCTTTGCAATTTCATTACCGTATCGGCAAGTTTCTCAATCAGCTCATCGTCAAAAATCAACTTTTTGATCTGCTCGATTACAAGATTTTCAATCCATTCTTTTTTAACTGTTTTCTTGTCACAGCCCTTGTGATTTTTCACGCTTGCACATTTGTAATAACGGTGAACCTTGTTCCTGCCTGTTCCGCTTTCACCGACCATATAGCATTGACATTTTCCGCAAAACAGCTTTGTTGTCAGCAGGTATTCGTCCTCGGCTTTATGTTTAGCCGGGGCTTTTTTGTTTGCCGACATGCGTTCCTGCACACGGTTGAATAAATCCTCGGGGACGATTGCCGGTATACCGTTTGGGTGAACAATATCGTTATACCTGTATTCGCCGATGTATTTACGGTTGTGCAGCATTCGGGTAACGCTGTTTATGCTGATTTTGCCTCCGCGTTTGGTACGAACGCCTTTCAGATTCATTTCATCGGTAATTTCACGCATAGACGCACCATCTGCATAATGTTTAAATGCGTCGAGTACCGCCGGAGCCGTAAGCGGATCAATTTGAAAATACTGCTCGCTGTCGATCATATAACCGATTGGTAATGTTCCGCCGTTGTATTTGCATTTCAGTGCGTTCTCGGTCAGTCCGCGCGTGACCTTTTCGGAAAGTTCAGCCGAATAATATTCCGCCATACCCTCAAGCATAGATTCAAGCAGAATGCCCTCCGCACCGGCTGAAATAGCCTCGGTTGCGGAAACGACTTTTACGCCGTTATTTTTCAAAATGCGTTTGTAGTGCGCCGAATCGTATTTATCCCGTGCAAAACGGTCAAGTTTCCAAACAATAACGACCTCGAATTTTCTGCCTGCACTGTCTTTTATCATACACTGAAAGTCAGGGCGGCGGTCGGTTCTTGCCGACAACGCGCGGTCGATGTAGGTTTCTACAATTTGAATATCATTCTTCTCGGCAAAAGCCTTACATTCGCGAAGCTGTCCTTCAATAGATTCTTCACGCTGATTATCCGAAGAATATCTTGCATAGATTACGCCTTTCATTTTCTTCACCTGCCTTTCTTTTGGAGTGTATAACACAAGTTTTCCTTGATGTTATCTGGATTTTGGGGTGTTAGGGCTATCCCTAACAAGCGAATTTGCTGTAGCAAATTCAGTGTTTGCTGCGACAATATCGTTTTTTACAGTTTGATTATAGCATATTTGATTTATAATGTCTATATGCAATCGTGAAATATTCAAATTGTTCTTGAATATTTCAATATTATCTATTGCTGTTTTATAAAATCTGTGCTATACTATAACATAGGTTATTGTAAGCTCAGGAGGTAATCGAATTGGCGCGTTCATACAACAAACTTTGGAAACTGATGATTGATAAAAAAATAAATAAGACTCAACTCTGCAAAGCGGCGGGTATAACTACAAATGCTATGGCAAAGCTCGGTCGTGACGAAACCGTAACGCAGGAAACTCTTGAGAAAATATGTGTGGTGCTCGGCTGCACCCTTGATGATATTGTAGAATTACAATAATTTAAACAACATATCGAATCAAATTTAAAATCTGCGACTTATAAGTGAAAGCTTTCAAATGAGGTGAACAAATGCAGTTAACCGAAGTACAAAAATACACAGAGTATTTGTTTAATGCCGCACTGAAAAAATGCCAAAATATAAGTGACGCAGAAGATCTTACGCAGGAAGTATTGTTGGCTGCTTTACAATCCATGGCTGAAATATCGAATATTAAGGCATGGCTTTCGGTTGTACTGAACCATAAATACTACGATATGCTCCGCAGAAAATATAGGCTGCCGACAATCAGTATAGACTTTATACCTGATGAATCGGAATGCTTTTGTGCAGAAGAAGTTGAAAACTGCCCGGATTCTGCTTCTGTAAGGCGTGAAGTATCTTATCTTGCCGATAAATATCGTACGGTTATTGTTCGTCACTATTTGAACGGAGAAAAGGTTCAAGATATTGCAGACAGTCTCGGAGTGCCAAAGGGAACCGTCCTGTCAAGACTTTCAAGTGGCAGAGAGCAAATGCGGAAAGGATTTGAAGAGATGGAGTTATATGAAAAATACAGTTATCAGCCCGAGAGGTTGGAGATTAGCTGCCACGGAAGGCAGGGATTTCATGATGAGCCGTGGTCGCTGGTGGCAAATGATATGATGAAACAAAACATACTGATTGCTGCATATCAAAAACCGTTAACCACAGTTGAAATCAGCCGATCTATGGGCATTCCGACTGCCTACATTGAAAATGCGATTAAAGATTTGACTTCCTCTGAATTGATGAAACAAGTAAATAACAAGTATTTTACAGATTTTATGATCACAAAGCCCGAGCAGCTATTAAAGGGCTTAGATGTTGAAATCGCATTGGTAGAAAAGCACTACACAGAAATACAAGAACTCATCAACGATTATTTGAATGCCTTACAAAAACCTTTTTTTGCACAACTTTCCGAAGCACAGAAAAGAAAGCTTGAATACTATTTCATTTTACATTTGTTTTCTTCGGCACTTTATATTGCAACGCAGCGCATTGTACCGTCTAAGGAAGAATATCCTCAACGGCCAGACGGTGGTAGATGGATCGCAATGGGAACGCAATATCCTCAAGATTTTGATTTCCAGAACTATCGTTTCGGAAAATATTGTTACGGCGGTGAAAGAAGATCATATGATGAAAATTATTTAGGAGCAAAATCCATACACTTGCATTTATACGATTCGCAGCCTGATCTTAACAAATATGAACGCGGTCCCATTGAAATGCATGATGATGTCCTCGTTCGGTTGCTTTATATTATTTCAAGAGGAATTCCATTTGAATACGCAGGATTTGAAACTATGTTTTTAGAGGATATCCCGCACTTAGCAGAATGCGGTGTTTTAGGAATCAATAACGGAAAACCATTTGTTGACCTGCCAATCCTGACACCGGATGAATATAGTATACTTGATAAAACGCGAATTGAATATATGCATAAAATGGCGAATATGCTTGAGCCTTGGCTTCGGGAAGTATTTCCTTTGTTAAGAATAGACATTCCTAAACATCTTGTAGGACGAGTTGCAGAATTCAGACAGTATTCCTGTTATGCAATACCAATGGCATTTATTAAAAAAGCAGTTGAACAAAAAGACTTTGAAATTCAAAAAGCAACGCCGCCAATGGTATTTGTTATTGATGACCAAAATTAAGAAATCTGTCTCAGCAAGCACTGAATTTGGCTATCCAAATTCGGATGCTGCTGCGGTATTACCTTAGCAAGCATCGTCTTTGTGTCCACACGACCTTGTTAGGGTAAATCCCTAAAACCCTTTGAACGGAGAAACTTATGGATAATAAAGATTTAAGAAAACATATACTTCCATATTGGCAGGATGTTTATAATCTTCAGTACGGTAATCTGTTTCGGCGCATTTATGTCCGAATAAAATACAGGATTTTCGGTAACAAATTCGGATCAACAGAAATTCCGGATAATATTCTTGAAGTCATCGCTCGTACAATGCTGCCGGATATTCGCGAATTCTTTCTTTCCAAAGAGGGGCAGGAGGAGTTTGCCGCTTGGAAAGCGGAATATGAAAAGAATAAGAAGAAAAATAAGGTTGGTTGAATATTATGGGATTATTAGATTTGGCAAGTGCAACTTCTGCTTGGAGAGGGTATGAATATTATAAAGCCGGTAATGTTTTGACAAAAATCAAATTATCCGAAACCGAATATAAAGGTGTTTTACAAGGCAGTGACAACAAACGCTATGAAGCGTTTATTGATATTGAACATCCGAGAAAATCTCACTGCAATTGTCCTCATGCCAATGGCAAACGAATTATTTGCAAGCATCAGGTTGCACTGTATTTTTCTGCTTTTCCAAAAGAAGCTGATCAGTACTACAAAGAAGTTATTGAATATGAGGAGGAAGAAGAACAGCGGCAAGAAGAACTTGATAAAAAGGTTGTCGCTTATATTAAAAGTCTTTCCAAAGAAGAATTACGGCAAACCTTGTATGATGTTCTTTACGACGGCGCCGATTGGGTGTTTGAGAGATTTGTAAGAGAGCATATTGATTATTAAATGATTAAGGCGGGGGACATATCATCCCTCGCCTTACTGCAATTACTTATAAACAAGTTCATTCAAGATAAATTCCCGTACTCTGCTTTGAATGTTATTCATTCGTCTGATCCATTCCATTTGGTCAGCAGCTTTGAGTTGCTCGGTTACGCCCTCAATTTCAGCCGTCTGCTTGACAATAAGATTGAACATATTCTCAGCGTCTTTATCAATGCCCATAAGATAATCATGCAATGTGCCTTTCAACCGCATAGCATTGATAACCGTCCGATTGTTGCGGTAAAGAAAATCATAATGCATTCTGCCCCAAGCGCCGATGTTTTTAAGTTCTGTTTTCATAAAAATCAACCTCCGAAATTAATGTTTGTGTTTTGCATTAAAGTTCGGATAGTCTATGAAAATGACAAATCCGAACCCTTCACCGATTGGTTTAGGGTTCGGATTTGTACTGTTTGGTGCGGATAACAGGAATTGAACCTGCATGGTATTGCTACCACTAGAACCTGAATCTAGCGCGTCTGCCAGTTCCGCCATATCCGCATATTAAGTTTTCGTCCTCTAAATTTTACACGGCGAGGAAGACCTTGGCGGAGCTTACATTTCAGCTTAACCCACAAGTATGTATTATACATATTTTTTTTAAAATGTCAAGGTTTGAATTTTTAAAGTAAAAAAATACTTGATTTTATGATGATCTTGTGATAGAATAGTAAAGCTGTTTAAGGCAAAATATGTTTTAAACATTTGTGCATTTGATTTCACCCGAACCTTACGGGTGGGTTCATTGCCGGAAAAACGACATTGAAGCGAGCGGTCCTCTGCCGATTTCGGCACGAACGTTTGAAGTAATTAAGGAGGAAAAAAGATGGACGTAATCAAAGAGCTTACAGCGGATATGCTCAAAAAAGACGCACCCGAAATTCTTATAGGAAGCACCGTAAAGGTACACGTAAGAATTAAAGAAGGCGAAAAGGAAAGAATTCAGGTTTTCGAGGGCACGGTTATTGCAAAAAATAACAGCGGCATTGCAGAAACCTTTACCGTGCGCCGCGTTTCTTACGGCGTAGGCGTAGAGCGTGTATTCCCCGTACATTCACCCAACGTTGCTAAGGTTGAGCTTGTACGCAAGGGTCAGATCCGCAGAGCGAAGCTTTACTATCTGCGTGACAGAGTAGGTAAGGCTGCTAAGGTCAAGGAACTCATCGGCTGATTTTCTTACCGTCATAATAAGGCGTATCAGAAGGGGAGACGGGGAACTGTCTTCCCTTTTGTTTTAATTCCGATATAATCGGTTTTGATTTTAGGGCATAGCCGCGGAGGTGTATAATGGACGATATAAACGATTTTTATAATTCGGAAGAGGGATTTCGTATTGTGAACAATTTTGAAGACGAGCTTTCGGAAGAAATATCCGAAAATAAACCGCAGAAATCTCAGCCTGTTTCCAAAGAAATATTTGAATGGTTAGACGTGCTTGCCACCGCGATTATTTCGGTGGTGATAATATTCAGCCTTCTTTTCCGTGTTGCAACCATAAACGGCGAATCTATGACAAATACCCTGCAAAACAACGATAAGGTAATTATTACCAACCTTGCCTACACTCCGAAACGCGGCGATATTGTGGTTATTTCACGTAACGTTAATAATTCGGTCGAGGGTGTTACCACAGGGCAGGTGCCTATAATAAAGCGCGTTATAGCGGTTGCGGGGCAGACGGTGAATATCGATTTTGAAAAGGGCGTTGTTTCGGTGGACGGCGTAGAGCTTGACGAGCCTTATACAAGAACTCTGACAAACAGACAGGGCGACGTTGAGTTTCCCGTTTATGTGCCGGAGGGATATATATTCGTTTTGGGCGATAATCGCAACGATTCGCTTGACAGCCGCTATACACAGATAGGAGACGGTGGTCTTGTAGACGTGCGTTATGTTTTAGGCCACGCGGTGCTGAGAGTGTTTCCGTTCGGCAGTGCAGGAAGGCTGGATAATAAATGAGCGAGGCGCAGAGTATACAGTGGTTTCCCGGTCATATGGCGAAAACCAGACGTAAAATAAAGGAAATATTGCCGCTTATAGACGCTGTTGCCGAGGTTGTGGACGCAAGGGTGCCCGTAAGCTCAAGAAATCCTGAGCTTTTATCGCTTATAGGCGATAAGCCGCTTATTATATTGCTTAACAAATGCGATATGGCAGACCCGAACGCCACGGCAGGCTGGATAAATTATTACAAAAAAAGAAATATTACCGCAATAGGCATTGACTGTAAAAACGGCAAAGGGCTTAACGCTTTTAAAAACGCCGTTAAAACCGCGCTTGCGGATAAATTGAAGGCATACAGCGAAAAGGGTATGGTAGGAAAGCCGCTGCGCGTTATGGTGGTGGGAATACCTAATGTGGGAAAATCCTCATTTATTAACCGCATAGGCGGCGGAAATAAGGCGAAGGTTGAAAACCGTCCCGGCGTTACAAGGGGCAATCAGTGGTTTACGGTTGATAAACAGCTTGAATTGCTTGACACACCCGGCGTTTTGTGGCCTAAGTTTGAAGATAAGACCG
>ERZ808252.1928-NODE-1928-length-13747-cov-5.028630_pt1 | contig 13747 bp, 15 predicted proteins | sample MGYA00521242_ERZ808252 | MGnify/ENA primary metagenome ERZ808252 (study PRJEB31516, sample SAMN03275581) | gut metagenome | biome: mammalia-associated habitat; material: feces | host: Papio cynocephalus | place: Kenya | collected 2012-08-07 ...
ACACCCTCCGAAAGGGGGTCCCTTCTCCCTCCAAGGTCTTTCTTCATCCCCGCATCTCCTCCGCAAGAGCCTGTACCTGCGCGGCGCTCTCGGTGCTTAGGGCGGAGCGGACGCGGATGACCGTGTTTGTAAAAATCAAATCTTTGCAGGGGTCTAAAAGGGCGCGCATCACCTTCGCCGCAAGCGGCGCCCAACTCCCGTTTTCTACCAAACCGATTCGACGGGAGCGGAAATTGCGCTCGGCAAGCCCCGAGAGATAGGACCGCATCTGCGGGAAAATGTCCCCGTTGTAGGTCACCGAGGCAAGCACCAAACGGTCGTAACGGAACGCCGCCGCAATCGCCGCGTGAATGTCATCGCACGTCAAATCGTAGAGCGCGACTGTTTCCCCGCGCGCACGAAGCTCTTCCGCAAGCAACTCCGCCGCACGGCGCGTGTTGCCGTAAACCGACGCGTATGCAATCACAACCCCCGATTCCTCGGGCGCGTAGGAGGACCACTTGTCGTAAAGCCCCAGATAGTACCCGAGATTCTCGGTCAGAACAGGACCGTGCAAAGGGCAGATCGCGCGGATGTCAAGCGTTGATGCCTTCTTCAAAAGCGCCTGTACCTGCGCACCGTACTTGCCCACAATGCCGATATAGTACCGCCGCGCCTCGTCTGCCCAGTCGGTAACCGTGTCGCAGGAGCCGAACTTCCCGAACCCGTCCGCCGAAAACAAGACATGGTCGAATTCATCGTAGGTCACCATCACCTCGGGCCAGTGAACCATCGGCGCGGCGAGGAAGCGCAGCGTGTGCCGCCCGAGCGGGAGCACGTCTCCCTCCTTGACAACCACGCGGCGGTCGGCATAGTCAACCCCGAAAAACTGCTTCATCATCGTGAACGCCTGCGCGGAGGCAACCACCGTGGCGCGCGGGTAACGCGTGAGAAACGCCGCAATGTTCGCGGAGTGGTCGGGCTCCATGTGCTGTACCACCAGATAGTCGGGCTCCCGACCGTTCAGCGCGCGGTCCAGCTTCGCCTGCCACGCATCGCCGACGTGCGCGTCCACCGTGTCCATCACGGCAATCCGCTCGTCAAGAATCAGATAGGAATTGTACGCCATGCCGCTAACGCGGTATTGCCCCTCAAACAGGGTCAGGTCGGGGTCGTAAACGCCGACGGAAAGAATGTCCTGCGAGATTGTCATAGGAAAGACTCCTTTATGTGTGAAATGAATTTTATTTTGCGCAACGGTAGCAGACCTCGTTCGCGCCGAGCTTTCCCTCGGCAAAGTCGAGCAGATTCCGCACCGTTGTGTCGGCAATGTTCGCAAGCGCTTCTTCGGTCAGAAACGCCTGATGTGAGGTGACAATGACGTTCGGCATGGAAATCAGCCGCGCCAGCGTGTCGTCCTCGAGAATGTGCCCCGAGTTGTCCTCAAAGAAAATGTCGGATTCCTCCTCGTAAACGTCCAGACAAGCCGCGCCCACCTTGCGGGACTTGATGCCCGCGAGCAGAGCCTCGGAATCAATCAGCGCGCCGCGCGAGGTGTTAACCAGCACCACGCCTTTTTTCATCGTCGCAAGGCTCTCCGCATTCACCACGTGGTGCGTTTCGGGCGTGAGCGGGCAGTGGAAGGAGATGATGTCGCTCGCGCGGAACAGCTCGTCCAGCGGCACATAGGAAAGCGAGGGGTCATCGGCAGGGAAGGGGTCGTAGCAGAGCACCTTCATCCCGAACCCGCGGCAGATGTTGATGAAGCAACGCCCGATTTTGCCCGTCCCCACCACGCCGACCGTCTTGCCGTGCAGGTCGAAGCCGACCATGTTGTTCAGGCTGAAATTGAAGTCGCGCGTGCGGATATAGGCTTTGTGGATGCGACGGATGGAAGTCAGAAGCAACGCCATGGCGTGTTCCGCAATCGCGTAGGGCGAGTAGGCGGGGACGCGCAGGACCGTCAGACGACCGCTTGCGTGCCGCAGGTCCACATTGTTGAAGCCCGCGCAACGCAGAAGCAGGACGCGGATGCCCATCTCGCAGAGCAGGTCAATGACCGCCGCGTTCACGTTGTCGTTGACGAACACGCAGACCGCATCGCACCCGCGCGCGAGCGGCGCCGTGTCCTCGGTCAGCTTGTCCTCGAAAAATTTGAAACGGATATGATTCGCCTCGCCGAGCGGTTCAAACGACGCGCGGTCGTAGGGCTTGGTATCGTAAAATGCAACCTTCATGTGTGACCTCCAATCGTCCGAAGTCATATTTATTATACCTCGGAGCCTTGATTTTGTATGTTGGGATTACAACATATGGAATAGTTTTTCCCGCCATCGCTCCGTTTATTCCTGTTTTTTCTTTTATTTGTGCAAAATAAATCAAGAAAAATCAAGAAAAAGTATTGACAAATCAAGAAAAGTGTGATAGAATAGAGACACAGGAGGGATGAAGATGGAATACGAACGGATTATTTTGGAGTTGATGGAACGGATTGGACGATTGGAAGAACGGGTTGAACGGCTGGAAAACCACGCAGGGGAGCCGACCGCGCAGGGGGATGCGACTGCATTGCAGTGCGGGAAAAAGTACCGCACCCTGAAATCCTATCTGGAGCAGAGCGGCGGGCAAACGGTGGAGCTGTCGTTCCGCAAGGTGGAGGAGATTCTGCGCTTCAAGCTGCCCGAATCCGCATTTCGGCATCGGGAATTCTGGTCCAATACCACCTCGCATCCAATTGCCGTCAGCTGGCTGTCTGCGGGCTATGAGACGGTGCGGGTGGACATGGGGAAAGAACAGATTGTTTTGGAGAGAAAGCAATGAAAGAAGAAACAACGAGAAGAACGAAGTATACGAAGGAAGAAAAGAAGCTGTACAAGGCGCGTATGCGCAGGTTCAAAAAATAGAACAAGCCGCGGGGGAGCGGATTTATAAACTTTCTTGCCGCATTGACTGCGTGGGGGCTTGTGGACACAATGTTTAAGGCTGCAAAAAATATTGGAAAAGGAGATCAGAAACATGGATTTTGAGGAAATTTGGAGTCGGTTGCGGGCACATCAGGGAGAGGATTTCTTTACTGTAAAGAATTTTTGTTTCAGCTATCGGTTTAAGCCGCAAGGAATACGCCCGATTTGCCGGAGTCGAAAAACGGGGGAACTGCATCCCACCAATTGTGTCATTCCGAAAAGCTATGTGCGGATTGTGTGGGAGATGGGTCCCCTGAATCGCCCGTCGGACATTGTGCGGCATGACAGTCGTATCACGGGATGTAGCTATCTGTTTTCTCTTTTTCAGGACAAGCGGATTACGGAATAAAACCGAAATTCACAAAAAACACTTGCATTTTTTGCCGAATTGTGGTACTATAAAGAAAACGGCAAAAAGCGAGGAAACAGCATGAAGCTTCTGATAGCATACGCAGGCAAAACGGGGACGGCGGCGGAGTGTGCGGAGATTTTGCGGGGAGAGCTGCGCGGCGCGGAGGTGACCGTGGCGGACCTGACCGTCACGCGCCCCGACCCCGATGGCTTTGATGCTGTCATCGTTGGCGGCTCGGTCCGCTACGGCAAGCTGCCAAAGCCGTTGCGCACCTATCTTTTGGAGCGGCAGACCGAGCTGGAAGCCTCGGTGCATGGGCTGTTCCTCTGCTGTGGGAGCGGGCATGAATTCGAGGACTACCGAGACAGACTGTTCCCGCAGGGCGTGACGGCGAGCGCGTTTGCGGTCCTGAATTTCGGCGGACGGCTCAAGCTGAAGAACGCGGGGCTGTTCGAGCGGCTGTTTCTGCACGCATGGCGGTCGCGTATCAGGGAAAACGAAATGGAAGCGGGGGAGTATACCCCCACCATGCCCGATATCCTCCCCGAGAACATCGCGCGCATGGCTTCCGCCGCAAGAGAGGCTTACGGACAGGCAAGAAACGGATAAAATGACCAAAATATAAAAATATACAGCCTGTCCGTTTCGGCAATCTGACGAGACAATACCCCTTGACAAATCGGGAAAATTGTGTTATAATATTTTGGTAACCCCAAAAGGGCGACCCATTAGCTCAGATGGCAGAGCACATGACTTTTAATCATGGTGTCCGGAGTTCGACTCTCCGATGGGTCACCAAAAAAATCCCGAACGCGCTGCGCTCGGGATTTTTTTACTTCTTCACTCTTCACTCTTCACTTTTACTTATCCAACCCCCACCGAGCAGATTGCTCTCTGCTCGGTGGTTTTATGCGCTTGTCGGTTTTGCCGCAAGGAGCAGATGATTTTTCATCGAAGTTTGTGCGGTAATTATGAAAAATGGTCCGTTTTTCCATGATTGTTGCCCGAAATCACAGAGTTTTCCGCGCACGGACCTTGACAGATTCCCTTTTTTATGATATAATAGTACGGATTCCATAACGATTTGCCCTTTCCGAACGAAAAAATCGGGCTGATTGGGTCTGATGCCGTTAGATCGGCTCCGCATGGGCGATACTCCGTTTGCAGGGCCTGCGGCGGAGCGGAACGGCTTGGATTTTCGGATGATAACAATGAATTGCTGTGACCGCAGGCACCCCAATCGGGATTCCGCGCGGTCGGGAACGGACCGCGGACGGGCGGGGCAGAATGCCGCTTGCCGCCGAAGCGGTGCCGGAATAAAGAAGAGGTGTAACATGATGTCGGATTGTGCGAAGATCATAACGTTCAGTCCCCCCGATATTTCCGAAGCGGAAATTGCGGAGGTCTGCGAAGCACTCCGCTCCGGTTGGATTACGACCGGTCCGAGAACCAAAAAGCTGGAAAATGAGCTCGCGGAATGGCTCGGGACCGAGAAATGCGTCTGCCTGAATTCGCAGACCGCCTGTGCGGAGCTGGTGCTCCGTGTGTTGGGAATCGGACAGGGCGATGAGGTCGTGGTCCCTGCCTATACCTATACCGCAACGGCATCGGTGATTGACCATGTCGGCGCGAAGATCGTGATGGTCGATTCGCAGAAGGACAATCTGGAGATGGACTATGACGCGCTGGAAGCCGCGATTACCGAGCGGACGAAGGCGGTCATTCCCGTGGATTTGGGCGGCGTGCCCTGCGACTATACCCGCATTTTTGAAATTGTCGAGCGCAAAAAGCAGCTGTTCAAGCCCGCGAACGATATCCAGCGAGCGGTTGGCAGAGTGCTTGTCTGCGCGGATACGGCGCACGCGCTCGGGGCGAAATGGCACGGGCAAATGATTGGGCGCGTGGCGGATTTTTCCTGCTTCAGCTTCCATGCGGTCAAAAACTTTACCACAGCCGAGGGTGGCGCGGTGACATGGAGACTGCCGAAGGAGATTGACAGTGAGGCGCTTTATCGGCAGTTCCAGCTGCTCAGTCTGCACGGGCAGTCCAAGGACGCGCTGGCAAAATCCAAGCTGGGCGATTGGGAATATGATGTTGTGGGACCGTGGTACAAGTGCAACATGACCGATATTGCGGCGGCGCTCGGACTGGCGCAGTTCCGCCGTTATCCGCAAATTCTGGCGCGCAGGCGGGACATTGTGGCGCGCTACGATGCCGCCTTCAAGCCGCTCGGCGTGAAGGTGCTGGACCACTACAACGATGCGTATGAATCCTCGGGCCATCTGTATATTACCCGTATTCCGGGCATTACGGTGGAGCAGAGGAATGAGATTATCCGCAAAATGGCGGACTGCGGCATTGCCTGCAACGTGCATTACAAGCCGCTTCCGATGCACACGGCATACAAGAATCTCGGCTTTGATATTGCCGATTTTCCGAATGCGTATGCGTATTACGCAAACGAGATTACCCTGCCGCTTCACACCTGTCTTTCGGACGGGGATGTGGAATATGTGAAGGAGAATTACGTCAGAATTCTGAAAGAGTATTTGTAATGCTAATGAAAAAATGGGACCGACTCCCGCCCGAGCTGCGGAACGATGCGGTGCGAAGCTACTACGACCTTTTGAAAAAGAAACGGCTGACGCTGATTTGCAAACGGCTGTTTGACATTGTGGCATCCCTTGTTCTGCTGGTTCTGCTTTCGCCCGTGTTTCTGATTCTGGCGATTGCAATCAAGGCGGACAGCCGCGGTCCCGTTTTTTTCAGGCAGGTCAGGGTCACGCAGTACAACCGCCGCTTCCGCATCTTCAAATTCCGTTCGATGGCGGTCAACACCGAAGGGGAATCCCAAATCACGGTCAAGGGGGATGCGCGCGTGACGCGTGTCGGAAAATTGATTCGCCACTATCGGTTGGATGAAATCAGCCAGCTGTTCAACGTTCTGCGCGGGGAAATGACCTTTGTGGGGACCCGCCCCGAGGTGCCGCGCTACACCGAGCAGTATACCCCCGAAATGATGGCAACGCTCCTGCTTCCCGCAGGGGTCACAAGCCTTGCGAGCATCCTGTATAAGGACGAGGCGCGGCTCCTCGAGCGGGCGGAGGACGCGGATGCCGTTTACACGGAAACGATTCTGCCCGCGAAGATGCGGTACAATCTGGAGCAGCTGAAAAAGACCTCGCTACGGAACGATCTGCGCGTGTTGTGGATGACGGTCCTCGCGGTGCTGGGGAGGGACTTCGGCACGGACCGCGCGGGGAAGGGCAGAAAAAAGAGGAAGTAATCTATGGCAGAAATTCTGGTTTCGGTCATCGTTCCGCTCTACAATGAGGAGCGGTATATCGGGACCCTTTTGGAGTCGCTGGAGAAGCAGACCTACCCGCGCGAGCGGATGGAGTGGCTTTTTGCGGACGGGATGTCGACGGACGGGACCGTTGCGGCTATCCGCCGCGCGGCGGAAGCGGAGCAGCTCCCGATTGTCCTGCTTCAAAACGAGAAGCAAAAGACCCCGTATGCGCTGAATCTGGCAATCGGAGCGGCGAAGGGGAAGTATATCATCCGCCTTGACGCGCACTCCTACTTTTACCCCGACTATATCGAAAAATGCGTCTACTATCTCGAGCACACCGATGCGGACTGCGTGGGCGGGATTGCCGAGACGCAGGCGGAGGGCTTTGTGGGTGGCGCGATTGCGCAGATGCTTTCCACCAAGTTCGGCGTGGGCGGCTCGGATTTTCGGACGGGGGACGGAAACCGCTATGCGGATACCGTGCCGTTCGGCGCGTTCCGCAGGGAGGTGTTCGACAGGGTCGGACTGTTCAACCCGAAGCTGTTGCGCAGTGAGGACAACGACATGAATGCGAGAATCCGCGCCTCGGGCGGTAAGCTTTGGCTGGCGGAGGACATCCGCTTCCGCTATTATTGCAGGGATACGGTCGGCGGAATTCTGAAGATGGGCTTGCAGAACGGCAACGCACTGTTCCGCACCCTGCTTGAAAATCCGCGCGCGATGAGCCTGCGGCATTTCATCCCGTTTGCTTTTCTGATGTCGCTCATTGTCCTGCCGATTCTCGGCGCTTTCCTGCCGTTTGTCGGCTGGGTCTTTGCGGCGGAGATGGCGTGCTATACCCTGTTGGACCTGTATTTTTCGTTCTGCAACAAGCACCCGAAATACGGACTGCTGAATTTCTGGCTCTACCCGCTGTTCCATGTGACCTACGGCTTCGGCTCTCTGCTGGGGCTTTTCGGCGTGAAGCTGTATTGATAGGAGATTTTTGTCGATGAATGAAATGCAAGCGAAGCTGTTGAACATGATGAAATGGTTCCACGGCTATTGCGCGGAAAACGGCTTGCGCTACTATGCGCTGGGCGGGACCGCATTGGGAGCGGTGCGTCACGGCGGGTTCATCCCGTGGGACGATGACTTGGATGTCGGAATGCCGCGGGCGGACTACGAGAGAATGGTGGCGCTCTCCGAAAACGGGACCGACAATGCGCGGTATCGCATCGAGGCACCCGGGCAGAATCGGGATTTCATTTATCCGTTCTGCAAGGCGTATGACACCGAAACCACGTTGGTGGAAAATGCGCGTATCAAGGCAAAACGGGGTATTTATATTGATATTTTTCCACTTGACGGCATCGGGAATACAAAAGAGGAAAGCATCAAAAGCTATCAAAAAATCAATCGGGATATCAACCTGCTGAATACGAAAATCTGCGCGTTTCGGCGCGGGGGCGGATTGCTTCGGAATGCTTCTGTTGCGGTCGGTCGGCTGATTCCGAATTTCATTCTGAGCCGCGACCGACTGGTTGAAAAAATCAACCGCGCGGGTGCCGCAAGACCGTATGACGATTATGCCTACAGCGTCAACCTTTTCGGCGCATGGAAGGAGCGGGAGATCACCGAGCGGGCATGGTTCGGTACCCCCACGCTTTGCAAATTTGAGGACGGAGAGATTTTTATCCCGCAGGATGCCGACCGCTATCTGACCGCACTCTACGGCGACTGGCGCAAGCTGCCGCCCGAGGATAAACGGGTCTCGCACCACGATTATGCGATGCTTGATCTGAACAAATCATACACGGAGAATTGATATGAAACGTGTTATCACATACGGGACCTTTGACCTGTTGCACTATGGGCATATCAATCTGCTCAAGCGGGCGAAGGCGCTGGGCGATTACCTGATCGTTGCGCTGTCGACCGATGAATTCAACTGGAACGAAAAGCAGAAGAAGTGCTATTTCTCCTATGAAAAGCGGAAGGCGCTTCTGGAGGCAATCCGCTACGTTGACCTCGTGATTCCCGAGACCTGCTGGGACCAGAAGCGGACCGACATTCACGAATACCACATCGACACCTTTGTCATCGGCGATGACTGGCAGGGGAAGTTCGACTTCCTGAAGGAGGAGGGCGCGGAGGTCGTTTACCTGCCGAGAACGCCCGAAATCAGCACCTCGCAAATCAAGCAGGACCTGAATCACTGAACAAAAGGACGAACGCGGTTGCGTTCGTCCTTTTTCGCTTGACTTTCGGCGGGGGACATGGTATAATAACGGTAGCGAACCGCAGAGAGGGGGAACGGTCATGTCACAGGTTACCAAGCGCGCACTGGAGCAATCGCTGAAAAATCTGCTCCTGAAAAAGCCGCTGACCAAAATCACCATCAACGATATCGCCGAGGATTGCGGAATCAACCGCATGACGTTTTACTACCATTTCAAGGATATTTACGACCTTGTGGAGTGGTCCTGCATGGAGGACGCGCGCCGCGCTCTGGAGGAAAACAAGACCTATGATACATGGCAGGAGGGGCTTTTGCGGATATTTGAAGCCGTGAAGCAGAATAAGCCGTTTATTCTGAACGTTTACCGATGCGTGGACCGCGGGCAGGTGGAGAAATTCTTAAGCCCGCCTGTGGACGCGCTGGTGCGCGGGGTGATCAACGAGGAGGGGCACGACATGACTGTCCGCGACGAGGACAAGGATTTTATCGCGCGGAGCTATTCCTATATCTTTATCGGCTTCATGCTGGACTGGATACGCGACGATATGCGCGAGGACCCCGCAGGAATCGTAGACCGCCTGACCCGCCTCATCCGAGGGAGCGTAAAGGAAGCCCTGCGGCGGTTCAGCCTGTAATGTAGTGAATTTATCCCTAAGAGGATTTTATCTTTTTAGGGGAGTGAACCGTAGGGAACGCCCCGCGTGTCGTTCCGTTCAAGTCAGACACTAACTTGAACCATTTCTATCCGGTAGCGGAGAGAGGCGTAAGCCGTGCCAATCCCGCTGGACGGGATTGGTCTCGGAGCAGCCGGAAATAGCAGCACGGAATATGGCTACACCCAAAATTTGCACCATGTAAAGACAGAATCAAAAATACAAATTGGTTGAAGGTCTTGAAGGTTCTTAGGGGACTTCTCCTAAAGAAGTCCCCTAAGTGGGGTGCGGGGCAAAGCCCCGCGACCTTAACCTTAGCAGACACTTTTGTTAATCATTGCTGAAAAAAGACAACCTTTTGCCGAAAATCACAGAAAAATCAGATTTCCATAGAAAATGTATGTTGATTTTTGCGCGGAAGTGTGCTATAATAAAGGCAAGGACAATGTGAAGATCCGACAGGGATACACAAAAAACAAAAAAGGAAAGGTGACTGACATGGCAAGAATTGTTCTGAACGAAACATCCTATCACGGCGCGGGCGCGATTCATGAGATCGTCGGAGAGGTCAAGGGCAGAGGGCTGAAAAAAGCAATGGTCTGCTCGGACCCCGACCTCGTTCGCTTCGGCGTAACCAAGCGGGTCCTCGATGTGCTGGACGGCGCAGGGCTCGCGTATGAGCTGTATTCCGATATCAAACCCAATCCCACCATTGAAAACGTCCAGTCGGGCGTTGCCGCCTTTAAGAAGTGCGGCGCGGATTACCTGATCGCCATCGGCGGCGGTTCCTCTATGGATACCTCCAAAGCAATCGGTATCATTATCGCAAACCCCGAATTCGAGGACGTGAGAAGCCTCGAGGGAGTTGCTCCCACCAAGCATCCGTCGGTGCCGATTATCGCAGTTCCCACAACCGCAGGAACCGCCGCAGAGGTGACCATCAACTACGTCATCACCGACGTGGAGAAGAAGCGGAAGTTCGTCTGCGTCGACGTCCATGATATCCCCGTGGTCGCAATCATCGACCCCGAAATGATGTCCACCATGCCCAAGGGGCTGACCGCCGCAACCGGTATGGATGCACTCACCCACGCAATCGAGGGCTATATCACCAAGGGCGCATGGGAAATGACCGATATGTTCCACCTCAAGGCGATTGAGCTCATCTCCAAAAACCTCCGCGGCGCAGTGGCGAATACCAAAGAGGGCAGAGAGGGCATGGCGCTCGGACAGTACATTGCCGGCATGGGCTTCTCCAACGTCGGTCTCGGTATCGTCCACTCCATGGCACACGCACTCGGCGCAGTCTACGATACCCCCCACGGCGTGGCAAACGCAATCCTGCTCCCGACCGTGATGGAGTATAACGCACCCGCAACGGGCGAGAAGTACCGCGACATTGCAAAGGCAATGGGCGTGGAGGGCACCGAAAAGATGTCGCAGGCGGAATACCGCAAGGCGGCAGTCGAGGCGGTCCGTCAGCTGTCGAAGGATGTCGGAATCCCGCAGGACCTCAAGGCAATCGTGAAGGAAGAGGATGTCCGCTTCCTCGCCGAATCCGCAATGGCGGATGCCTGCCGTCCCGGGAACCCGAAGGACCCGACGCTGGAGGATATTATCGGGCTGTACCACTCCCTGATGTAATCCGAAGTCGTAAAGGAATAACCGACCTTGGAGAGGGCTTCCTCTCCAAGGTTTTTTTCGCAAAAGTCTTGCAAGCGGGAGAAAAACATGGTATAATAAATGGGAATTTTGAAGAACGGAGTGAAATCGAAGCTATGGTCATTTACCAAGCACATAAAGGTGTCAGCTCGGACTACCCCGAGAATACCATGCGGGCTTACCGCGCCGCAGTCCGCGAGGGCTACGGCATCATCGAATGTGACCCCAAATACACAAAGGACGGCGTGATTGTCCTGCTGCACGACAGGACCGTGAACCGCACGGGGCGGAATCCAGACGGCAGTGCGGTTGCAGAGGAAACCAAAATCGCGGACCTGACGCTGGCAGAGGCGCAGAGGCTGGATTTCGGCGTGTGGAAAGCACCCGCATTCGCAGGGGAAAAGCTCCCCACGCTGGCGGAGCTGCTTGCCTTTGCGGAGGAAAGCGGAATCCGACTGAAGATTGACAACGTGTGGGAGTCCTTCCCGCCCGAAATGCGGGACGCGATGCTGAAGCAGCTCGGGAAGAGCCGCGCCCACATCGGCGTGACCTGCAAAACGCCCGAGGACCTGCGGCTGGTGGCAGAGACCCTGCCCGAAGCCGAGCTGCACTACGACGGCGGGGACCTCTCGGCGGAGCGTATTCGTGAGGTCACCGAGATTGCGCGCGGGCGCGAGCTGACCGTTTGGGTCTGCTACGACAACGCCAAAACCGCGTGGTTCAAGGGGACCAAAGCCGACTCTGAGGTCTGCGGACGGGTCAAGGCATCCGCACGGCTCGGCATCTGGATTCTTTCCAAGCCCGAGGAGGCGGAGGAGGCAATCCGCGTCTTTGGCGCGGATATCATCGAAACCAACGGGGAGCTGAAGCCGACCAATGGAACAACAAAGCTGTAAGAAAACCGTAACCGCCTGCTTCATCGGGTATGTGGTGCAGTCGATTGTCAATACCTTCACGCCGCTTCTGTTCGTCACCTTTTCGGACAGCTACGGCATTCCGATGACGAAGATTACCCTGCTTGTAACCGTCAATTTTCTGCTCCAGCTTTGCATCGACATGGTTGCCGCGCGGTTTGCAAGCCGCATCAGCTACCGCGTGATGGCAGTGGCGGCACAGCTGTGCGGCTGTGCGGGGCTGATTCTGCTGTCGATTCTGCCCGACCTGCTGCCCGACCCGTTTGCGGGGCTGATGCTTGCCGTGGTGGTCTGTGCCATCGGCGGCGGGCTGTTGGAGGTCATCGTCAGCCCGATGGTGGAATCCTGCCCGCTTTCAAACAAGCAGCAGATGATGAGCCTGCTGCACTCGGTCTTTTGCTGGGGGCAGGTTGCGGTGATTGGGCTGTCCACGCTGTTTTTCTCCACGGTCGGGATTGCGCACTGGCGGATTCTGACGCGTCTGTGGGCGATTCTTCCGCTTGCCAACGCGCTCTTTTTCCTGACTGTGCCGATTTTCCGCCCGTCGGGGGACGGGGAGAGCGGCGCGTCCATGCGCGGGCTGTTCCGCAATCCGATGTTCTGGCTGTTCTTTGCGATGATGCTTTGCGCGGGCGCGAGCGAGGTCTCGGTGTCGCAGTGGGCATCGACCTTTGCGGAGCGCGGCTTGGGCGTGAACAAGACGTTCGGGGACCTTGCGGGTCCGATGGCGTTTGCAATCTGCATGGGTGCGTCCCGCATGATCTTCGGCTTTTTCGGTGCCAAGCTCCGCCTGAAGCGGTTCATTCTGTTCAGCGCGCTCCTTTGCATTGCGTCCTATCTTTGCATCGGACTTGCGCCGATTCCCGCGCTCGGTCTGCTCGGCTGTGCGGTCTGCGGCTTCTCGGTGGGCATCTTCTGGCCGGGGACCTTGAGCATGGCTTCCGAGGCGATTCCGAGCGGCGGCACCGCGATGTTTGCACTCATGGCGCTTGCGGGGGACATTGGCTGTTCGGGCGGTCCGACCCTTGCGGGAATGGTTGCGGGTGCGTTCGGGGACAATCTGCACATTGGGATTCTTTCGGCGATCGTTTTCCCGATTCTGATGCTCGGCGGTGCGCTGGTTCTGAAGCGTCATAAATAAACAAAATAAAACGGACAGAAAGGGAGTTTACCGCGAGGAAGTTCCCTTTCTGTCTTTTTCTGTCGAAAAAGCACACAATCAGCGTTGGCTTCTCTCTGATAGAATGTTCTCATGCGGTTGCGGAGAATCTATACTAATAGTATAAATGAAATTCTGTCAGGGAGGTTTTCGATGGATTACCGTTCAATCGGAGAGAACATCCGGAAGTACCGGAAAACAAGAAAGATGACGCAGGAGACGCTTGCCGAGCGTGCGGGGCTGAGTGTGAACTATATCGGCTCGATAGAGCGGGGTGAAAAGCTACCGTCTCTTGAGACGTTTATCGTGATTCTCAATCAGCTCGGTGTGACTGCCGACTGCATCCTTCAGGATGTTGTTCAGGCAAACTACGAGCTGAAGATGTCCTTACTCAACGAAAAGCTATCCGTTCTGACCCCCGACCAGCGCGCGACGGTTGAGGATGTTGTGGACGTTCTCGTCCACCGCTTCAAAAACGGGCGTAGGTAGGGAAGGTCAAGACCTCGGGGCTTTGCCCCGAACCCTACTTAGGGGACTTCTTGAGGAGAAGTC
>ERZ808252.1932-NODE-1932-length-13720-cov-3.835273_pt1 | contig 13720 bp, 15 predicted proteins | sample MGYA00521242_ERZ808252 | MGnify/ENA primary metagenome ERZ808252 (study PRJEB31516, sample SAMN03275581) | gut metagenome | biome: mammalia-associated habitat; material: feces | host: Papio cynocephalus | place: Kenya | collected 2012-08-07 ...
AGTCAAAACGCATTCTTTCATCAGTAATATTACTTCCTTTTTGATGAACATCACCATTTACAGTTATTTTTAAAGCTGCATTAAGAAGATGAGTTGCAGTATGATATTTAGTTTCTGTTTCAGAATCACCTGCAAGGCCTCCTTTAAATTGTCCTGCTGAGGCAGTTCTTGATAAATTTTGATGTTCTTTAAACTTTTCATTAAAGCCTTTTTCATCCACTGTTACATTATTTTCATTTGCAAGCTCAATAGTAAGTTCTATTGGAAACCCATATGTATCATATAAATGAAATGCAGTAATTCCATCAATATTATTACCTTTAGAAATAACTTTATTAAATTCTTTTAAACCTTTTTCAAGTGTTCTATTAAATTTTTCTTTTTCATTTTTTAATACTTCATAAACTACATTTTCATTTTCAGAAAGCTCGCTATAATATCTAGCATATTTAGATATTATTAATGATGCAATTTTTCTTTCCCAATCACCATTTATATCAATACCTAATTTTTTTGCGTGACGGATAGTTCTACGAATAAGTCTACGTAAAATATAACCTTGTCCTACATTTGATGGTTTAATACCAGCGTTATCTGCGGCAATAAACACAGATGTACGAATATGGTCAGCCATAATTCTTATAGATTTTGCATTTTCTTCATAAGTTTTTCCAGAAATTTCGCAAATTAAATCAATTACATCTTTCCATACAGAAGAAAGATAATTATCATTTACACCTTCGAGTACAGCAGTTACTCTTTCAAGCCCCATTCCTGTATCAACGTTTTTCTTTGGAAGGCTTTCAACGCTGCCATCACTTTTTTTATTAAATTCCATAAATACGTCATTCCATATTTCAACCCATCTTTCATCCTCAGGATCAAACTTTTCTGGGATTTCGTCATTACTTCTGAAATAGAACATTTCTGTGTCTGGTCCACAAGGTCCAGTTTCTCCAGCAATCCAAAAATTATCTTCCGTAGTCATAGCTATTCTTTCCTTCGGAATACCTAAACTAAGCCATATATCATAACTTACTTTGTCAAAAGGAATTGTATCATTTCCTGCGAAAACAGTTACAGCAAGACGCTCTACTGGAATATTTAAAACTTGGGTTAAAAATTCAAAACTCCAAGTAATTGCCTCTTTTTTAAAATAGTCGCCAAGTGACCAATTACCAAGCATTTCAAAAAATGTATGATGATATGTATCACCAATAGCATCTAAATCATTAGTACGAATACACTTTTGAGCATCACAAAGTCTTGTCCCATAAGGATGCTCCTTACCCATTAAATATGGAATAAGTGGTTGCATACCTGCTGTATTAAATAAAACACTTGGATCATTTTCAGGCACTACAGGTGCTGAAGGAATCTCTTTATGTCCCTTTGATACAAAAAAATCAATATATAAATCTTTTAAATTAACACTTTTCATTATTTCACCTTATCTAAAATTGCAAAAACCTTTTCTTTTAACTTATCTAGTTCATCATTAGCAATTGTATAATCAAAATCAGTATAATCCTCTAAAGCATTTTCGGTAATATGTGATTGTTGCTCAATTGTAAGTTTACTTGAACCAAACTGATTTACGACATAAAATGAATAAACATTATCAAATGATGACTTTATCATATCTATTTCATTTGGCATTCTTACATCACTTATAACTAAATTTTCTACATATCTTTCATAAATAGTTATATCTTTAATCATATTTGACACAAGAAAGTTTTCATCAACCTCTCTCATTACATCACCAAGATGTTGCATAAAATCTCTTGGTTTATTTGCATCAGTACCATCCCAATCAGTTAATTCTAATGCAAAGTTTTTAATATATTTACTATAACTTGTTATAGCACACTCCTCAACTTTATAAATATAGTATTCCTTAATTAATTTTGCTACTACATTTTTTCCACTTCCTGCTTTTCCAGCAATTAAAAATATTCTCATAATTTCCTCCGATTAATCAAATATATAATACCAATTTTTCCATTTATTTTCAATTATTTATGAAAATTTATTATAAAAAAGATAAACTATTTTAAGGTTTATCACAATTTAGATCATTAAATTTATTAGCCCAATTTACCGTGCATTCATACACTTCCTTAAATTCAGGTTTGTTTTCCATTTTTAAATCATTATAACATTTCTTCAGCAATTCAAAATTTCTCAATAATTCGTCAAAATTTCCAAGATTTTTTTCAGATTCTAGTATTATTTTATATAAATCTTCAACTGAAGGAGTAAATATAGTCAATAAAGAATATATATCTGTCAAATCCTTTATTCTTCGATAGACTGATTTTTGAGAAATTGCACAAAATTTGTCTGCTAATATTTCCTCAAAAGATACTCCGACAAATTCTATAGAACCATAAAAATATTTTTTTGAATTTATTACTTTGTGAATATCAATATCTATTTTTGCAACAGGTAATCCATCTTTTAGTATTTTAAATCCAGCACTTTTAACTTTACCATCTAGTTCTCTTATCTTTTCAACATCATAACCATATGGCTTTAAAGCATCGATAAGCATTAACTCTATATTACTAGTTGTGGGATTTTCGCCATACCAACTACTATCTATATCTGTAGTTCTTCGAATATATGGGCTGTCATTTTCCTTTAATATAACATTCGTAACATTAGCACCTTTAAAAATAATTGGTAATTTAGCATCATTTAAAGCTCCTATAATCTCATATAATATATCTTTGTTTGGTGTATATTTCATATTTCCCCCTAACTATCCCAATAGTGAATTGCATCCTCTTTATACTTATTTAATTTTCTGGTTTGGCTTTTATTTAACTCGAGAGAATCAAAAGATTCATTATGTGTATAGTAGTAATCTCCTAATGCTTCTAATAAAGTTTGTAATTCATCCTTTGGATTATTCATTAAGTCTATAAATGCTTGTTTTTCAGAACAAACCGGAATTCCAAATAAAATACTATAATCAATGTCATCAAAATTATCAACAATATCAAAATCATATGGTTTTTCTAATTTCTTTTTACTATATACCTTAACGGAATTATCATAATTCCAATTACCATAACCTCTCAAACACAGCGCATCAGACCTTGAAAGGACCTTATCATCACTCCCTTTTAATAAAGTAACTCTATACTCCGCCGGAGTTAAGTCAATTAAATACTTTTTCTTATCATTCATATTCATTATCACCTTTTTTAATAGATTTCTCGACAAGCTAATTATAACATAAACTTAAATATTAATGCAACTTGCATAAACATAAACTAAATTTATTATAAAAAAACTTATGCTACTTGGGCATAAGAATTGTTTAAATATTTTAATAGTTAACTTTCATTTGTTTCTTCACTATATTTTTTAAATACATAGTTTTTACTGGAGCTGTCTAAATATAATGTTCCTTTGTCCTCTAAAGCGGCATAAATTTCTTGATATTTATTTAACTTTTCAATATTAACAAGATTCACATAAATAGTATTTCCATCAATCATTCGAAGTAAAAATCTTTCTTCATCTACTACTTTATCATTATATTTTTCAACAGAATACTCTATTTCAGAAATCATTTTATAGTTACTATCGTCTATTTTAGCAAGAGATTTTATTAAAGTTTTATAAATATTACTTGGTACATAGTTAACTAAAACTGGAAATCCTACATAACCCTTTGAATCATCCATCTCTTTTTCATTAGAAAGTACCAATTTTTTTGTTAATACATTATAAAAAAGTATTTTACTTTCCTTAATTTCTATGTTAATAGTTCCCTTTAGATTTCGTGAAATATCTACGCTTTCTACCAAAGGATTTTTAAGTAAATTATTTTTTATTTTACTTGTACTTAGTTTAAATATTGAACTATTATAATTAATCTTACTTTCACTTATAATCTGACTATCTGTAAGAAGACTATTTCCCTTTATATTAATACTTTTAACTGGTAAGGTTATAAAATAATATAAAAGCATTCCAAGTAAATATATTGTCAAAAGCATAAAAATAACGCCAGATATTCTTATTTTCTTTTTAGTCTTTTTCATAAATTACTCCATGAAATAATTTTAGGTTCAACCTCTAAACTGATTTTATAGTTTTCAAAAACGTTTAATTTTATATAACTAATAAGATTAAGTACATCTAAATATGTTGCATTACCCTTATTTACAATAAAATTAGCGTGTTTATCACTTACATAAGCATCGCCAATATGATAACCTTTTAACCCTAAATCATCAATTAATTTACCTGCAGAATAACCTTCAGGATTTTTAAATATACTACCGACATTTTTTGTATCTAATGGTTGAGTTGCAAGTCTTTTATCATTATTTTCCTTAATTAATTTTAAAGTTTCTAATGGGTCGCCTTTTTCAAGTTTGAATGTAACAGACAAAATAATATTGCCTTTTAAAGAAGTATATCTATAACCATACTTAATTTCACTTTTTGAAATATTTGTTACATTACCCTCTTTAGTTAGAACTTTAACACTTTGAACATATTCCATTAAACTATGATTATAGCATCCTGCATTTCCCATTACCGAAGAACCTACTTCTCCGGGTATAAGTGAAGCAAAATATAAAGAAACAAGTCCATTTTGAAGGGCAACATTATTTAAAAATCCCAATTTTACTCCACAAGAGGCTGTAACTACATCTTCATTTACTTCAATTTTATTTAGTTTATTAACTCTTATTATTACACCGTCAAAAAAACTATCATCCAAAATAACATTTGAACCATTACCTAAAATGTAATATTTTAGATTGTTTTCTCTTAAATATTTTATTAAAGAAACTAAATTTTTTTCACTAGTAACTTCGATTAAATATTTTGCTATTCCACCCACACCTAAAGTTGTATATTTTTTTAAATCAACATTTTCATAAACTATACCATACTCATTCATTTTAAAATCCTTTTTATTTCATCATAAATAATTTTTGATGATTTAACTTTATTTAATTTATTGAGATTTTCTTTCATAGTTTTATATTCACTATTGCCACTTAACAAATCATTTATATCTTTGTATAATACTTCAACATTTAAGTTTTTTTCTTCATACATTTTAGCAAGACCTCTTTCAGTTAAATCTAAAGCATTATAATATTGATGATTTCCCGCAACATATGGTGAAGGAATAATTATCGAAGGTAAATTTGCATTCATAACTTCCGCTAAAGTGGAGGCCCCTGCCCTAGTAATAATTAAATCAACATCATAAAATAATGATGACATATTTTCTAAAAAAGGTAATATTTTAATATTTTTGGAAAAAATTTTATTATTTGTAAATTCGTCATAATAACTTTTACCAGTTATATATAAAACCTCATAATTATCTTCTTCATTTATTTTAGAAAGTAATGATATAAAAAAGTTATTTAAAGTTTCACTTCCTAAAGAACCTGATACTATCAAAAGTAGTTTTTTATTTTTATGAAATCCTAAATCAAGTTTTGATAAACTACTTGCTTTTAAATCTACTGGATTTCCTGTACAAATACATTTTTTTGCTTTAGCAAAATACTTATTACTGCTTTCATATGATGTGCAAACCAAATCACAATTTTTAGATAAGGCTTTATTTGTTTTACCCGGAATACTATTTTGTTCTAAAATAACTGTTGGAATCCCCTTTTTTTTAGCACTATAAATAACTGGCATTGTAACATAGCCACCTGCGCCAATAACAACATCAGGTTTAAAATCATCCATTATTTTGTTACATTTTTTTATAGCATTTTTGATTAAAAATATATTTTTAAAGTCACGTACTATTTGTGTTTTACTAAAACCATATATTTCTAGTGATTCATATTTTATACCAAGTTTTGGTACAATATCTTTTTCCATACGATTATGAGTTCCAATATATAATACATTTAAATTTTTTTCTTGTTTTTTAAATTCATTTATTACCGCTAAAGCTGGATTAATATGACCACCTGTTCCACCAGCACTTACTATTATATTCAATTTATATCACCTACAATAATATTATACAAAAATATGTGTATTTTTACAAATTAAATATGATATGTAAAAAAAACTAAGTTTTACTTCTTAGTTTCTTTTTTCACTTCATCCAGTAATTTATTGTATTGATTTTCAGTTATATCAGTTGACTTTAAAATAAGTTCTTTCGAAGCTCCATTTTTTATAAATTCTTTTACAGTGGCTATTTTATTTTCCTCAATAACGGCTTCAGTTACTACTTCTTTTTTAAATTCATCAGTCACAGTTTCAAGTACAGCTTCTTTTTTAAATTCATCAGTCACAGTTTCAAGTACAGCTTCTTTTCTAAATTCGTCCGTAACATCTTCTAGTGCAGCTTCCTTTTTAAACTCATCTGGATCATAATACAATAATTCATCTAATGTCTTACTCAACTCATTCAACTCCTTTACTATTCGAAGCATCATTTCATCACCCTCAAACATTATTTCATCATTTGATATAAATATTAGCGATAAATATTTTGCTCCCAATCTATTTAACTTTCTAATATCATCATAAGACAATTTTCTCAATATTGCAACATTTATGTCGTAAATTGTAAGTATATACTCTTCATCGTTATCGTATTTGCTTATTAAATCCTCTCTATAAATAAACTTCCCTTTCCTATATCTATCGTAATTATTAATATTTATTTGGACCGCTTTATAATAACTTTCCTTTGTTTCTTCATCAAATATCTTAAGAAGCATGTGGCAAATATAGACATTATTTTTATTATAACTTTTTCTTGATCTTTGACCATTAAATTCTGTATTTAATAATATTGGACCTTTAGTTGTATAAACTTTAAAATACGAATCAGTAACTCTATTTGACAAATCACTATAGTTATTTAACTCATTATTAAGTATTTTAAAATCAACTACCTCAAGGACTTCAATATTATTATCATTTTCTAAAGCTAAAAATAACTTTGTTATGTAATCTTTATTTATTGGATTAGAAAATATTCTTCGAATGTAAATATCATTTATAAATTCATTTTTAGTAAACATAGTTTTTTGCATAATCATTTCTCCTTTCCATAACTATTTTTTACTTTACAATTTTCTATGTCATTTCATTTTTCTCCTTTCATATATATTTATTACCGAAAAATTTCTGATTTCCTCCTTTTTTTGTTAAATTTCCTCAAAAAAAACAAAATTTTACATTTTATTTACACATTTTTTAATATTATTTGACATATATTTACATAGATAAAAGTGTAAAGTGATTATTAAATTTTAGATATAATATTTTTTATAAATTGTGAAAATAACCTTTTTATAATTTAATACATAAAAAAAAAGAATTAAATTAATAATTCTCCTTCATCGCCTTGGCTTATAATAAATGCTGATGCATCATCTGTATCAATATGAAGTTCTAAAACAGCATTATCTTTTATTTTAACAAAGCACTCTATTACACCTTTTTTTTCTTTACCAAGTTTAACATTAACAATTTGTTTATTTTTTAAATTTAATCTATCTGCTTCTTCTTGAGAAATATGAATATGCCTTTGTGAAATTATGGCACATTTTTTAGTTATTTCACCTTTCTTTGAAATAATAGTAATTGTTTCAGCATCCTTTAAATCTCCACTTTCTCTAACCGGTGGATTAATCCCAAATTTTATCGCATCGCTTCTTGATATTTCAACTTGAGTATAATCTCTAAATGGGCCTAAAACTTTAACATTTTTTATTTCATATTTATCAGTTTTTAAAGTAACGACTTTATCAGTAACAAAATCACTAGGTTGTGACAGATTCTTTAATATCGTATAATCCTCATCAAATAAAATATTATAGTCCGCCTTAGTTAAATGAATATGTCTATTACTAATTCCTATTTTAATCTTCATTATTTCCTCCAATTACAAAATCACTTATTTTTATAAATATAAAACTTATAATAAATGAAACTAAAAATAATCCTACGAGTAATAACAATGTATATATAATATAATTATTATTTCTAAAATTATGATCTTTTAATAAAATTTTAAATAAAATTTGACTTATTAATAAAGTATATAGTAAATACTTTTTAGTAAACTTTAATTTATCATTATTAACATTCTTTGTAAAGAAAACATAAATACAAAATGCCATAATCATAGGTATAATACTTAAGGTATTTAGTAAATAACCAGTAAAATTAAGTGAATGATTAGATAAAAAGAATGTAATTATACTAGAATAAATGTATAAAATAGCAAATATTATAATATATAATTTTACCTTTTTAAAATTCTCACTGTACTTACTAAATAAATATCCTAATAAAAAATATCCAATGTATATTAAACAATTTATATCAAAAACCATATTAAGATTTATAAAATTACTAACTAAATCAATTAAACCAAATAATAATGTAATACAAATCATAATTTTTGTTTTCTCAATATTTATATATTTTACAAAATCAGTAAGTAAAGGACTAATTAAATATAGTATAAATAATATATCTAAAAATTTTATAGAACTACTTATTGGATTAAATAAGTAATAAAAAGTATCTTTGATAGGCAGTTTATCTATTAAAATATTAATAATAGTAAAAATCATAATAGTTAAACCAAACTTTAAAATATTTGTTATATATTCATATTTATTATATTTTTTATTTAAAAAATAATTTCCACATAACATTATAATAATAATGTCACTAATACTTCCTAAAGCAATACAAAAAATAGAAAACATATAAAATGATTTTATTTGTGTAAATGAACCTAGAAAATAATTACTTATAAATTTTAATATAAATAATATAATTGTGATTAAATATAGCATGTAATTCTTTTTCATAACCTAACCTATCATATACGTAATAACCTTTGCAATAGCAATACCTATAGCAATAATTGAAAATGAAAAAACAACACTTAATATAATATTTTTTTTCATAATATATTTCCTCTCATAATAAAGTCAAGTATTTTCTATACAAAACTTTATAAATTTTTTATTTTTTTTATTTAAACTAGTTATTTTACTAGTTTTCATCGTTATTTTTATTAAATTTATGCAAAATGAAAACTGTTAACTTATATGTTTTTCTTGCAAACATTTGTTTTTGTTAACTATAATCTACTTATTCATTATAAGTGGACTACTAGCCAATACTGTTTTCATATATGCTTATCCTCTCATTTCATTCTGTATTGATAATCTTTGTTATCTACCTAAACTCTTTAATACGGCATTATATGAAACTGGCCTTGGTGATTCTTTCTTTCTAGATCAAGTCCTATGGAAAGTTTTACCAAATTCCACTTTCACATAATATCACTAATCTATCTCTAGTTTAGTGAACTAAAACTATAAATATACGTTTATAATCTTAATTCACTAAACTAGCACTAATGATATTATTAACTAAAATCTATGCAACTTTCTCTTATTGCTTTTTCTTCATCAAATGAATTTCCACTTTTTACTATAGCCATAAGTATGTACATAAATTTTCTTATTATTGCATTTATTGAAATTATTTTTGTTAACGGATGTTCTCTTTGTGTGGTATAATAGTTATGCAATTGCAGGAAGAAATTATTTTTCCCTACGAGACAGATGCCAATTTGTTTTAAATTACGTCTTAATTTAGAACGACCTCGTTTGGAAATGTGTTTCTTTCCTTTTTTTTGACCGCTTGAACTTTCTTTAAGACTTAATCCACTCATTTTTAACACCTGTTTTGCATGTTCATAATTTTTTAAATCGCCTGTTTCTGCAATAATTCCTACCATACTCATATATCCTATACCTGTTATTTCAACTGCTTTTTCTACATAGTCAATTTGACTTGCTAATTCTATTAATTCTTTTTCATATTCTTCTAATTCTTTAAGCAATTCAATAAATCTTTCGTATAGTCTTTTTATTTCTTTCTTTGTAAAAGCATCCGAACTTATTCCATTACTTTTTTCACACAATTTTTTTAATTTCATAATGCTTTTTTTATTTGCTCGACTATTATCTTTAGCCATTAATTCAATAAAGTTTTCTAATGTCATATTTTTAATTTCATTAGGTAGTAATTGATTTTCATATATTGGTTTAATTCCAACAGAATCTATCTTATATACTTTTTCTACTTCTGGAAAATATTTATCATTCCATACATGAATTTTATTTCTTATTCGATTTATTTCTTTTTGAATATCTTCATAAATGCTATATCCTGAATAAATATTTTGATATAACTCATCCCTTTCAATAGGTTTAACATATTTACCTTCACTAGTAAGTCTAGCTATTAATAGTGCATCTTTAGGATCACTCTTAGTTGGATTTTGATCATGCATTTCCTTAGCCTGTTTTACTGTATATGTAGGCATCAAAACTGTTTCCTGTCCACAATCTTTAAAATATTTGTCGATATTTAGCCAATAATGACCAGTTGGTTCAAAAGCTATAATTACATCTGTTTTATTCTCTTTATACATAGCAGCTGTTATTTGACAACCTATCGCATCAAGATTTTCTGTTTTATCAAACCAAACTTTGTGATACACCTCCAATCCTCTGTAATCGCAGAATCTAGCACAACACTTTGTTTTTCCAATATCTATTCCACATATCAAAGTATCTGGTGTGATTCTTTCGATTTTTTCATTAACTCTCATAACATCATCCTCCTAGATTAATTTTATCAAATTTTGTACAACTTGACTTATCTAGTTTTTATTATAAGAGTCTTTCTTTAATAAATGATTTTCTCTATATTTGCTAAATCACTATGATCAAATGTTAATCTATAAATATCTATATCATTTTTACTATTATCATAAATAACATTATCATCATACTCTATTACTAAATTATCCTCAAGGGTATATGAGGGCTCTAAAACATTAATTAAATACCCTAAAAGCGCTCTTTTATGAGTAAAAATAACCACTTTACGAAGATTATTTAAATTAGTAATATGTTCTATTTCTCCCTTTATTCTTTTTCCAACTTCATTTAAACTTTCACCATCTGTAAGTTTAATATTGAAATCGTGTTCTTGCATAAAATAAACTTCTCTGATAGTTTGTTTTTTTAAATTGCCTATCTTTTCATCAGCAAATTTATCCGATAAATAAACATCCTTATTAATCCTTTTGGCAAGTGTTTTAGCAAATAACATATTACTTGCATTAGGTGAGGAATATATTGCATTAGCATCGGATAATAATTTTAGTAATGATACACTTTTTGCAGTATCTTTTATTTTATTTATTATAGGCAATCTTACTTTATTTTCAGGTAAATCCAAGTCATTATAGATTAAATTATTTCCAATAATATTATTGCATATAACAATAATTTCCATTACTCACCCTTTAAATATTTGGCACTTAGTATATATCCCCCCGCGAATAAAACCATACCAATAATAAATTCTAATAATTTAAATTTATAACCAAATATCAATATAATAATATTAATGATTGAGGCAAATACAAAACCTACAATTGCAAAATAAGTTTTTATCTTATATTTATCTAAAAGATATTCCATAAGTTTACTCATACCAAATAGTCCAATTAACATTCCTATACCAAACACTAATATAATTAAAATATTCGTACCTAAATTATTAAAATGCATAGTATCAGAAATAATTGCAAGAAGTGGTGCATAATAACCTAATATAATAAGAATAGCACTTCCTGAAACTCCTGGGATAATCATCGTACCGGCGGCCACTATACCTACGCCAAAAACTTTTAAATAACCGATAAGATTAGTGGTAATCACTGCATCATTTTCACTACCTAAAAATGATAATGATAAAAGTAATGCTGCACCAATTATAGCGCATATTACATTTGGAATGGTTATTTTCTTTTCAGTCTTTTTAACGATCATCTGGATTCCTCCAACGATTAGACCTACAAAAAATAATAATGTTGCAACTGGGAATTTATTTAAAGTAATATTTAAAATAAGGCAACATACTATTGCTGAAGCAACTACTCCTAAAACAAAACTTATTAAAAAGCCCTTTTCCTTTTTTAAGGAAGTAAACAAATTATTAATAACCTTTAAAAGTCTTTCATAAATACCCATTGTCATTGCAAGGACTGAGGAACTTATTGGGAAAATAATTCCAAAACCAATTACAAAGCCTTGTAAAAATGTAAGAAATAAATTATCTTTTTTAGTTTTTGTCATTTTTAACCTCAATTTCTTTTATTTCAACTTTATTGATTGCATCAAACTTTTTAGTTATTTTATCAGTCGTTGTGGTAAGTTCATCAACACTATTATTAACCGCCTTAATATTTTTAGATAATTTTTCCCATCTATCTTTATATCTAGAAAATTCCACTGAAAGTTTATTTAACTCTTCATGAATAACTTTTGCATATTTATCTCTTTCAATATTTTTTATAATCATAGATATTGTTGAAAGTGTTGATATTAAGGTTGTTGGACCAGTAATCCATACCTTATTATTATAAGCATATGTAATAAGCTCTGGATGATATGCATTTATTTCCGCAAAAATAGCCTCTGCTGGTAAAAACATAATTGCTTCATCGGTTGTTACTCCAGGAACAATATATTTATTTTTAATATCATTAATATGTTTTTTTACATCTTGAACAAATAACTTTTCATAAGCAAGTCTTTGCTCTTTTGTAAATGTTCTATTAACCATTTTTTGATAGTTTTCTAAAGGAAACTTACTATCAATTGATATTGTTCCAAGCGGAGATGGTGCATATAAAAGTGCATCAACTATATAGCCATTATCAAATTTAACTTGCGTATTATATATTCCTCCACTTGCAGGTCCAAAAGCATTATTTAAAATATATTCAAGATTTACCTCACCAAAAGTTCCTCTAGTTTTCTTATCTGTAAGTACTCCCTGAAGTGATATAATATCCGCTCCTAAATCATCAATTTTTCTTTGAGCCTCATCAATTTTAGAAAGTCTTTCAAGCACATTATTAAATGTCTTATTACTCTTTTCAAAATTCTTATCAAGCCTTTCATTAACCATATCATTTATTAATGTCAGTTTTCTCTCAATTCTTTCATTTAACACTTCAAAATCATTTGTAAGTACTTTTGAAAAATCAAATTTAAAATCGCCAATTGACTTAGTAATATCAGTTTCAAATTTACCTAATTTTTCAATCATCTCATTATTATTTTTATTATTATTCTTAGATAAAAAAATTAATAAGCAAATCAAATTAACTACAAGAAGTCCTATTATTATATAATCTGTCATAATTCTACCTTTCTTATTATTTTCATTAAAACATTATCCATTTTAACTGGACTAATATATATTTCTTTTCCATTTTTTAATTTAATAGCAAGTCTTTTTATTGATGTTGAATAAAATGGATTAATATTTTTTACTACATAACATTTTTTTATACTTTTGTAAGGAATTTCTTTTCTAACAAAACCTGACCTTATTACAATCTTATCTTTTTGTAAGAAGTAAGCCTTAACATAAAAGAACATCATCATTGTAAATATAATAGCTAGTTCTATAAATCCAACGATTACATAAGTTGTACTTACTTTCAAAAAAAGTGTTATTGCTATAAGTGCAAGACATATTACAAAATATATTCCAAAAAAAATGTAATAAAAACTATCATAATAATTATTTATTTTCATTTAACACCACACCTTATATTATCTACAAAAAATGAACC
>ERZ808252.1933-NODE-1933-length-13718-cov-2.759204_pt1 | contig 13718 bp, 6 predicted proteins | sample MGYA00521242_ERZ808252 | MGnify/ENA primary metagenome ERZ808252 (study PRJEB31516, sample SAMN03275581) | gut metagenome | biome: mammalia-associated habitat; material: feces | host: Papio cynocephalus | place: Kenya | collected 2012-08-07 ...
CAAATTACTTGTTTAAATTAGATGGAACAATTAGTATTAATAAATCAAAAATTACAATAGATTTTAGTGGTATATCTAATATATATATATATAATAATAATATAGTACTAATAAATCCTATAATAAAATTTGAAGATGAGAATAATACTGACACATTACCAACATTTACATATAACTATAAATCATTAGAATATAATAGTGAAAATGCACCAAAAGATGTTGGACAATATACATTTACAGTGCAACTAAATTCAAGTTTCTATGAATTTAGCACAAAAAATACTTTTACATTTGAAATCAATGCCTATGATTTTATGGTAAGCAATGGAGTAATTCCTGCAGATAAATTCTATAAAAACTTTGGCGATGTTGACCCTGAACTTATATTTACAACAAAAACTGATTTTAATGAAACAATCAATTTGTATTTCACAAGAACTCAAGGTGAAGATGTTGGAGTTTATGACATTCAATTAGTAAACTGGGATAACAAAAACTATAATGTTACTCTTGAAAACGGAAAAGACTTATTTAGAATTAAAAAAGCATCAAATACAACTGTTATAATTCTTGCAACAGAAAAGAATATCAATTTGTTGCAAAAACAATATGATACAAAAAATATTGGTTCAATTGATATTACTTTACTAGACTATGATGCAAATGGCGAAACTTTAAGTGGACTTATTACATTTGAAGAAGGTGTTAATGTTGGTTCATACAAAGTAAGTGCTTGGACTCTTTCTAGTTTGAACTTTGAACAATTTAACTTAACAAGTGAAGTTGAATATGTAATTAACAAAAAAGATATTATTCTTAAAGGGGAAGACCTTGATAAGCCATATGATAATTCAACAAAATTCTATGGATTAATAACCATTTTAGATAGTTCAAATATGGAACTTGATGAAAATATTTATCATTTAAGTGCTTATGGTATTTATGAAGATTCAAAAGTCAGTGAAAATGTAAATATACTTGTAAACTATGCTGGTGAAAGCATTTCTAACTTTAATGTAACAAATACATTATCTGGTAAAATAACAAAGAGAAATGTGAGAATTGTTCCAAAACAAGACCAAGAAGTAGTTTATGGAACAACAGATTTTGAACTCTTATTTGATATTCAAGATTTGGAAACAACATCATTTGAAGGAACTTTAAGTAGTGAAATTGAAGGTAATTTGTTTATTGAATATTTGTCAGGAAAAACAAAGTTTGTTGTTGGCAATTATCCAATAAAATCAAATATCACATCAAATAACTTTAATCTTTCATTTGATGATAGCGTACAATTTACAATAACCAAAAAAGAATTAACAATTAGTAATTCAAATAACTTTATAAAAGTATTTGATGGGAATAATGTTGTTCTGGGTGATTTTGTAATTGAAAGTGGACTAATTGATGGCGATATTGTTGAAGTCAGTGCAAAATTTTACAATAGTGAATTAAACGAAGATGCAACTGTTGGCATTGACAAAATTGTTATGTTTATATTATCTGGTGAAGATGGTGAAAACTACTTTGCAGGGAATGTAAAAGGTAGCATAACAAATAAAATTGTTAAACTTAATTTTGTATACTATCTTGAAAAAGACGGAATGATTAATTATGAACTTATTGAAGAAAATGAAATTTCAAGTTTTGATTTAATCTATGATACAAAAATTGGTGATACTCAAACATTTATGCCACAACCAAAACATGAAGGTTATTCATTTGTTGGCTGGTATTTAGATGAAAATTATACAAATCAAATTGATTTGAACACAGTAATTAATAGTTCAATTTGGTCTATTGATGAAGAACAAAAATCTGTTTATGCAAAATGGGAAATCAAATCATTTAATGTAACTATTGTTAATGTAACAAAAGTTAATGGAGTTTATAGTGATGATGTATCACTTCAAGGTGGAACATCAAAATCTATTGAAGGTAAATATAATTATTATAGTGTTATAGATTTAAACGATATAGCAACTCCAAAAACAGGTTATATATTTGCAGGATTCAGTGATGATATAAATGCTTCAGTTAATGATAAATTTATAACAGACGGCTATACAGTTCTTGCAAAAGATAATGTAATCTATGCAAAATTTGACCCAAAAACTATAAAATTAACTTTATTTGCAAACGAAGGTCTATTTACAAAATCTCAAAAATGGACATTTGATGGTGGTTATACTTCTGCTATGGTTGAAGTTGATTTCAATAGCAAGTTAAGTGATTATGGTATAACAATTCCAACTCTTTCAAGAGATGGTTATAATCTAAGTGGCTGGCAAGATGCAAATGGAAATAACATTTCATTCGATATAAATACAATTTTGGGTGAAGATTACTTCCCAGAAAGAATACTATATGCTAGTTGGTCTGCAAGAAATTATAAATTAATATTAAATGCAAACGGTGGTATTTATAGTGATTTTGATACTGATATTTGGACAGTTGAAGAACAAGATGAAAATGGCAATGTTATAAAAGTTTCAAAAGCAATTTCATTTGATAGTGAAATTGGAGAACTTATTGAACCTATTAAGAAAGGTTGGACATTTGATTCTTACACAAATTCAGTAACAGCAGACTTGATATTTAGACAATTAAATGATATTTCTGCAGATGCTCAATATTTGGAAAATACATACTCATTGACTATTATTTCAAAACATCATGATATTAAAGTTGAAATAAGAAACAAAGACAATGTGTTAATAAGTAATTACTCACTTGTTGCAGGAAATGCTGATAGACTAGTCATTGATGTTTCAACAACAGACAATGCAACTATCACAGCGATTGATACAATGGGTTACATCTTCAAGAACTGGACATCAACTTACAATTTGGTTGATGATGAAAGTGCAACAATTCAAATATTAGAATTTATGCAAGATGAAACACTTACTGCAAATTATGACTTTAAAGAAAATACAATAACTTTAAGAGTTAATGACAAAGACCAAGGATATATTTATAGTGGTATGAATTCAACAGAAGGTGTGGGTGTTATTACATTTACTGCAAAAACAGAAAGTGTTGTAAGTATTTCAGCAGTTGCTCTTGAAGGCTATAAATTAAGTGGTTGGATTGTAGATTCAAATGGCATTGCATACACATTATCTGGAAACGACCTTGATAACATAAGAGAGTTGTCTAACTTTATTTGTGATATTGAAATATTAGTAAACTTTGAACCAAAGAATGTAAATATTACGATTGTTTCAGATTCAACAAAAGGTACAATTAGTATTAGTGGTGTAATTGAAAATGTTGAAACATACACTTATAGTGCTTTGGTTGATACTTCATTCACATTTACTATCACAGCAAATCATGGATATTCTGTTGATACAAATATTGATAATTGGGTATTTGAAACAGCATCATCACAAAAAGCAAACTTTGTGGTAAGAGTAAATAATAATGTTTATACAATAACATTAACAAACTTCTATGAAAGTGGGACAATCAATATTCCATTCATAACAAACAAATATAGTGTAAAATTTGTTGCAGTTTATAGAAATGATAAAACATTTACAAGAGATTTAGATGTAGAAAGTTTAATTACATTGCAAACAAGTGGGCAAAGCGATATTCTTCTTAATTCAAATACTCCATTTGAAGCAATTTACAAAACACAAGTAAAACTTATTCCAAAATTAGATATAAGAGAAGGCTATACATTTAGTTGTTGGTCAAAGAGTGGTTCAAGTGAATTTGTACTTTCAAGTATGGAAGGACTTGTAAACACTTATGATGATAACTCTATAGATTTTGAAATTCTTGATGATATAACTGTTTATTTGATTTATACAATTAATGTCTATACAATTAAATATTCTGTAAATGATTATCAAAAAGGTAATGTTGTTTACAATGATGGAATTCCACAAACAAACTTTGCAATAACAATTAGATATGGTTATAATGCACAAAAAGTTGAAGCACAAAGCAATGAACATTACGAATTTGTAAAATGGGTTAGAGTTGTTGAAGGTGCTTATCAAGATTATTCAACAGAACAAATATTAGAATTAACAAACATAAAAGAAGATATGGAATTTGTTGCAATCTTCACAGGACAACCAATTACGATTACTGTTAAACTAATATTACCAGAAGATGAAATCATAACACAAGAAACTGACTTTGGAAAACTCAGTATAAATGAAAATGATAGTACTCGAGTATCAAAAACAGAACAACTTGAAAATATGATGTACTATGAAATCTCAACTATTGCTGGTGAAAAAGTTATCTTGAACTTAATAGAAGAAAATGGTTATGAATTTTCAACAATCACACCATATTACTTGTTCGATAAGGTTGATAAGATAATTACACTTTCAAATATATTTGAATCAACTGAAATTCAAATTATATTAAAGGCAAGACAAAATACAATAATTGTTGAAATTAGTGGAGATACTTATGGTGCAACATTAAGTGAAAACTTTAACACATCAAATGGTGTTTTAAGTAGCAGAGATTTAGGGAATAAAAAATCTTATGAATTTGTTGTAAAAACAGGTGGAGAAGTTGGTTTATTCTTAAATATCTTGTATGGATACAAATTAATTACAAACACTTATTTTGATATTCCTGTACTTTCACCAGGAAGCAATAGTTCAATTTCTAATGGACATATCACAAATATTAAAGAAGATATGCACATTTATGTTGAAATACAAGCATTCACTTATCGTGTAACATTTGATTACAACTATACAGATGGTCCACAAAGTGTAACAAGTGATATTAAAGTGGGTAACTCAATATTCACACCAGCACTTGATGGTTCAGCAATGAATCCAACAAGAGCAAAATTTAGATTTGTTGGTTGGGGATTTAAGAGTGATTCATTAGATGCAAGTTATATATTTGATAATGGAAATATTTACTATTACACATATGATGGAACAAAAAGAATAAGAACATTAGGCTTTGCTGGTTCAGAATATAGTGAAGTATCACAAGTTCCAGGCATAGATTATGAATGTACATTATATGCATTGTGGGAAGTAATAACTTACAAAGTTGATATTGTTTTAGTTCCTTCTTCAACATTAAGCAAAATTGTCTATGAAGATGTTTTACCAAACAAAGTTGGTAGAAAAATTATATTCAAAGATTTAGTAAGTCTTGAAGTGTTGGGAATAGAATATGAACCAGGTTCAGAAGTTATTATAAATGCTCCACTTGGCAATAGTGGATATAGATACTATGGTTGGTCATATGATGAAGGTATTAAAGATAGAACATTGCTAAATACTGAACAGTTTAGTATAATTATGCCAGAAGATAATATAATTGTTTACTTGTATTATACATTGCAAGTATCAATAAATTCATATGGCAATGGTGAAGCAACTGCTTCAACAAAAGAAGTATTATATGGAGAATCTGTAACAGTCAACGCTGTTGCAAATGATGGATATTCATTCTATTTCTGGACAGTAAATGGTTCAAGAATTCAAGACTCTGTTTCTCAAATGAGTTTTGTTATTGAACAACCAACATCAATATTCGCAAAATTCATTGGAAAAGAAGTTGATGTAAGATTAAAGCAAGTTGATAATGCAACCTTGTATATTGATTCAAAGATTCAAGATGTTGAAGGTAACTTTAGAGTTGGAGATACAATTATATTTGGACTAAAAGATGTAACTTATGGATATTTCCAAAAATCTTGGAGTGGAGAATATTCAGGAACAATTAATAACAGAACTTACAAGATTACAAAAGAAGATGCTGTAAGGGGATATATCGAAGTAGCTTTGGTTATGTCGCAAAAAGCAGTCAAAGTTGAATTTGTTATTGATGGCTCGGTTGGTGGTGAGTTTGAATTTGATGGACAAAAAGTTATATCAACAATAAGAACTTATAACTATGATTCTTATTTGGATATTGTGCTATTAACATCAAAAAGATATGAACTTGTTTCATTAACCTTAAATGATAAACCACTTGATAATAATGTAAGACAATTACTTATACATCAAGACAATGGTTTTGATTCTGATGCAACAAATGTGATTAGAGCAAAATTCCGTCAAATACTTTGGGTTGAAGTATATGAAATGTTTGCTGGATTTGGAACAGAAAATGACCCATATGTTATTTATAATGAAAGACAACTTTCAGCAATGGCATATTTAATTAACAACAATATTCCAGCAGAAACAACAATTCCTTATGCTCAAGGTTATTATGTACTCAAAACATATATGAATCTTGAAGAAAGATTCTGGCAACCAATAGGTACAAAGGAAAATCCTTTTGATGGAACATTTGATTATGTTGATAATATTGTTTCAAATCTCGAACTCGACAAACATTATGATGTAACAAATCAAAATGGATTGTTTGGCTATATTACAGACAATGCAAGATTCTTAAGGTCAGAAGCGAACTACACATTGGCAATTATTTTGATTTCAAGTATTTTACTTATTATTATTCTTATTATTTTGATACTTTGGTTATGGACAAGACATAAGAAGAAAAAGATGAATAAACTTGCAACTATTTCTTCTGTTGCTCAAAATCCAAAAATGATGGAAACAATCATTAACTCAAATCTAAATAAAAAAGAAGAAGAACAACAAGAAAATGCTCAGGATAAAGGTAAAAGCGATTCAAAATAAACCAAAATAAACGAAAAAGTACAAACATAGTTTGTACTTTTTTTATGTATATGTTAAAATGGCACTATGGAAATAGCAATTATTGGTGGTGGGGCAAGTGCCCTTATGTGTGCTAGTTTTTGTAACAATAGTGTTACAATTTTTTCTAACGAAGAAAAATTAGGGAAAAAGATTTTACTAACAGGTAATGGTAGATGCAATTTAACAAATGTAAATTATAATAAGTTTTGTTATAACACTAATATTGAAAACTATTTGCAAAAATTTGATTGTCATAAAACTATTGATTTTTTTAATAGTATTGGACTTATGACATATGTTGATGAAATGGGCAGAGTGTATCCAATATCAAACACAGCAACAAGTGTTGTTGAAGTTTTTGCAAATCATTTGAGTCAAAAAAATATAAAAGTAATTGAATCACAAGTCGAGAAAATTGAAAAATTGGAAAATGGTTTTTTGATTGATGATAAATATCATTTTGACAAAGTTGTTATTGCAACAGGCAGTGAACCAAAATTGCTTGATTGTTTAAATGTAAAATATAATAAGTTTTATCCATCACTTGTTGCACTAAAAACAAAACAAAACACGAAAAGATTATCAGGACTTAGACTATCTAATGTTGAAGTGAGATTGCAAGGTTTTTGTGAATATGGTGAAGTGTTGTTTAAAGATAGTGGATTAAGTGGAATTTGTATTTTTAATTTGTCTAGTTTACTCGCAAGACAACATAATTATGAAGACACAATTTTTATTGACCTTTTGCCAAAAATACCGAAAGAAAAATTAGAAGAATTATTAATAAATAGATTAAAAAATAATTACAAACATATGACAACATTTATGCAAGGTATTTTTCATAAAGAAATAAACAAATATTTGTTAAATATTTGCAAAATAAATGAAGAAGAAAAACCAAATAAAAATAATATTCAAAAACTTGTTAAAAATATAAAATCTCTTGAATTTAATATAATTGGAACATATGATAATAATCAAGTAAAAAATGGTGGGGTTGATTTGGTTGATTTAACTGAAACCCTTGAATATAAAGGGATTGAAGGACTTTATTTTATTGGCGAAATATGCGATGTTGACGGTCTTTGTGGTGGGTATAACTTGCAATGGGCATGGACAAGTGGCAAGATTGTTGGAGAAAGTTTATGTTAAAAATAAATAATATAAAAATGCCAATAGAAAGTTCAATTAATGATTTAAAAAATAAATTACAAAAATTATTAAAAAATGAAATAAAAGAAATAAAAATATTAAAAAAATCTATTGATGCAAGAAATAAAAACAATATTTTTTATGTTTATTCTGTTGGTGTTAATCTAAAAAATAAAGATAAAGAAAAATCACTTAACTATGAAAAAATTGATTATAAAATCAATGGAATACAATTTGAAAAGTTAAATCAAAAAACAAAACCAGTGGTGGTTGGATTTGGACCAAGTGGAATGTTTTTTGCTTTATGTCTTGCCAAAATGGGTCAAAAACCAATAGTTATTGAGCAAGGAGAAGATGTTGATGCAAGACAAAAAAGTATTCAAGAATTTTGGAAAAATGGAAAGTTAAACAAGTTTTCAAATGTTCAATTTGGCGAAGGTGGTGCTGGAACTTTTAGTGATGGAAAACTGAATACAAATGTTAATAATGAGTTTTGTAAAATGGCAATAGAAGAATTATATTTGCATAATGCTCCCGAAGAAATTTTGTATGAAGGGAAGCCACACATTGGAACAGACAAGTTGAGAGAAGTTGTAAAAAACATAAGACAAGAAATAATTAATCTTGGTGGAACAGTGTTGTTTAACACCAAACTTATAAACCTTGGACCTGAAAACAATGAAATAAAATATATTGAAACTCAAAATGTTTTAACAAATAAAGTTGAAAAATTTGAAACAGATTTGCTTGCTTTATGTGTTGGACATAGTGCAAGAGATACATTTAAAGTTTTGAATAGTCATAATTTTAATATGGCACAAAAACCTTTTGCAATGGGTGTTAGAATTGAGCAAAAAGCAGAAAATGTCAATATTATGCAATATGGTGAAAATTATAATAAAAATTTACCAAATGCCGACTATAAACTTGTTAGTCATTTAAGTAATGGTAGAGCGATGTTTACATTTTGTATGTGTCCTGGTGGATATGTTGTTGCGTCATCAAGTGGCGAAGGTGAAATTGTTACAAACGGAATGAGTAATTTTGCAAGAGATAACAAATATTCAAATTCAGCTTTGCTTGTCAATGTTAATCCAAGTGATTTAAAATCAAATGATGTTTTGGCTGGAATGTATTTTCAAGAAAAGTATGAAAAATTAGCATACACATTAGGTGGTGCAAATTATAATGCACCAGTTCAAACGGTTGGTTCATTTTTATATAACAAACAAAATGTGGGCGAATGTTCTTACAAACCAAACTATAAGTTTGTTGAACTAAAAAATTGTTTACCAGATTTTGTTTATGAAAGTTTAAAACTTGGACTTTTGGACTTTAACAAAAAATATAAAGGGTTTGCACAAGATGATGATGTTTTAATTGGTGTAGAAACAAGAAGTTCAAGCCCTGTTACAATAATAAGGGACGAAGATTTTTGTAGCAATATAAAAGGTGTGTATCCTTGTGGCGAAGGTGCAGGATATGCAGGGGGTATAATATCGAGCGCTCAAGATGCTATAAAAATTTGCTCACATATTTATAAAAAGTTAAAAGGAGAATAAATTTGTTACTTACATCAACATTAAATTTAATATCTTGGATAATTGGTGGAACAACTTTGCTTGTTTCGCTTATTGCGCTTGTTATTATGATAATAAATTATTTTAGAACAAAGAACGAATTAGACAAAAGAATAAAACAATTTGAAGAAAATAAAGAAAAATATAAAAATGAAGAAAAAGATATTTAGGTAATCCTAAATATCTTTTTTTGTTTCTATATTTGCAATGTTAAGAATTATATCTGTAAGGTTTGTTGTTATTTCTTCAAAGTAATTTATAACATTAAGGTAACAAGTTAATTTGTCTAGGCTACTTCCGTTATTTTCCAAAACAATTGATTTTTTTGCATCAACTTTAAGTGCAGTAATTTTTGCCATATTATCGACAATTTTTTGAACATCTTGTTGTTCAATTTTGCTACCATTTGTAAGTGAGTTAGATACGATTGTTCTTGAAAGAGAAATGTTTTCTAAAACAACTTTTTGCATTTCATTCAAAATATTTTGTTGGTTTTCATTAAACTTTACTTTTTTATTATTATATTCACAAGAATTAACTAATTTTTCAATATTTACATTGGCTTTTTCTATTCCAATAAACATATTATTTATATCATGCATTTCTTTTTCATTTTCAAAAGAATAATCGCCACCAAGCTCAAAAAGTTTTTTGTTCATTTCTTTTGACATAACAACCATATTATTAGCGTGTGATAAAATAATATTTTTTCTATTTTTTGAAGAATGTTTTGTATAGTCCATTGCATATTCAAGTGTTCGGCAAGTTTCTTTAAAATAAGAAATTGAGTTTGAACCAAGTTGAATATATCCAAGGGTTGGGAGAGAAGATATGTTTTCAAATTTATCTTGTTTTTTGTCTGGTATAATTTTGTCAAGAAGTTTTGCTATTTGATTTGTGAAAGGTAACAAAATTGCAAGTGTTATAACATTAAATATTATGTTTACAAAAATAATTTTTAATGTTGGGTCGCCAATAAATGAAGTTACAGGAGTTATCCAATCATAAATTGAAACAAGACAGAATATTATTGCACCTATCAAGTTGAATATAAAGTAACTTAAACTAACTTTTAGTGATTGCTTATTTTTGCTTGTAAGTCCAATCAAAATCAAAGTAAAGCAAGTGCCAACATTCATTGCAAAGATTATATAACTTGCATTGTGAACTGACAAAAGTTCGGGATTTGATGTCATAATTGATGCAACAATGGCTGTTGTTCCAAGTGAACTATTAAGTAATGCAGATAGAAGTAAACCAAGAAAGAATAGTATCCAAGGGTTATTGATTTTAAAGAAAAAGTCCACAAATCCTTGACTTGAACTTAATTCTTTTGTTGCAATTCCCATATATGCCATACCACAAAAGATAAGTCCAAATCCACAAAGGCACATTCCAAAGTTTTTCATTGTATTTGATTTTGCAAATAACTTTATAAAAAATCCAATAACAATCAAAAGTCCAAAATAACTAACAATGTTTACACCTTGAAGTGCAACCCACAAAACTGAAACAGCACTTGCAATGTTTGTTCCCATCATAATTGCAATTGTTTGTGCCAAGGTTAAAACACCAGCCCCACATAATCCCATAATAAGGGAAACAGATGCTGTGCTTGATTGCATAACCATATCAAGACCAAAACCAATCAATGCGTTTTTTGCTTTGCTGTTGCCATATTTTGCAATTTTGTGTTTAAAGTTTGCTCCACATAATTTTTCAAATGAAGAACTCATAACGCTTACACCAAAAAGGAGTATACCTATTCCACATAAAAATTGTACTATCATATTTTGCTCCAATAACTATATAAGATTATTATATAAAATTAGTGTAAAAATAAAAAACAAATTTAATAAAAAATATTTTTAGATTATTGTTTTTTGTCTATTTATTTGCAATTTATATCTTAATAGTCTATAATTTAGCGTAGGAGATAATTATGTTAGACATTAATAAAATTGTAAACGAAACAAAATATGTTCATGATGCTTTAACAAAAAAAGGTTTTGATGTTGATTTTGCACCACTTATTGATATGTATAATCAAAGAAAACAACTTATAGTTAAAGCCGAAGATTTAAAGAAAGAAAAAAATCAATTATCAGCAAGCGTTCCTGTAATTAAAAAGCAAGGTGGCAATGTTGAAGAAATATTTGCAAAAGTAAAAGAAATGAATGTTGAGATTGCAAAATATGATGATAAGTTAAAAGAACTTGAAGATGGCATTTTTAACTTTATTGCACCACTACCAAATATTCCTGATGATGACTTACTCCCAGGAGAAAAAGAAAATAACAAAGTTATAAAAATGTTTGGCGAATCAAGAAAATATGATTTCAAACCAAAAGACCATGTTGAACTTTGTGAAAGTTTGGGACTTATTGATTATGACAGAGCAGCAAAAGTAAGTGGCAGAGGCACATGGTTCTATACAGGACTTGGTGCAAGACTTGAATGGGCACTTCTTAATTACTTTATTGACACACATATTGCAGATGGTTACAAATTTATTTTGCCACCACATATTCTTAATGAAGAAAGTGGATTTGTTGCAGGTCAATTCCCAAAATTCAAACAAGATGTTTTTTGGCTTGAAGGTGTTGAACCAAAGAAATTCATTCTTCCAACAGCAGAAACTGCTCTTGTAAACTATCATAGAAATGAAATATTAAAAGAAGAAGATTTGCCAGAAAAATTATTTGCATACACTCCTTGCTATCGTTGTGAAGCAGGTTCATACAGAACAGAAGAAAGGGGTATGATAAGAGGTTATCAATTTAACAAAGTTGAAATGTTCCAATATGCAACAGAAAAAAATTCAAAGCAAAGTTTTGAAGAATTGGTTGACAAGGCTTGCAAATTAGTTGAAGGTCTTGGACTTCATTTTAGATTAAGTAAACTTGCAGCAGGAGATTGCTCTCACTCAATGGCAAGAACATATGATATTGAAGTATGGATTCCAAGTATGGGAATTTATAAAGAAGTTTCATCAGCAAGTAACGCAAATGATTACCAAGCAAGAAGGGGTAATATTCGTTACAAAGATAAAGAAACAGGAAAAATTAAATTCTGTCACACACTTAACGCTTCAGGTCTTGCAACAAGCAGAGTTTTGCCAGCATTGGTTGAACAATGCCAAAATGCAGATGGTAGTGTAACAATTCCAGAAGTTTTGAGAAAATATATGGGTGGAATGGAAAAGATTTATCCAGTAAAAAAATAATAATCACAAAAACACACAAAAATGTGTGTTTTTTATTTTAAAAACATTATAAAGATTGACTTAATTGGGATTTGATGATAATATGTTTGTAAGTTTTAAAGGGGAAATAAATGAAACAGCAATTTGAATTTTTGATGCCAATAAAAAAGTTGAGTGGGAATTATAAATACAACTCAAATTACTATTTGGATATTCCATGTGCACTTACAGCACATAGGCTTGATATTGCATTAAATTTTACAGCACTTTTTGATAGAGATGATTTCAAAAAAATTATTGCAAAATATAATTTTGATATTGACAAAGTAAAAAAATTGCTAGGCATAAATGGTGAGTACGTACATTTTGAAGAAGAAAATGGTAAAGATAAAATGAGGCTTAGAGAGTCTGTTATTTCATTGCCAGTTGAAGAAATGGGGAAAAGAGCAAAAAAAATTTATGATAAGTTATTATCCGAATTTTTAGCGTTAAAAAACATAGAAAGTTCAAAGGCCGGCATTGTTATTGTCCAAATACCAACTAGTGAGTATGAGAATATTTCAAAACAAAGCAAGAACTTTAATGAATTAAACCTTAAAAATTATTATGATAATGAGCAATACATAAAGGGACTTAATGACTCTATTGAAGAAAATAGATACACATTTGTTCCGGCAAATCTTATAAAATACTTGGAAAAAAATCAAATCGCATATATTCTTGTATGCCCAAAGCTGGATGCAAAAAAAATAGAGAAAAAAGCATCACAGTATATTAAAATGATAGAACTAAAAGATGGTCAAACGTTGCAATCTTTAATATCTTAAAATTGACTATTGAAATGTATAATATAATGTGTTAAAATATATATGAGAATAAGGGGGTAAACAATGAGAAAACCTATTGAAAGTATTTGTGGAATTATTGGTATAATTAGTGGGTGCTTAGGAGCAATGAGCATTATTGCCGCATCATCAATGAGTGGGGAAGAACGCAAGTCAACCAATGCACAAGTTGAACTTTTGAAAGAACAAATTGAAGAAAAAGAAAAGGACAGAGAATACGTCCTTGAATTAAATTCAAGCAAAGATCAAGAAGCTTACA
>ERZ808252.1937-NODE-1937-length-13706-cov-3.829097_pt1 | contig 13706 bp, 9 predicted proteins | sample MGYA00521242_ERZ808252 | MGnify/ENA primary metagenome ERZ808252 (study PRJEB31516, sample SAMN03275581) | gut metagenome | biome: mammalia-associated habitat; material: feces | host: Papio cynocephalus | place: Kenya | collected 2012-08-07 ...
TTTGAAGTTCTTTTAAATTCTCATTCATATTAATTCTATCGACATTACCAAGAAGTTTTTCAGAGTATTCTCTCATCTTTAAGAACCATACCCATCTTTCATCTTGAATTACTTTACCATGGCATCTATCACAAATTCCACCTTGAGAATCTTCATTAGAAAGCACAGTCTTACAATTAGGACAAAAATTTACAACACCCTTCTTTTTATATGCTTTACCATTTTTAAAAAATTGTAAAAATATCCATTGTGTCCATTTATAATAATCTTCATCACTAGTTGCAAACGCTCTATCATAATCAAATGACAAACCAATTCTTTTAGACTGAGCAAGAACATTTTTCATTCCATTAGCAACAAATATTTTAGGATCTATTCCTGTTTTAATTGCCGCATTTTCAGCAGGCAAACCAAAAGAATCTCCACCTATTGGAAATAAAACATTATATCCTTGAAATCTTTTCATTCTAGCTAGTGCATCAGCTGGAACAGATCCCTTTAAATGACCCATATGTAAATTTCCACTTATATTAAAAAATTCATATAACACATAATATTTAGGTTTAGTTGGATGAAAATCTATAGCTCTAAAACTTTTTTCTTCATCCCATCTCTTTTCCCATTTTTCTTCTACTTCTTTAAAATTGTACATGACAATCAACTCCTTCGTAATTGCATCTCATTCAATGCTTTTATTATAGCACATGCTTTAATTATTTGTTAATAATTTAATTATTGAAAAACAAAAAAGAACAGCCTAAGCTATCCTTGATTAATGTATTTCTAATCTTAGTTTATCTGCTAAAGTAGCTATAAACTCTGAATTAGTCGGTTTTGCTCTATCATAATCAACAGAGTGACCAAATATTTCTTCCATTACTTCATAATCTCCTCTAGTCCAACTTACCTCAATTGCATGTCTAATTGCTCTTTCAACCCTTGATGAAGTTGTATCATACATATTAGCAATTTCTGGATATAATTCTTTTGTAATAGCACCTAACATACTAGGTTTATTGTACATTAAACTAATACTATCTCTTATATAACTATAACCTTTAATATGACTAGGCATTCCAAGTGAATGTAATAAATTTGTTATAGCCTGTTGTAAATCCTTATTATCAATTCTTGTTCTATTATTATTATTAACAATTTTCTTAATAATATCAGCTAAAGAATCTAAATTATATGGTTTTAACATATAATAACTTACTCCAACATCCATACACTTTTTTATTATATCAACCGAATTAATACACGTAGTAATTATACTCTTAATATTTATATTTTCCTTCTTTAATTCTTCTAAGACACTAAGTCCATCTCTTTTTGGTATAACTAAATCCATTAAAACTAAATCATAACTAGCATAATTCTTTTTTAATTCATTTAGAGCATCTTCTCCATTAGAACAAGATCCTACTATTTCTACACCAACATTCTTACTACTAAAATACTTCTTTACTTCAGAGACAACATCTTTGTTATCATCTACCATAAACACCTGTATTTTGGTTTTCATTTTCTCTCCTTTTCATCTTTTATAATATAAATACCACGTACTTTAATTATACACTTAAATATGACAAATAAAAAGAAAATATCCTGACAACTATTGTCAAGATATGTAAACTTTTGTCGAATTATTTAAAATCTATATTTACATCTTTATTAAAATTAAAAGTAATATTTGGATTTAAAATCTCATTATATTTTCTATTATGAGAAACACTTATAATTGTCCCTTTAAAAACTTTTATTAACTCATAAATTAATTCCAAAGCTTCACTATCTAAATGATTAGTAACTTCATCTAAAATCAAAACATTTACATTATTTAATGCTAACTTTGCAATATTAACCCTTGTTCTTTCACATGGAGATAATGTTGAATATAACTTATCTTTACCTTCATAATTAATTCCTATCTTATCCATCAACATAAAAACTTTAGATTTATCTATATTATTAATTCCACATACCAAATAAGAATAAATACTTTCATCAATATTTTCTTCTAATGTATTTTGAGAAATATAACCAAATCTTACTCCACTACCAATACTAACAATTCCACTTATAGGATTTATTATTCCTAATATTGTCTTAAGTAAAGTACTTTTCCCAGAACCATTGAACCAACTATATTAACTTTCAAACCAAATGGTATTATTAAATTTAAATTTTTACATAAAATATTTTTATTATATCCAATACTTAAATTATATAAAAAAATATCTTTATTACTTTTCTTCTCATAAAAATTAAAGAAAATATCTAATGATTTTTTCTCTTTAAATTCAGGTATTTCTAAATTTTTTAGTTCACTAGTTAACTTAGATATATTTCCAAAATTAGTTTTTTCTTTGACATAATTATTAGCAATCTTATTATTATCTTTATAAGTTTTTTTATTATTTCCTTTATTAGTCCATTCCTTTGCTATCTGTATTTGTTTTTTAATTTTATCTCTTTATTCAATAGATTTAATATATTCAAATTTACTTTGTTCATATTCTCTATTTTTTTGCCTCAAATAATCTTCATAACCAATATTATACTGAAAAATATTTCCATTCTTAAGTTCCCAAACTTTATTTAAAATATTATTTAAAAATATTTCATCATGAGATACCACTATTATAGTTTTTTTAATTGATTTTAAATAACCTTCTAACCAATTAATCGCATCACTATCTAAATTATTTGTGGGTTCATCAAGTAACAAGATATCTCCATTTTTTAAAATTAGAATAGATAATAATATTTTTATCTTTTCTCTACCAGATAATTCACCAACTTTAACATTTATATTTTTCTTAAAATTTAAGCCATTTAAAACAGATTCTAATTTATATTCAAAAGAATATCCATCTAACAATAAATATTTATTTAATAACCTATTATACTGATCCATATTTGAATCACATAACTCATTTTCTAATTCTTTTATCTCTAATTCTAAAATATCTATCCAACATTCTTTTTTTTTACAAATTGACAAATAGTTAAATCATTAAAATCATTTGATATCTCCTGCTTGAGATACGCTATTGTCTTTCCCACATAATTTATTTTACCTAAATCAAATTCAAGTTCTTTAGACAATATTTTTAATAAAGTTGATTTTCCAACTCCATTTGTTCCAACTAAACCTATCTTATCATTGTCACTAACAACAAATGACACACCATCTAATATCTTTTTATCACCAATTTGTTTACATAAATTACTAACAATCATAAATTATCTCCGTTAATAAGATCATTATCTATTTAAAATTAACTTCTATATCTTTTTTATCCAAAGGTTCAATTAAAATAGCATCAAATCCATAATCTTTTAGTTCTTTCTTTAATTGAATATTTTTCTTCTTTGTTATAACAAATACTTTTCCTTTAAAACTATCTACTTTTCTTACTTTATCTAAGAAACTTCTAGCATCTATTTTATCCATATCTTCATCTATTACAATAATGTCAAATACTTCTCCATTTCTTATTTTATCTAAGCATGTTTTTGTCATTTCAAAAGACTCTACTGTGTAATCTTTTTTCTTTCCTCCCTGTTTTATTACTTTTACATTATCTTTATTTTCACTTATTATTCCTATAACTTTTTTATTACTCATATATTTATTATATGTATCTATTTTTTCATCTAATATACTTCCATCACTTTGTACTATCTTTTGATCTAATGTTATATTTATTGTTGTCCCATTATTATTAAGTGATTCTATTGATAATGTTCCACCTATCATATTAATTAATTTATTTACTGTCTTTAAATTTACAATTAAATCATCTTTTCCTTTTATCTCATTTACATCTAAATCTGAATTATTACTTAATATCTTATTTTGTTTTACTAAATCTATTCCTGTTCCTGAATCTTCTACTGATATTATTAATCTACATATATCATATTTTACTATACATGACACTCTTAGTTCTATAAAACCATTGGTAGTATTTTTTATTGAATTATCTAAGATACTATTTATAATTTGTTTTACTTTTATTGAATCTCCATATAACATATCTGGTATTGTATTGCTTATATTATATCTAAAATCAACATTGTTCTTAATCTTATTTCTATTATAAACCACTATTCCATTTAATAAATTTACAATATTATAAGTATTATTTATTACTCTTAATTCTTTAGAATCCATCTCTGAAATATTAATTGTTGCATTTACTCTCTTTTTACTATTATCAACAATCGCATTTATTTCTTTTAAACTATTCTTTATTTCACTAACATCTTCCATTTTATTTATATTATCTAATTTACTTTTAACATTATTTAATACTAAATTCATTTCATCTGTAACATGATACAAAAATGATGATTTATCTTCATTAGTTTTCTCTGTTATTTCCTTAATCTTTGTTACTTCTTCTAACATCTTTAAATCCGGATTTTCTATTGTAAAATACATTAAAAAACAAATACAACTTTCCATAGAAGTTATTATTAAGACATCTGGATAAGTATGTTGGATAGCAGCTGAAATAAGCCCTGAAAAAATTAATAAATATATTGGAATACTTTTAGTTTTAGATATTTTTTTATGATTTATAATTAATACAGTAAACATAAATGAACAAACTATTGATGAAAATATAAATGCTAAATTTATTGCCAAACCATATGTAAAATATGTTTTAGTTTCAACACTTCTATATAAATTATAAGGTGCCACACAAATTATCCATGACTCGATAAAAGTTATTACAATATCGCATTTAATTAATAATTTTTCATATTTATTAAATACCAGAATTATTAAATAAAGTAACATTAAGTTTACAAAAACAATAAAGTACACTAAATATGATTTAAATATTATCGTAGATATAATTTTAGGAACAATATCATATTTAAATGACACATAATCGCATAATAATTGTAAAATCAACCCCATAACATTAACTATAAGCATTATTTTATAAACTTTATTTTCTTTATTTTTTAATCTTGATTTTGAGAAATATAAGAATATTAATCCAAACATATATATTAGACTAAATATTATCATTAATGTTTTATTTGTCATTTTTTATCTTCACCATCTTAATAATAACAAAAAAGAAAATAAATTTCTATCAATAAAACCTATTTTCTATTTATCAAATGTTTACTTTGTATAACATCATATTTTAATTCAACAAAACCTTCAGCTTCGTTCATCATTTTTCCTATATCTCTTTTTCCAGATTTAGCATAAGGAAATGCATCTCTTACTTTAAACACATTAGGAACCATATTTAAATTGTGTTTTTCATTATAAATGGTATCTTGAATTTTTCTAAAAATATCATTATGATTTGTATTTTCTAAATTGTCTTCTAAAATTAAATGCACAACTAATTCTTGTTTTCCATTAATATTTCTATGTAAAACGTCACATAATTTTACACCATCAATTTGCTTGATAATATTTTCAATATCAAAATTATAGAATTTTTCATCATTAACAACTGTATAATCTGATGCACGTCCTTGAACAAATAAATTACCTTTTTTATCAATATAACCAATATCGCCAGTACAATTCCATTTATGTCCATTTTCATCTATATAAAAATATTTATCAGTTTCTTCCCTATTCGCAAAATAACCAATCATACTAGATTTAGTATCAACAACAATTTGTCCTCTTTCGCCATAAACTAATGAATTCATATTATCATCACATATTTGAATATTAATTCCTGGTAATGGAACACCAACAGAACCATTACAATGGTCAGTTAAATCATTTTGAGTTGTTATTGTTGCACCACATTCACATTGCCCATATCCTACTTTAATGCTAGACTTATTATTATGTTCTTTAAATACATTATTAATTCTAGTTGCCAATTCCTCACTAAGAGGTTCTCCACCTTCAAAAGCATTAGTAAAATAAGATAAATCATGGTTTTTCAAATTTGGATTATCAAGAAATCCCTCATACATGCTTGTAGGAGCAACAGCATAATTAGGTTTTGCTTTTAAAACATTTTTAATAAAAATATCTCTTTCAAATCTAGGATCCATGAAAACAGTAGCACCACAATTAAGTGGTAAATGTACTGAAGTACTAATTCCAGTTGAATACCAAGTTGGAATAATTTGATAAAATTTTTGATTTCTATGTATATCTAATCCCGAATTAAAATAAGCACTTACTGAATTTTGAAAACTATCATTAGTTAAAAGAATTCCCTTAGAAGCACCAGTTGTACCACTTGAATATACCATTACTAAAGGTAAATTCTTTTCGTACGAAACTAGTTCAACACTTTTTATCTTACGCCCTTCATTTAAAAAACTATTCCATAAAGTTTCATTATTATTTCTATTTACATTAACTCTTTTACCTATAAAACCTAAAGGTGAAGAATTTAAAGTCGGAACAATAATAATTTTTTCTATAATCGATTTATTAACAGCATCTCTTATTTCATCATAAAAACTATCCATAACAATTAATATTTTACTATTACAGTCAGAAATTCTATCTATAAAGTCTTGCTTATCAAAGTGTGGAGCAATCATATTAGCAACTGCTCCCAATTTAGATAACGCATAAAAACTATAAACAGTTTCAGGAATTCCTGGAGAACAAATTGTAACAAAATCACCTTTTTTAACTCCATTATATTTGAAAGACTTAGCAACATTATTTATCATATTAAATAATTTTCTATATGTTATTTTCGCACCAAAATATTCTATTGCCTCATCATTTAAATAGTAATGATTATGATAAACTAATGATTCATATACAGTCATATTTATAGGATTTATATAATTATTTAAATTATAATACTGTAACCATGGCTTATCAATTTCAGGATATCCAACTTGTGGTCCTAAAATCTTATCCGTAGCAATATCTCTTAAATAAACATCTCTTTCTTTTTTCTCAGCATCAGATAACTCCAATACTTTTTTCTTTAATTCTATTAAATCTTCTTTTTTCATTTCTATAATTCCCCCAATTACATAAAACTTTATATATTATAACATATATTCATCAATTATTAAAGTAATTATTTCTATTTAAAATTAATTTCTATATCTTTTTTATCCAAAGGTTCAATTAAAATAGCATCAAATCCATAATCTTTTAGTTCTTTCTTTAATTGAATATTTTTCTTCTTTGTTATAACAAATACTTTTCCTTTAAAACTATCTACTTTTCTTACTTTATCTAAGAAACTTCTAGCATCTATTTTATCCATATCTTCATCTATTACAATAATGTCAAATACTTCTCCATTTCTTATTTTATCTAAACAAATTTTTGTCATATCAAATGATTCTAATTTATAGTTATTTTTCTTTCCTATTTGTTTTATTAATTTTACATTTTTATCATTTTCTGTTATTACTCCAATACTTTTAATATCTTTATAATAATTTTTATAATGATCTAATTTATTTTCAATTAATCCCTTATTACTATCAACTATTTCTTGATCCAACGTAACAGTTATTTTTGTGCCACTACCAGATGCACTTTCAATAATAAAAGTACCACCAATAATATTCACTATTTTTCTAACCACTTTCAAATTTAATTCTAAATTATCTTTATTACTTATTTCAATAGAAGTTAATTCTTCATGATTATTGAATATTTCTCTTTGTTTAAAAACATCAATGCCTGTTCCACTATCTTCAACTACAATTAATAATCTACATACATTATCTTTAATAATACTGTTTACTCTAAGTTCTATAAAACCTTCCTTAGTATATTTAATAGAATTACCAAGTAAAGTAGAAACAATTTGTTTTATTTTAATTGAATCACCATATAATTCATCAGGAATATTATCTTCTATAATAATTCTAAAATCTATATTTTTATCTAATTTATTTTGGTAACTATAATATACAGAATTAAATAATAATTTTGGATTATATTTATTTTTAACTTCATTTAAATTTCTAAGATCAATTGAACTTACATCAATCGTATTTCTTATTTTATTTCTAGCTGTATCTATAATATTTTTAGACTTCGCTAAGTCTTTCTTTATATCCTCAAGTGAATTACTTTTACTCATATCTAAATATAATTTATCTAATTTATTTATTTTATCTTGTATATCATTAGTAATACTAAAAATAAATTTATTTTTTTCTGCATTAGATGATTCTGTTATTGCTTGTGTTTTAGTTAATTCTTCTATAATTTTTAAATCAGGATTTTCAATTGTAAAATACATTATAAAAAGAACAATACTCTCCATAGATGTCGTAATGGTAACAGTCGGATTAATTCTTTGTATAAAAACAATAATTATATTAAATAATGTAAACGCTAAAAAAGGTAATATTTTTTTAATTCTAACAGTTTTAATATGACAAAATATCGTTATTATACTAGCTGTAATCGCAATAGTTCCTATATTATATACATAATCACAAGCTAAACCAGTTGCAAAACCATTTCCAGTTTTTATAGGAAGAACAAATATAATAAAAGTAGATATATATCCAATAATATAAGTAACATTTTTAATTTTATTAAATATATCTTCTTTTTTTTCAAAACAAAGTGAATAAATATAAACAGTAATAACAAATGTAAAATACGTCATAAAACACATAAATAATTTAGTAAAAAAATGACAAACAGTTGCATCCTCAGGTAATTTATTGCCAAGTACAGCACAAATAATTTCAAGTAATAATCCTATAAAATTTATAACTATCAATCTTGAATAATATTTATTTTCTTTTGTTTTTAAATGACTTTTAGAAAAATAAGAAATAACAAGTACAATTAAATAAATCAAAACTACACCCATTAAATAAATAAACTGCATTATATCCACCTACTCTACCAAAAGAATAGCACAAGAAAAAATATTAGTCTATATCAACATATATCTTATTTTCTATTATTATTTATATTCTAATTTTTTAACATTTTTATTAGTTATTACTTTAGGATTTACCTCTAAGCATTTTGTCAAATCAAGTCCTTCATCAATTAAAGCCCCACGATTACGTTTACCACTTGGTGCAATTGGGAATGATTCAACATTAGAATGTAATCTAATATACATTTTATCTACTAATTCTTTAGGAAATGCTTTTTTAAGTCTTGCATTGATACCATCTAAAGCTTTTAGAGAACTATTAATCATAACGGGACTAAATTCAACGTGTACTATAATTACATCACCCATTTTAGCATCATTTACCCTTACAGCAGTTGTACTCATAACATTTTTAGTATCTTTAAGTACTACATCTTCTATTTCAAATAAAGGTATAGCTCTTCCATTAACCACAAATGCATCATCTAATCTTCCCTTAATTCTAACTCTTCTATTATTATCAGATTTAAAAGCATAATTAGTTAACGAAAGCCATCTCTTACCATCAGCACTTTCTACCTGTAAATCATTAATATGTAATTTAGCAAAATCATTTTCATCATAATAATATTTAGTCATATCAGCAGGAGATTTACCAACTAATAATCCAATTTCATTTAATTTACAGTATCTTCCATTTTTATCAAGTACTTCAGTTTCAGCAAATGGTAAGGTTGTAAGTCCTATTCCTTCTTTTAAAAACATATTTTGTGGTAATTTTTCTAAATGTGCTTTAAATAAAGTAGTAAATATACCACTAGCCTCTCCAGTTCCACCACCAATAGAAAATGAAACAGGTGCTAAAGGAAATGGTAATTTAGATGTACCAAATTTATGTTTTCTAGCTGTATAATTAAAATATTTTTCTTCTCCACTGCTCATACCTTCCCCAGTAATAGTAGGAGCAATTAAATTAGTAAAATCTAAATTTTTAAATTGTGGATTATTGTTTAAATTATTACAAAAATCTAAATAAAATCCTACAGACCCTGGAGCATAATTAGGTCTATGAATAGCCATACTATACTTAAAAAATTCTCTTTTATATACAGGTTCAATATTCATTAAACATCCATGAAACAATGAATCTCCTAGTGAACATAATTCCATATGTGTATATGTAGGAATATGATGTAGTACACTTACCCCATCCATACTTGCTAAACCAGAAATATCCTTATCATGAAATCTAGAAATGGTTACATAACTTCTATTAGCATGTAACACCCCTTTAGGAACACCAGGATTAGTAGTACCACTTGTATAAGTTATAGCCATTGGATCATTTAGTCCAACATCTTCAACAACTTTGCCAACATAATTTACACCAATATTTTCAAAATCATTTATTTTAATAACATTCTTATTAGTATTTTTTTTAATATAATCAGTTTTATCTTCAAAACTAACAAATCCCTTATCAAATGCTTCATAAGGATCAATTGCCTCTCCATTAACTTTTGGTAATGAATTAGCAAGTGGAACTATTACCAAATTATTGAAATTAGCACCATTTAATTTATCCTTTAAATCATTATAAACATCATCACTGATAAATACATAATCACTTTTAGATTTTTCAATAATCATTTTTAAATATTCAGGATCAAACCATTCTCCAAAAGCATTGACAACTCCTCCAATTAAATTAATTGCTAAATATAAATATATAAATTCAGGAGTATTAGTAACACATACTGGAACTTCATCGCCTTTTTTATAACCTAATACTTTTAAACTTTTAGCATAACTAAATACATGATTAAACAAAGTTCTATAATTAATCTTCTTTCCTCTATAAAATATTGCTGTATTATCAAAATTATTTTTATTTCTTAAATAAACATTCATAGCAAAAGAAAAATTATGATTATCATCTAGATCCCTTAATATTTCTTTAGCCTTATTTGATATATTTAAGACATCTACATCCTCATATCTTCCCTTATTTTTACTACCATTTTTTAAGATATATTTTACCTGTTTATCAAATTCATTAATATAATCCATATTCCCCTCCACAATACGAAAATTAAAATATATAACTTAATAATTTTCTAAAGTAAACACGCATATTATATAATAATACCTACGAAAAAGCAATTAAAAAAATTAGCCCATATAATCATAAGACTAATCTTAGTTTACTTTCATTAAATCTATCAATCTAGGAATTTCCACATTTGCATCTAATCTATTAAACAAAGGAACTCCCTTTTCAGTAACTTTATTATTATAATCTAAATTATCTTTTAACTTATCAAAAGTAATTTCTTCTTCCTTTAAACCTAATTGTCCATAAATATTACTACATGTATCAGGCATAAAAGGATAAAATAATACTCCAATTTTTCTAATTGAATTATATAAATTATACATTACATTTGTAAGTCTTTCTATATTTCCTTCTTTATATAATATCCATGGGCTAGTTTCATCAATATACTTATTAGTTCTAGAAACAATATCTAATATATTATTCATCGCATTAGGAATATTTATCTCTTTCATCTCTTCATTATATTCATCTATTTTATTATTAATGTAATCATCTAATTCATTTTCTAAATCACTTGCTAATCCGTATATTTTAACAAAACCATCTTGATATTTATTAATCATAGCAATAGTTCTATTAACTAAATTACCTAAATCATTACACAACTCAGTATTATATTTATTTATAAATAACTCAGGAGTAAATTCACCATCTTGTCCATAAGGTAAACTTTTTAAAAGAGTATATCTAACTGCATCAACTCCATAAGCGTTTGCAAGTACATCAGGATAAATCGTATTTCCTTTAGATTTACTCATTTTCCCATCTCTCATCATAATAAAATCATGAACATATATATTTTTTGGTAAAGGTAAATCTAAAGCCATTAAGAATATAGGCCAATATATAGCATGAAATCTTAAAATATCTTTACCAATTATTTGAATATTTGCTGGCCAATACTTTTTCATTAAAGAATCATCATCTCTTAAATATCCAAGTACAGATATATAATTAAGTAGAGCATCTAACCAAACATACATAACATGCTTTTCATCTTGTGGAACCTTTATTCCCCAATCAAAAGTAGTTCTAGAAATACATAAATCTTCAATACCAGAATTTAAAAAACTATTCATAACTTCATTCTTTTTAGATAAAGGAATTAAAAAATTCGGATTATTTTTATAAAATTCTTTTATTCTATCCTCATATTTTTTCATATTAAAAAAATATGTTTCTTCTTCTACTTCTTTAACTTCTCTTCCACAACTAGGACATTTACCATCTACTAATTGAGTATCAGTAAAAAACGATTCGCATGGAACACAATATTTGCCCTTATATTTTCCTTTATATATATCACCTTGATTATATAATATATTAAAAGCTTTAATTATAGTCTCAACATGTCTTTTATCGGTTGTTCTTATAAAATCATTATTAGATATATTTAATAATTTCCATAACTTTCTAGCATCATTTGCCATTTCATCAACATATTCTTGTGGAGTAATTCCTTTTTCTTCTGATTTAATTTGTATTTTTTGACCATGTTCATCTAATCCTGTAACAAAATAAACATCTTCATTTAACTGTCTATGATATCTTGCTAGTACATCAGCTAAAATTGTAGTATATGCAGTTCCAATATGAAATTTACCACTGGGATAATATATTGGTGTTGTTATATAAAAACTTTTCATATTTCATCACTATTTCCTTTCTTTAATTTTCTATATATTTCTAAATTATTTTTACATGAATTCTTTATATTATAATTTTTATCAGCTAATTCGTTTACGATACATTCATTACATATAGGATAAGAGGAACATCCTTTACAACCTTTTAAAACTTTTCCATAATATAAACCAATTTTTTCTTGAAGCGAGTTGATAGAGCTTATTATATTTTTGTCACTAACCGAAATTATAAAATTTCCAACAAGGCCTTATTTTTAAATCATATCCAAGAAATAATGAATGTTTGCTTACGGAACAAGAAAAATTAATCTTTTTATTATTTTTTGTTAAAGTTTTTTCTTTGTATTTTTGATAATATATATCATTATTATTTATTTGATATTCAATTGGAAAATCCCCATTATATTTTGAAAATAAATTAGATGAATATCTAAAATTTATATTTTCTTTTTTACATCATTCTTTTATCACATCAAAATCACAAATATTGTTAGCAACATTTAGCGTTTTGCATGAAACATTTATACCATTAGTTTTTAATAATTTTATATTTTTTAAAATTGACTTGCAATCTACATTTTTGGCATTAGTAGTACTTTCAAAAACTTTTTGATTAAATCCATATAAAGTTACATCAACGTTAAAAGGCTTATATTTTTTTAAAACGGTTAAAATATTATCATTTAGAAGAGAAAGATTTGTAAATAAAGTAACTAATACACCATTTTCTTTCAAAAAAGTATATAACTTAATAAACTCTGGATACATAAAAATTTCTCCACCTGTTAATACGCAATGTAATAGACCATTTTTTATTAATATTTTTAGTATAGAGATTAATTGGTTAAAATCAATTTGTTTAGAAAAATTTCGATTATGTATATAGCAAAATCCACAATTAAAATTGCAATTGTTAAGTAATTCAATTATAATGGAAAGTGGACAATATTTATTATCCAAATAATAAAAATAATCTAGTATAGCCTTTAAATCAATTTCAGTATTAAAAATTTTATTTTCAAAATATATATCACTACTTGAAAAGGTGTCAACTACCATGCAATAAATTGCATGGCTTATTTGAGTGCTGAAAGCACATTC
>ERZ808252.1939-NODE-1939-length-13701-cov-2.973692_pt1 | contig 13701 bp, 18 predicted proteins | sample MGYA00521242_ERZ808252 | MGnify/ENA primary metagenome ERZ808252 (study PRJEB31516, sample SAMN03275581) | gut metagenome | biome: mammalia-associated habitat; material: feces | host: Papio cynocephalus | place: Kenya | collected 2012-08-07 ...
CTTTTTTGTTTACTGTATCGTTTAAATTTGAGTTATTTGCAATAACTGCAAGACCGTTTTTTATTAAAAAGTTCTTTCCAAATCCATCTGCAACATTAACAATGTCGCCTTTTTTACCTGTACCTTTTACATCTTTTTGCAATATAACTTTCATATTTTCTCCTTTTATGTATACATTTTAGTTTAATTTTTATATATAAGTCAATAATAATTTGAAAATAAATTAATATTTGTGTACAAAGCAAACATAAGAAAGGAGAATTATGGATATAATTTGCAGAGAAAGAAGTTGCGTTTATAACAAAGGATTTTCTTGCACTAGCAGAAAAATATTGATTGGTGGAAAGATAAATTGCACTGATTATCAAAAAAATGATGAATTAAAAAACATTCCTGACACATCAAAAGAAATTTTTGATAAAACTCCACCAAAATATCATTCACATAGAGAAAGTAAAAAAGGTTGTATTCACTGCCAAGCAGACTGTTTGTTTCGTAATAATCAAACTTGCGAAGCAAACGGTATAACAATCAACTGCATAAAAAATAAACCACTCTGTGCAACCTATTTCAAGAAGTAATTTTTGCATAAAAAAAGCTGAAATGTCATTTCAAGTCCTACTCACAAAAACACACTCACGAGAAATCTCAACCGATTGAAAATTATGACATAAAAAAATGACTAGAAATCTAGTCATTTTTCTCATATTAAGATTTGTACCAATTCTGACTTTTATGTGTATCTGTTAAATATTTTGCGTTTGTTGCAGGATCTGTCAATGGTCCTATGCCCCATCCATTTGGATCTTTAAAAGTTACACTTGTAAGACTTGTACAATCAGCAAATGCCTCCCCAACGATTGTCTTAACTGATGCAGGAATTGTTATGCTTGTCAAACTACTACAACCACTAAATGATAGCCAACCTAATTCGACCACTCCTTCTTCAATTGTTACTATTTTTAAATTTGTACAGTCTTGGAATACACTTTCTTCCAATTGTCGTACACTACCCGGTATTGTAACACTTATTAATGATGAACAACCCCTAAATGCATCCTTACCAATCGCCGTCACACTATTTGGTATTGTAACACTTATTAATGATGAACATCCATTAAATGCCCAGTCACCAATTTTCTTAACTGATTCAGGAATTGTTATGCTTGTCAAATTTGTACAAAACTCAAATGCAGAGCCGACAATTTCAATACAATCACTCTCTATAGTTATTGAAGTGCTTGTTCTATCAACCATAGTTAAAAATATTTTTGATACACCATCATCGTAATACTCTGCACCATTATATATTTTTACTTTTGTAGATTCATTTAAGTTTTTGTGAATAACCTTAACATATAAACCTATATTACCTATATCACTGCCTAACTTTATATCAATATTACTTAAATTATAGATTTCTACCATACCATAGCACTCATCAAATGCCCTATATTCAATACTTTCTAATTTCTTATTTATCACTAAACTTGTAATAGAAGAGCAACCAGAAAAAGCAGAATTCCCAATATTTTTCAAATTTTCAGGCAAGGATTTTATTGTAAGCGATTTGCAACCAGAAAAAGCAGAACTTCCAATATTTTTTAAATTTTCAGGCAAGGATTTTATTGCAAGCAAATAGCAAGCGGAAAATGCACTTTCCCCTATAGTTTCAATTAAATTAGGCAATTCATTAATTTCCAATGAAGAACAGAAATAAAATGTTTTTGCTTTTATTTCTGTTAAACGTTTAGGAAGTTTTATAGTACTGAGTTTTTTACAACCCTCAAAAGCACTTGCTCCTATGCTTGTTATAATATCTGAAAGATTAACGCTGATAAGTGAACTACATCCAGCAAATGTATTATCTTTTATCTCCGTTATGCTTTCAGGTAAGAGTATATTTTCAATTGATGTGCAATTTTTAAATGCTGCCGACCCTATACTTGTTATATTATTTGGTAATACAATTTTTGTAATATTTTCACAACCTTCAAATGCAAGATCTGCAATACTTTTTGAAGTTGATTCATTTAATACAACAGTTTTTAATGAATTTGTACTGAAATAATCAGAAATTTTATTGTTTTGCAATAAGCAACTAGGCATTTCAACATTTTCTATTGGTACATTCTTAAGCCCAACATCTGCCATTGTTTTTACGCTATTTGGTAACGAAATAGATTTTAGCGAAGTGCAATTATTAAATGCATTATTTGCTATTGTTCTTACGCCAGTAAGCATAGAACTTTCAATTTTTTCTAATGTACTTGATGCATAAACATAAATTAAATATTTCGTTGAACCATCTTTTGAAGGAACAATTAGAAATCCATTACTATCTGTATTTGTTTTTACCCATCCCAAATTACTAACTTCTCCACTATTACTACCAGAAAAATCATCTATTTCAATTTTAGAAATGTTATTGCCTAGAACTAAACTTTTGAAATTTTTTAGCATTCTAAAATCTTTTATACTTATTGAAGTTACATTTTCAGAGAATTCAATTTTTTCTATTGAATTATTATAGCTCATATAGCCAATATAGATACTATTATCTTTTGTTATTTTTATATTTTTTAAACTTGTTGGCATTGCGGCATCTTCTGGGAAAATTGGCATATATTCAAACAATAGTCCTGATGGGTTTAAGCCATGAGCTGTAACATTTTGATATATAAATGGTGTCGTAATACTTTCCAATTTGTCACAGTCTACCGAACCTTCTTCCATTTTTTCAACAGTGTCTGGGATAGTTAATGTTTTTAAAGTGTTATTTGACCCAAAAGTATTTTTATTTATTCTTGTAACTGTGTGTCCGTCTATTCTTTCAGGTATGGCAAGTGTTTCTAAACCTTCATCCCAATATTTTGTTAGTGCAATTGTATTATCTTCCAAAATGCTATATTCAAATGTTTTCTTTTCTAATTGTGGAGATAACACAATTGATGTATTATTTGTTACAACACAAAAGCTTTCAGCATTTTGTTTTGTTAATTCAACAACGCTTTGTTTAGCATTAACTTTTGCAATTACTCCGTCCAAATCTCCACTAATTGAACTTCTTTCACCACTTAATATTGTTACATTTGCTAATGGTCCTGTTATGTATAGATACATTTTATCGTATTTATCAAATACATTTTTTACATAAAAATTTTGATAATATTTGCCACTTGAACTATCAAAATAGAACTCTCCAGTTTCTCCTTCAAGATATGCTTTTTTGGTTGATATATGTTCTGTTTTTTCAATTGTGTTTATTTTAACAGTATCTGCATCTTCGCTTATGCCCATATATGTTATTTCTACGTTACAGTTAAAAGCTTTTGTTATATCGTAACCTTGGTCTTGTAATTCTTTAATTTGTTCAGGTGATAAATCAAAGAGTACAAAAAATGTGACTTGTTTTAATCCACCGCAAGGGAATGCTCCAGTGATTGAACCATCTTCAGATTGACTATATGTTGTTGGATTTAACTTATTCTTATCAACCCAACTCTCATCACTCCCCATAGCACTTACAACTGATTCATATGTTGGATAGTTACCCTTTAAAGGTATCGGTTGAATTAAAGTCAATACATTTACTTTTTTTGTTGCATCACTTGAATCTGTTACTTGAAGTGGAGTGCTTAAAGATAATTTAAGTTGTTGAGCATTTGTAGGTACATTTGTTACATAACTGAAATAGTACATAGTATCTTCACCATCAACAATATTTTGCATTGGAATTGAGCTTTCAGTTAAATGCCCAATTTCTACCATATTCATTTGTGTATCGGTTTGTATTTGTAACTCAAAAGAATTGATGTACATATTTTCAGATTCATATATTTGATATAATAGTGGGAGCATTGGACCATATGTTATAACAATAGATATTTCAGTTGTTGTTGTATTTGTAACATTACATTCGAAAATTTTATTACTTTCATCAATAGTTTTTAAAGAAAATGTACATACATTCGCATTGTTATACTCAGTGGTGTTATACACTTTGCTAAAATCTGATACATTACTATTCAACAATCTAATATCCTTGAACCAATTACTAAAGTCTGACTCATTGATTGATGATAACTTCATAGAATCCGAGCCTACTGTAACAATTAAATCAAATTGGAAATTAAAACTTGATGTATTTGCTGGAACATTAAAATTAACTATTGACCCAAAAGTTGTTGAGTCTGAAACTTTTTCATCTCCATCATGTTTAATTGGTAATTCCATTGAATAAGCAGTTTGAGAAAGTGGAACAAGAGCTTTGCTTTTTGTATAATACTTTCCAACACTTTCTATTCTTGGATTTGTGTCAAGTTCTGGTTTTGCACTTTGGTCAGCAGATATTGTAAGACTATAATCAAAAGTGCTATCTTTTATTGATATTTTTTCATCTTTTACAGAAAATCCTATAACAATTGTTTTCGTTTCATCTTTGGCAATGCTATCTATTCCCGCAGTATAATTTGAATAACTATTAAAATCGCCAGTAAAAGATTGTTTTGAAACATTTGCCCAAACAATATTATCTGCAATGTTTGTTATGCTTACAACTATGTACCAAGTGTAGTTAGAATTAGAGTAGTCTATATTTATTTTTGTATCAGCAGTTTGGTCTGGATAAATGGCTGGTTCTCTTTGGTCTTGAAGTGTGTTGACATCTAATCTTCCATCACTATATTTTGTGATTTCTGTTAGTGTGCCATTTGTAACTCCACTGGATACATATTCGCTATATGTTAAATTATTTGCCATAGCAAGAAGTTTTGTATCACTTGTTGCTCTTTCTTTACTTGAATACACTCTTGTTTTTATTTCAACAAGAGCATCAGTTACGGTATATGATACTGTCCCACCTATGGAATATGTTACTTGTGTTGCAGCAAAAACACCAAAGCAGAAAACGGCAATGGATAAACAAATTGCTACAATTGATAAACTAATTTTTAGTTTTTTCATAAATAATATTCCTTAATTTTCCCAAATATTAACAATTATATACGATATTATAATACATCACAAAGTGATGTATGTCAAACAGAATACATCACAAAGTGGTATAAAAAAGTACATGAATATATCAGAAAAAATAGGATTAAATATTAAAGAAGCTCGTAAATTTGCAGGTTTTACTCAACAACAAGTTGCTGAAAAATTGTTAATGACCCAACAACAATACAGCAGATTTGAAAAGGGTAAATTTGAGTTAAACTATGCACAAATACTAAAACTTTGCGAACTATATAATGTTACGCCTAATGATTTATTTGATACAAAATAAAAAAAGTTTGAGTTTTCTCTCAAACTTTTTTATTACTATTTAAAATTAAATAAGTTCAACTATTGCAAGTTCACCAGCATCACCTTTTCTGGTTGATGTTTTGATAACTCTTGTGTAACCACCAGCTGTTCCAAGTTCTTTTGCTCTTTCAGCATACTTTGGAGCATAAACATTGAAAATCTTTTCAACAAGTGGATGATTAATTCCTTCTGTTCTTGCTTTATAACTTTCAAGACCTTCTTTTTCTTGTCTTTCTTCTGGAATGTCATAAACAAAAGCCATAATTTTTCTTCTTGCAGCAAGTTTCTTTGGACCATCATTAATGATTTCCTTTTGAACTTTAGCACCATTTTCTGTTACAGTTTTTGTAACTTTAACATTGTCTTCATAAGTGTTGATTGCAAGTGTAAGAATTTTTTCAGCTTTGCTTGCAACATCTTTAGCTTTTGCAACACTTGTTTCAATTCTACCATGTTTGAAAAGGTAGGAAACTTGGTTTCTAAGTACTGCCATTCTTTGGTCTGTTGGTCTTCCTAATTTGTTGTTAGACATAATTTTCTCCTTTATTATTCTTCATCGTTCTTTAAACCCAAACCATAGGTTTCAAGTTTTGCAACGACTTCTTCTATAGATTTTAATCCAAGGTTTCTAACCTTTAACATATCACCTTTTGATTTTTTAATGAGATCTTCAACAGTGTTGATGTTTGCTCTTTTAAGGCAATTATATGATCTAACAGAAAGATCCATTTCTTCAATAGGCATTTCAAGAACTTTTGTTTGTTCATCTTCTTCTTTGCTAACCAAGATATTAACTCCTGACATTTCATCGCAAAGTTCAACAAACAAGCCAACATGTTCTTGAACAATTTTTCCTGCAAGACTTACAACATCTCTTGCTGGAGTTGTTCCATTTGTTTCAACTTCCAAAGTTAATTTATCGTAGTTCATATCTTGTCCAACACGGGCATTTTCTACTGAATAACTAACTTTTTTAACAGGTGAATAAAGGGAATCAATTGCAATATATTCTAATGTGTCAACTCTTTCTTTGTTTACAACATTTGGAACATATCCTCTACCTCTACCGATGAGAACATCAAGTTGGAAAACTGAATCATCATCAGCAGTGCAAATGTGAAGGTCTGGATTTAAAATTTCAACTTCATCATTTGGTTCAAAATCTCTTGCAGTGATTTCTCCTGCGCCCTTGTGATTTATTCTTAATATAGATGTAAAATCACGATCTTTATTTGTAGTCTTTACAGCCAAAGTTTTGATATTTAAAACAATATCAACAACATCTTCAGCAATGCCTGGAACTGTTGAGAATTCATGAGAAACACCAGCAATTCTAATAGCGATTGGTGCAGCACCAGGAAGAGCTCCCAAAAGAGTTCTTCTCATTGCATTACCAAGTGTAAGACCCATTCCACGTTCAAGTGGTTCAATAATAAATCTAGCGTAAGAGCCACCTTCTGTTTCTTCGCAAGTAATTTTTGGTTTTTCGATTTCCATCATAATAAATTATTCCTCCCTATCTATTATCTTGAATACAACTCAATAATTAAGTGTTCTTTTATGTTAAGGTCAATATCTTCTCTTGTTGGTAATGCAAGTACTTTACCTTCTAGTGTATCACTGTTAAATTCAAGCCATTTTGGCATAACAATTTTCATACCTTTAAGTTCTTTGAACATATCAAGGTCTTTTTTGCTATCTTTAACTGCGATTACATCTCCAACCTTAACTTGATAAGATGGAATGTTTACTGTTTTACCATTAACTGTGATTTGAGCATGGTTTACAATTTGACGACATTCGCTTCTTGATGAACCGATTCCCATTCTGTAAACAACATTATCAAGTCTTCTTTCGATTAATGATAACATATTTTCACCGGTAATACCTTTCATTCTTTCAGCTTCTTCATAATATCTTCTGAATTGATTTTCAAGTATTCCGTATGCTTTTTTAACTTTTTGTTTTTCTCTTAATTGAGTACCATATTCTGTTACTCTTTTTCTACCTGCGCCATGTTGTCCAGGAGCAACAGGTCTTCTTTCCATTGCACATTTCTTTGAAGTACATCTTTCGCCTTTAAGGAATAATTTGCATCCTTCTCTGCGACATTGTCTACAATCTGCGCCTATCATTTTAGCCATGTTAATCTCCTTAAATTCTTCTTACTTTAGGTGGTCTACAACCGTTATGAGCGATTGGAGAAACATCTTTAATTAAAGTAACACTAATTTCTGCTGCTTGAAGTGCTCTTATAGCTGCTTCACGACCATTACCAGGTCCTTTAACATATACTTCAACAGATTTAATTCCGTGTTCTTTTGCGACTTTTGCTGCATCTTCAACGCATTGTTGAGCTGCAAATGGTGTACTCTTTTTTGAACCCTTGAAACCAAGTTTTCCACTTGAACACCATGATAATGTGTTACCTTGAAGGTCTGTAAAGGTAATTGTTGTGTTATTAAATGAAGATTTAATATGCACTTGACCTTTATCAATATTTTTACTTACTCTTTTCTTTTTTGTTGCAGTAGCTTTCTTTACGTCTGCCATACTAACTCCTTAATCTTATAACTTACCTTTCTTTGATGAGCCACCAACGACTTTTCTTGGACCTTTTCTTGTTCTGCAGTTTGTTCTTGTGTTTTGACCACGAACAGGAAGACCTTTACGGTGTCTTGTTCCTCTGTAGGAACCAATTTCTGTTAATCTTTTAATGTTGAGTGATACTTCTTTTCTTAAATCTCCTTCAACTGTTAAGTTGTGTTCGATGTAGTTACGAAGTTTAGCAACATCATTTTCGTCCAAATCTTTTACTCTTGTGTTTGGATCAATTTTTGTTTCAGCCAAAATTTCGTTAGCAGTATGTCTACCAATTCCGTAGATATATGTTAAACCAATTTCAACTCTTTTTTCTCTGGGTAAATCAACACCAGCGATTCTTGCCATATTTTCCTCCGAAATTTTTTAAAATAATTATATTATATATATAGACGAACTCACAAATAATCAGCCGCTTGTGATTTCGTTGTTTTCAAATTTATTAACCTTGTGTTTGTTTATGAGATTTGTCTTTTGAACAAATAACCATAACTTTGCCTTCACGCTTGATAACTTTACATTTATCGCACATAGGTTTTACTGATGGTCTTACTTTCATAATATCTCCTTTCAATTATCAATTTAAGAATAATCTTATTTATTTTATTCTATAAGTTATTCTGCCTTTTGTCAAATCGTAAGGGCTCATTTCTATTTTTACCTTATCGCCTTCCAAAATTTTAATATAATTCATTCTAAGTCTGCCTGAAATATATGCATTAATTAATACACCATTTTCCAAACGAACCTTGAAGGCTGTGTTTGGTAATACTTCTTCAACTACCCCTTCAAATTCTATCACATCTTCTTTCGACATACAAACTCCTTTTTAGATTATGCTTAAATTATCAATTGTTTTTCTTATTTCACTATCAAGAATTTTTTGGTTTCCCCTAAACTTTCCTTGAATACTTTCAATAATTTGACCTGTCGGTCTTAGATGCTTAAATTTTTTCTTTTTAGGATTTTGGATTGTTCTTTGTTTTCCATCAACAACATAAGCATAGCCATTTTCTATATTTTTTACAATATATATGTGTCCATTATCTCTACCTTGCGTGGATACAACAATCATACCCTCTACAATTTCTAGCATAGATTTTCCTTTTACAACGATAGAATTTCCACACCATTTGCTGTAACAATGACTGTGTTTTCATAATGCCCTGCTGGCAATCCGTCATCAGTCTTAATTGTCCAACCATCATCTTCCATATATATGTATCTTTCACCCATTGTTATCATAGGTTCAATAGCAAGACACATATTCTCTTTTACGGTGATTCCATGATTTGGTTTTCCATAATTTGGTACTTCTGGGTCTTCGTGCATATTATGACCAATTCCATGACCAACTAATTCACGAACAACACCATAGCCAAAACTTTCTGCATATGTTTGAACTGCATTTCCAAGTTCACCAAGTTTTGCACCTGGTCTTAAATGTTTTATGCCTTCAAAGAAGCATTGTTTTGTTACATCAATAAGTTTTTGTTTTTCTTTGGATATTTTCCCTACAGGGAATGTTCTTGCGGCATCACCATTGTAGCCGTCAACAATAGTTCCAATATCAACAGAGATTATGTCGCCTTCTTTCAAAATAATATCTTTTGAAGGAATACCATGAACAACAGTTTCATTCACTGATGTGCAAATGCTTGCAGGATAACCTTCAAAGCCTTTAAATGAAGGAATCGCTCCATTATCTATTATAAACTTTTCTACCAATTTGTCAAGTTCATAAGTTGAAATTCCCGGACGAATTTGCGACTCTGCATACCTTAATGCATCTCCAACAATTTTGTTTGCTTTTCTCATTCCATCAAAATCTTGTTGTGTTTTACAAATCATACAAAAACCTTCTTTAATTCACTATAATTCTTTTGAAATTTTTTTGAAAACCTCAAAAGAATCGCCACTTCCATCAACTTCAATAAGTTTATTACATTTCTTATAATAAGCGATAAGTGGTTTTGTTTCACTTTGAAATTCATCAAAGCGTTTTTTTAGTACTGTTTCGTTATCATCATCTCTTATAACCAATTTTGTATCACATTCATCACAAAAATCTGATTTATGTGTTTTTGTATTATAAATTGCGTTACATTTTGGACAAATACGCCTACTTAAACTTCTTTCAAGTAAAGTATTATATCCAACATTAAGATAGATAACCTTTGTTATATTTGAAATTTTATCAAGTGCAACTGCTTGCGACAATGTTCGTGGAAATCCGTCTAAAATATAGCCGTTTGCTGTATCACTTTGTCCAAGTCTTGCTCTTATTAAATCAATAACAATTTCATCAGGAACAAGCACACCATCGTTTATATATTCTTGTGATTTTATTCCCAAACTTGTTTTATTTTTAATATTTTCTCTTATTATATCACCTGTTGAAATGGCAGGAATATCATAAGTTTGTTTTAAAAAATTTGACATTGTGCCTTTTCCACTTGCTGGAGCACCCAATAAAATTATATTCATATAACCTCACTACTTATATATTAACCGAATACAAAAGCCTAAAAAGACTTTTGTATTCATAAATATATTAAATAATCTTATTTCAAAAATCCTCTATAATTTCTCATTAACATTTGAGCATCTAGTTGTTTGTCAAGTTCCAATGCAACAGAAACCAAAATCATAAGACCTGTAACACTAAATGCGTTGATAAGTGTTGAGTCAAGACTTGTTGTTGCAAGTGCATTGAATACCAAACTTGGAACTAATGCGATAAATGCTAAATATATTGCACCAAATAATGTTAATCTTGAAGATATTTTTCCCAAATATTCAGCTGTTGGTTTACCTGCTCTTATACCAGGAATAAATCCACCATTTTGTTGAATTTGTTTACTTACATCTTCTGGATTGAATGTTATTTGAGCATAGAAATATGCAAAGAATAAAATTAACAATGCAGTTGCTACGATGTAAACCCATGATGCTGTTCCCATATATTTTGTCCACCAATCTGCAAATGGAGTATTTGGCCAGAAAATGCTAATAAGCATTTGTGGGAAAGATACAATAGCATTTGCAAAGATGATAGGAATAACACCTGTTGCGTTTACTTTGATAGGAATGTTGGTAGATTGTCCACCATACATTTTTCTACCTTTAACCTGCTTTGCGTATTGAACAGGTACTTTTCTTTCTGCGTTATCAATAAATACAATCAATGCAAATATAACAACAACAGCAAGTAAAAATACTAAAATTGTCCAAATATAATCAATGTTTCGTCCAACGCCTTGGAAAGCTGTGTAAAGACCAGTACAAGCTGTTGACAAAATACCAACGAAGATTAGAAGTGATAAACCATTTCCAACACCAAGGTCAGTAATTCTTTCACCAAGCCAAACTGTAAACATTGCACCACTTATTAATACTAATGCAATAAATGCACAAGTAATCCAAGTAGGAACACCTGCACCTAACATTCTTGTGTCAATAAATCCTTCACTATTAGCATAAGAAACAACAATACCGATTGCTTGAGCAGTTGCCAAAACCAAAGCACAAATACGAGTATAAAGATTAATTTTCTTTCTACCTTCTTCGCCTTGTTTTGAAACTCTTTCCAAAGCAGGAATTGCAACAGCTAAAAGTTGAATAATAATTGATGCACTAATATATGGTGAAACACCAAGTGCAAAGAATGAAGCATTAGCAAGAGCGCCACCAGAGATTGAGTTTAACAATCCAAGGAAAGTAACTCCACCATTGCTCATTTGTGCAGATTCTTGAAGTGCTCCTGGGCTAATGCCAGGAACAGTCAACCAACATCCAACTCTGTATATAAATAAGAGTAATAATGTTAGTAACATTTTCTTTCTTAAATCTTTAATTTTGAATGCGTTAATGAATGTTTTAAACATTAGATCACCTCAGCTTTTCCACCGGCTTTTTCGATTTTTTCGATAGCACTCTTTGTAAATTTTTTAGCTTTAACAGTAAGAGGCTTTGTAAGTTCACCATTGCCAAGTACTTTTAAACCGTATGGCTCGATTTTGCCTACAACTCTATTTTCGTATAAAAGTTCTAGTGTAATAACTGAGTTTTCTTCAAATTGTTCAAGGTCTGAAACATTACATGTTGAATATCTTTTTTCAAAATTGTAATTGTTGAAACCTCTAATTGGTAATTTTCTTGCGAGTGGAAGTTGTCCACCTTCAAATCCAGGTCTAACACCACCGCCACTTCTAGCGTTTTGTCCTTTATGACCCTTACCACTTGTTTTTCCTATACCACTACCAATTCCACGACCTACTCTAACCGAAGCAGTTCTAGAATTTTTAGCTGGAGAAAGTGTTTGAATATCCATTTGTTCCTCCTATATCTCTTCAACCTTTACGAGATGTGCAACTTTGGCAACACTGCCTCTAACGCTTGCATTATCTGGTAAAACGACTGAATGATTTAATTTTTTGAGTCCTAATGCCTCGGTAACTTTTGCTTGATTACGATTGTAACCAATTGGACTTCTTACCAAAGTAATTTTTAATTTCTTTTCTTGTGCCATAATTCCTCCTAGATTTCCTCAACTGATTTTCCACGAAGTGCGGCAATCTGTTCTTTTGTTCTGATGCTTCTAAGTCCTCTTATAGTAGCTTTTACAGAATTGATTTTGTTTGTTGAACCGTGAATTTTTGTCACAATATCTTTAACACCAGCAAGTTCAAGTACTGCACGAGCACCACCACCTGCGATAATTCCACAACCTTCTTTTGCTGGAAGTAAGTGTATTTTTGATGTACCATACTTACCAATTGTTTCGTGTGGGATTGTTCCGTTTATAAGGTTAACTGGTTTCATGTCTTTTTTAGCTGCTTGAGTTGCTTTTTCAATAGCCATTGGAACTTCTTTGGCTTTACCAGTTCCCATTCCAACATTACCTTTTCTATCTCCGCATACAACAACAGCTGAGAATCTTAAAGTTCTACCACCTTTAACAACCTTTGTAACTCTTCTTACAGCAACAAGGTTTTTATCGATGCCTTCATCTTCTCTTCTTGTTCTTTCTTCTCTTGGGGCTCTAGCCTTTTTAACTTTTTCTTGTTCTGCCACGATAACCTCCTAAAACTCAAGTCCAGCACTTCTTGCGCCATCGGCTAATGCTTGAACTCTACCTGTATAAATATATCCGCCTCTATCAAAAACTACATTTTTAATTTTTGCTTTGAGTGCTTTTTTTGCAACAGCTTCACCAACAAGTGTTGCTTGTTCAGTTTTGCTTTTGCCTTTTAATTCTTTTTCAAGATCTTTATCTAAACTTGATGCAGAAACTAATGTTATGCCCTTTGTATCATCAATGATTTGAGCATAGATTGCAACATTACTTCTATAAACACTAAGTCTTGGACATTCACTTGTTCCAGAGATTTTTTCTCTAACACGAATATGTCTAAGAACTCTTTCTTCGTTTCTATCTCTCTTATTAAACATTTATGCTCTCCTCCTATTTCTTAGCGCCCTTTCCGGCTGCTTTACCAACTTTTCTTACAACAACTTCGTCACTATAACGAACTCCATAAGCATGATATGGTTCAACTTTTCTTAGATCTCTTATTTTTGAAGCCACTTGACCAACTTTTTGTTTGTCAATTCCTTTTACAACGATTTCTGTTTGTGAAGGACATTCAAATGTGATGCCTTCTTCTTCTGGAATATCAATTGTATGTGAATAACCAACATTAAGTACAAGTTTGTTACCTTGTTTTACAACTTTGTAACCAACACCGTTTATAACGAGTTTCTTTTCAAAACCATGAGTAACACCAGTTA
>ERZ808252.1941-NODE-1941-length-13692-cov-32.223656_pt1 | contig 13692 bp, 6 predicted proteins | sample MGYA00521242_ERZ808252 | MGnify/ENA primary metagenome ERZ808252 (study PRJEB31516, sample SAMN03275581) | gut metagenome | biome: mammalia-associated habitat; material: feces | host: Papio cynocephalus | place: Kenya | collected 2012-08-07 ...
CTGTAGCGGGCTTCTACGCGGCGTTTCCGGGCCGCAGGGACTGCGGCCCCTACCATTGGGTTGGGGACGGGCCGCAGGGGCTGCGGTCCCTACCCATATTCGGCGCGGTTTCGGACGGAACCGCGGCGGATCGCTTTTCTCTTTTTTCCATTAGTCTCTTCTCAACCAAGAGGATCCGTTGGAATGCGTGGGGGTGTTCCAGCGGAAACACTGAACAAAAATCCCCAAAAACAACAAAAAGGAAACAAGAAACAATGAACATAAAATCAATGATTGCCGCGGCCGCCGTGGTCGCGTCTACCGTCGCCTCGGCCAGTATCTTCAACTGGACGATCACGGCCAATGAGGGGTCGACGCTCACGAAGGGCAGCATCACCTCCGGCACGCGCATAGACGGGAAAGAGACGGGTCTTCGCGGCGGTCCTGAGTGGACGGCCAACGGCTCGTCTGTTTCGGGCACTCTCGAAGCCGGCGACTGGTCCTACAAGTATGGCGAGAACGGCAACTTGCAGGGTTACGCTGTTTGGGCGGGCGAGGAAAACAACGGCAAGTGGTTGGACGTCTCCAAATTCTCGTTCTATATCACGGGCGAGACCACAGCTGGAACCGAGAAGTCCGGCGGCACGGACATTCTGTGGTCCGATGTCCTCGCTGCGTGGAAAGACGGCAAGGCCTATTCCAAGGGCTTCTGGTATGGTGACAACACTGGCGCCCTCAGCGGCACGATTTCCATCACCCCGGAGCCGACGAGCGGGTTGATGCTGCTCCTGGGTGCGGGCATGCTCGCACTGCGCCGCAAGACCGTCCGCGCCTGATACGGACAAGAGGCGCGACCGGTTTTGCCGGCTGCGCCCGGTTTTTTTGGGACGCGCTTGCCCGGCGGAAAAGATATGGAAAGCGGGGGGCCGTCGGTTGATTCGCCGCTTGCAATAGGAAATAATAGCCGAATTAGAATCGGACGGACGGGATTTTGTCCGCGGCGTCCGGTTTGGAGGCGATGTTCTCGTCTTGGGAAAAAAAAGAAAGGATGACGGAGATGACGAAACGAGGTTTGCGCGGCCTGCCGCGCGGTAGGAGAGCGGATGGGGCGGTCCGGCCGGACGCAGAAGCGTGCGTGCGCGTTTGGACGAAGGGGCTTTGCGCCGTCCTTTTGGCCGGGGCATTGGGTTCGCCGGCCCGGGCGGACGACGTGACGCGCGACATTGTCGTCTACGGCAGTTCGCCGGCGGCGCTGTCCGCGGCGATCCAGGCCAAGCGGATGGGGGTTTCGTGCGTCATCGTCTCGCCCGAGACGCGCCTGGGCGGCTTGACGACGGGCGGTCTGGGCCAGACAGACATCGGCAACAAGCGCGCGTTCGGCGGCATTGCGCTGGAATTCTACAAGGCCGTGGCCGACCACTACCGGGTCGCGTCCAACTGGGTCTACGAAACCGCCGCGAACTACCGTCCGGACGGGCAGTGCGCGGATACGCACGGGGGCGAATCGATGTGGACGTTCGAGCCTTCGGCGGCGCTCAAGATCCTGGAGGGCTGGGTGCGGCGCGACGGGCTGGACGTCCGGCGCGGCGAATTCCTTGACCGCGGCGCGGCCGGCGTCGTGAAGGAGAAGGGGCGCATCGTGGCGTTCCGCACGCTTTCCGGCAACGTCTACCGGGGCAAGATGTTCGTCGACGCGACCTACGAGGGCGATTTGATGGCCGCGGCCGGGGTGTCGTATGCCGTCGGGCGCGAGGCGAACGCCGTCTACGGCGAGACGATCAACGGCATGGAGCGCCGTCTGGCCAAGGGCCATCAGATGAATCCGGGCGTTTCGGGGTACAACGTCCCCGGCGACCCGTCGAGCGGGATCCTGCCGGGCCTGGCGCCGGACGTCGCCACGCCCGACGGCGCGGGCGACAAGCGCGTGCAGGCGTACTGCTTCAGAATGTGCCTGACGGACGATCCGCGGAACCGGATTCCGTTCAAGAAGCCCGCCAACTACGACGAGCGCACCTATGAACTGCTCTTCCGCAACCTGGCCGTCCTCCCCAAGGACGAGGTCGCGGTCAAGGGCTGGAAGTACACGCCCTGGATCAACTCGCGCATGCCCAACCGCAAGACGGACACGAACAACTGTTCGGGCTTCTCGCTGGACTTCGTCGGCGGGAACTGGGACTGGCCGGAGGCGAGCTACGAAGAGCGCCGCGCCATCTTCCAGGCGCATCTCGACTATCAGCAGGGCCTCATGTGGACCTTGGCCAACCATCCGCGCGTGCCGGAAGGCATCCGCCGGTTCGTCGCGCTCTGGGGCACGTGCAAGGACGAGTTCGCGGACGGCCCGGGCGATGGGTGGCAGAGCCAGCTCTATGTGCGCGAGGCGCGCCGGATGGTCGGCGACTATGTCGTGACGGAACACGACATTCTCCGCAAGCGGAAGCCCGCGCGGCCCGTGGCGATGGGCGCCTACGGCATGGATTCGCACAACGTGCGGCGCTATGTAGACGCCAAGGGGGAAGTGCGCAACGAGGGGAATATCGAGGATTGGCGCCATGGCGGCAAGCCGTATGCGATCGACTATGGCGCGCTCGTCCCGAAAGAAGCGGAGTGTGCGAACCTGTTCGTGCCCGTGTGCCTCTCGGCTTCGCACATGGCGTTCGGGTCTATCCGCATGGAACCGGCGTTCTTTGCGCTGGGACAGGTCGCGGGAACGGCCGCCGCGCTGGCGATCGAACGGGACGTGCCCGTCCAGAAGGTGCCTTACGACGCGCTGCGCACGCGCCTGCTGGCCGACGGACAGGTTATCGGTCTGGACGGCAAATAGTCCGCGCGGACATAAAGAGACAAGGAGGTGTGCATGAAAAGGGTTAAGCTGAATCAGGTGGTTTTGGCGGGCGCACTCGCCGTATGGGCAGGCGCGGCGAGCGGGGCGGAGAACCCGTCCTGGACGTATCTGCCGGACGCGGGCGTTCTATCCAACAGCAGCTGGACGCTGAACGTGTCGGTTCGCGATGCCCGGCGGCGTACCTTGAATCTCGGAACCTCGGGGACGACCGGTTCCGCCTTTTGCAAAAAAGACGGCGCCGTCGTCGGTGCGGAAACGCTCGACCTGTCGCGTCCGATTCAAGACGCGCAGGGCCGGGCCTGGACAATCGAGCGAATCGGGAGTAGCGTCCTCAACGACACGGCTTCGCCCTTGAGGACGTTCATTGCGCCGCGCGAACTGCGCGAAATCGGCGCCCGCAACTTCGACTATGAGCGGAGCGCGGGACTGGACATCACCTTCGACTGTCCGTATCTGGAAGGCGAAAAAGAATGGAACAGCGCCTGGACGCTTCCCAACGGGTTTGTCGGCGGGTCGACATCGTCCCGGTTGCGGCTGTCCATCCCGAACTGCACCAAGCTGGATTCCTATTCCCTGAAATCCCTGGCGGAACCGGACGCGGGCGAACAATGGGATCTGGGCGGCGTCCGGGAACTGGGCGAAACGGCCCTTTGCTGGATCCCCACGCCGGAATCCCTCCGGCTTCCCCGGCTGGAGAAGATGGCGAAGGGCGCCATCACCGGCGGACAGACGATCCGGAAGGTCCTGTCTCTCGGGGACGGATTCGACACGCTCGCGTTCGTCGGAGAGAAGGCGTGGAATCCGGATTTGTCGCATCCGATCGAGCGCGTCTTCCTCGGCTGCGCGCCCGGGTGCGTCTTCAAGCGGTATGCGTTGAATTCGGCGGGGCTCCAGCGCGTGTGGCTGACGGGCGCCGTGCCGGTGTTCGACGCGGCGGAAGGGGAGCCGGTGTTCGGCAGCCGGGAGAATGACGGGGCCGATACCGAGCATGCGGCGGCGAATTCCATCGTGTTCTACGTGCCCAGCAACCGCGTCTGGCGGGCTGTCTGCGCGCAGGCGACGCCTTTGACGGAAGCGGAAACCGCCGCGTTCCGGGAGGCGCATCCCGATTGGGACGTCCCGTTCGGGGTCGTCGCGCCGGAAGTCTTCCGCACGAAGAATCCGCAGTACATCGGCTATGCGGACGAGACCAAACTGCCGCGGTACATTCAGGTGACTACCTTCGCCCACCGCCGCTACGGCGACACGTGGACGGTCGCGGATACCTATACGCTCGCGTATGAGGACGTTGAAAAGGAAGTCCCCTACGGGGCCGTCGTCGAGGTTCCGCATGGTGCGCAGATCACGCTGACGGTCCGGACGGCGGGCACAGGCGCGCCTGTGCCGGTCTGGGAAGGGCTGCCGGGCGGCACGACCGCCTCTACGGCGGGAACGGCGTCCTTCGCCGTGACGGAAAGTGCCGCGCTCTATGTCCATTTCCCCGGCGAGTGGAGGCTTGGCGAAGACGGCCAACACCTGACGGACGGCTACTGGTCGCTGCCCGTCGAACAGGACGGGGAGGGCTGGAGATTGATGCCTCTCGGCGAAGTTTCGAAGACGCTGGAAGGCGAACTGGATTTGTCCGGGAACCAGACGATAACGGTTCTGCCGGACTGGAACAACATCTTCGACAATGCGCAGTTTGCCTCGTTTTACGCGCCCCGGTCGCTCGCGTATCTGGGGGAACAGGTGTTCCGTAATGAATTCGGGCGGAATCTGGTTTTGGACTGTCCGAACCTGACGAACGAGATTTCACGGTCGTGGGGCTTCCCCGCCGCGTGGCCGCGGACGGTTCTCAAGCTGCCGAAGGCGCCGAAGATCGAGGGTGCGGAGGGAATCGGCATGACGTTCGCGGATACCGACTTGGCGGATTGGGATTTGGCCGGGCTGAAGGAAGTCGGCGCGGAAGGTCTCAGGACGGTCGATGCGGGACCGGGTCCCCGTGGAGAATTGTCGCTTCCCAACGTCGAGACGCTGGGCGATCGGGCCTTCGCCAACTGGCGGCGCGTTTCGTCCGTCGCGCTGGGGACGAACGGTACCCTGAAGACGGTCGGTGCGTTCCTGTTCGCCGGAAACACGAACGCGCTGAGGAAGGTCGATTTCGGGCGCAGTTCGGCGTTCACGCTGAACGAAAAGGCGTTCTACACGGGCGCGAACGAGCAGGACATGCCCATTGCGCTGGACGAAATCTGGTTTTCGGGCGACGCGCCCGGCACGGCCGTACTGAATGCGCTGGTCGCGGGACGAACGGTTTCGTCAGGCACCGGCGGCGTCGCGGAGGATCTGAAGATATTCGCGCCGTTGGCGAAGCCGAGCTGGCGCCCCGTCACCATGCCGGTCCCGCGGGAACTCTACGCCGCGAAAAAGGCGCTCAAGCAGATGCTGGACGCGGAAGGCGGCCGGGAATACCGCGTCGTCGGCGTCTACCGGACAAAGAACGACGGCGTGGCGCGCGCCTGGCTTGTCCAGAACCCGGCGTTCGAATACCGCAACGGTTTCGAGCTCCATTTCAGGTAGCGGGGCGACGGACGGAAGCGTCTTGACAAGGCATGGAATCATCGGTTATAATGTCGTCTAACATGAAATGCGAAAGGATTGTCGAATGAAGATGTCACCCTGGAAGCGCCTGGCGCTTGGCTTGCTCCTTCTGCTCGCGGCGTTTGGCGGTTGCCGCTATTGGAAGGCCTTCGCGCCCCGGGCAGGCTTGCAAATCGCCGCGGACGGGAGTTTCGAGAATGACGGCAAGCCCGTCTATCTGATCGCCAACCTCATCTACGGGACCCCCACGACGAACGCGTATGCGGATCTTCCGCCCGGGATGAAGATTCCGCCGGGTTCGGAGTGGATCTACGCCCAGCCGCCGGCGCGCGCCCAGTTCGACCGGCTCGGCTTCAACGCGACCGGCGGCGAAACGTCGACGACGTGGATGCGCAAGTACCGTCCGGAGAAGTCGTTCTGGCAGGCGGACAGCGAGGTGGACTGGACGGGGATCGCGCCCGGGTACTACAACAACGGACTGCCCGTCTATGTCGATTTCACCTGTTCGGACTGGACGCACGGCGCGTTGCGGCCGGAACCCGGGCGGTTGCCGTCGCCGGACGCGTTTTCGGCCGGGAATTGCCATTTCATGCCCTACTCCGTCGTGACGGAAGAAGGATGGCGGCTCTACAGGGAAATGTTCCAGAGCGGCGCGAGAGAATTGCTGGCCAATGGCGTGCGGCCGTTCGTCTATGAACTCTTCAACGAACCGACCTACGAAGATACGGCGCCCAAGGCGCGCGAGGCCCTCGCGAAGGAACTCGCCAAACTTCCGTCCGCTGCGCCGTCCGCCGCGGCGAAAGTCGAGACGATGAAGTTCCACGAACGGCAGTTCGCGCGGGCCATCCGGCAGGGGAAGGCGGCGCTGCGGGAAATCGACCCCGAAGCGCGCACCTGCTTTCAGCCGCTCGGCAATACGCTCGACAAGATCGATCCGCTTTTGGCCAACGAGACGACGGACGTCGTGGTGACGCCCACGGGCGGCGGGGACCCGTTCGACGTGCTCGTCTCCCTGGCTGTCGCCGGGAAGCGTCCCCTCGTGGACGGGGAAGCCTACATGGGCAACACGCGCGCGTCGCACCGCCACCGGATCCTCTTGGAATATGCGCGCGGCCTGAACGGGACCTATTATTTCAAGATGGACCGTCCGGCGGCTTGGAATCCCGTCTGGAAGGGCCCCGACGGCGTGCGCCGCGAGGCGGAGGACTTTCCGTACCGCGCCCTGAATCCGCTGGCGTGTCCGCCGGAGGCGTTCAAGGGCATCCAGGACGCGGCGCACGACATCGCGGCGGTCAACGATCTTTTCACGCCGCGGGACCGGGGCGTGCCGGCGCGCGTCGCGCTTTTGTATTCCCAGCCGACCCTGCGTCTGGCGCGCGCCTTGGGACGGGCCAACGGCTATTATGCGCGCGAGGCGGCGATGGCCCTGCTGGCGGCGCGCCTGCCGGTCAAGGTCCTGTTCGAGGAACAGCTGGACAAGGAACATCTCGAGGGGGTGCGGATGATCGTCGCCGCCGGCGTGGACGCCACGCTCCCGGAGACGAATGCGCGACTTAGGAAGTGGATCGCGCAAGGCGGCACGCTCGTCACGGTCGCCAATCTGCCGAATCTGACGGAGTGGGGCGAGCCTTCGCCCGCGGCGTTTTTGAAGCCGCAGACGGAAACGGTCGGGAAGGGGCGCCATATCCACCTCGCCCAGCGCCCCTCGACGCGCGAAGCGGCCCGGACCTATCGCGAACTGGCCGCGGCGGTGGGCGTGCGGCCCTCCTGCCTCATCACGGATGTGCGCACGGGCGAGGAGGTTCCCGGCGTGGAATGCGCGGCGGCGCGCAGGGGGAAAGCGGAAGGCTTCATCCTGGTCAACAACGACTTGGCGCCGCGGGCCGTCCGGCTGCGTCCGCAGGCGGTGGGCGCGGGACGCTCCGACTGGATTGACGTGACGACGGGGTTGCGTCTCGCCCGCACGGACGAGGGGGACATCCTGGTGCGGCTTCTGCCCAACGTGCCGGTCGTCATCCGCGCGGCGGACGGACCGGCGGCGACCGTCTCCGAGACGCCCGAGGCCTTTTTCGCCGGCCTGTCGGACTGGTTCGCGAGCCATCGCCTGGCGATTTCCACTGACGCCTATTACGTGCCGCCGGCCGATGCCGTGTGCGTGGATCTGCGCGCGGCCGCCAACGGGAAGCTGGAGGATCGCTTCGGCGCGATGCCGTGGGGACGGAAAGTTTGCGAGGGCGTGCCGTTCGACTTCATCCGCATCGACCAGAACGGGGAGAAGTCCGGCGTGTTCCTCAAGAAGAACGAGCCGGTTTCCGTAGCCGTGCAGGGCCGCGTGCAGGCGCTGTACGTCCTCTTCGACGCGCCCGAAAACGCGAAAGGTCCGCTCTTCGCCGGCCGGCTGGAGGCGGAGAAGGGGAGTCCGGTCCCGTTCGGGTTCGCCGCGCCCGCGGCGTTCGAGCGGACGGGGTGGCGCAATATGGACGGACGCCCCCTCTATCTCGTCCAATGGACGAATCCACAGCCGGAAAAGACGTTCAACCAGCTCTGTCTCGAAGCGCGTCAGGACGGCATTTCGATCGCCGCGGTGACGATTCAGCGTCCCGATTCGAATCGCTACGCCGTGCCGTTCGTCCCCTCGGCGGTGAAGTGCGGCGCGTGGGGCCGCGTTTCGCCCGCCCTGCAGGACGGCATGCTGAATCTGCGCGTTTCGGACGAGACCACCGATTGGTCGGGGTGCACGCTGACGCTCGCGCGCCCCATCCCGCTGGCCGCGGGAGACGTGGCGGGACGGAGCCTCGTTTTCGATCTCAATCTCGGGGCGACCCCCTCCGGTCCGGCGTTCCAGCCGGCGCAGATTCCCCAGATCTCCGTCACATACAAGAAGAAGAACGGCGAGATCGTGAACGGATCTTACGTCTGGGACGGCTTCTTCCCGGTTCCGCCCCAGAAGGTGGACGCCGATCCCCGCACCTGGCAGGAGGCGCGGATACCTCTCCGGCGTCTGGCGGGCGAGGATGCGCGCGAGATCCTGAAAATCACCGTCCAATTCAAGATATTCGAGTCGCAACGCGCCGGGCTTCTTTTCCGCGGCATGCGGCTCGAGTAGCGGCGGGTTGAAACGCCAGAAAAGTTTTGATATAATCAAAGACATATTGTCGAAACAAATGAATGCAAGGAGTGATTGGAGAATGACAAAGATGAGACAGTGGGGCGTTTGTGCGACACTTGCGCTTCTGGCGGGTAGCGCGTTCGCCGCGCCGGAATGGGAGGACCCGGCCGTGAATTCCATCAACCGCCTGCCCGCGCGCACCTATTCGATGCCGCTTTCGGAAGAATCGGACGCGTTGACCGCGGCGCTCGAGCCGGCGACGCCCTGGAAGAAACTCTTGAACGGCGACTGGAAGATTTCCTGGGCGGGCAATCCCGAACTGCGCGTGAAGGATTTCTGGAAGGTCGGCTTCGACGATTCAGCCTGGGAGACGATCGACGTGCCGAGCTGCGTGGAGACGCGCGGTTTCGGCTCCCCCGGCTACACCAACATCCGCTACCCCCACAAGGACCGCAGCAACCCGAAGAACGCGGATTTCGCGCGGATACTCGACCGCCAGTCGGGCAAGCCGGACTACAATCCCGTCTCCAGCTACCGCACGACCTTCGAGGTGCCCGAAAACTGGACGGGTCGCGACATCATCCTGCGCTTCGACGGCGTGTATTCCGCCTATTACGTGTGGGTGAACGGCGAGAAGGCGGGGTATGCCGAAGACTCCAAGCTCCCGAGCGAGTTTGACATCACCGCCTTGGTGAAGCCCGGGCGCAACCTGCTGGCGGTTGAAGTCTACCGCTGGTGCGACGGCAGCTATCTCGAAGACCAGGACATGTTCCGCTTCTCGGGCATCTTCCGCGACGTGTCGATCTGGGCGAAACCGAAGGACGGCATCTGGGACTTCGAGGTGCGCACGACGCTGACGGACGATTTGAAGACCGCGGCACTTGCGCTCGCGGGCATTCCGGGGGCGTGGTCCGCCACGCTCTACGACGCGGCGAAGAATCCCGTGGCCCGGCTTTCGGACGGCTCGGCGTCGGCGGTGCTGTCCAATCCGTCCGTCTGGTCGGCGGAGAACCCCTATCTCTATACGCTGGTCGTCCGCAAGGGCGACGACATTCGCATGAAGCGCGTCGGATTCAAGAGCCAGAAGGTCGCGGGCAACGCGTTCGTCCTGAACGGAAAGAAGATCAAGCTCAAGGGCGTGAACCGGCACGAGGCGGACCCGGCCGACGGGCGGACGGTTTCGCTCGAGACGATGGTCAAGGACGTGGAGCTCATGAAGCGCCACAACATCAACACGGTGCGCATGGGGCATTATCCGAACGATTATCGCTGGTACGATTTGTGCGACCGCTACGGACTCTATCTCGTCGCCGAGGCGAACGTGGAGGGTCACGAGCCGGCGTACGGCGAAAACGGCCTGGGGCGCATCCCGGAATGGAAGAAGTCCATTGTCGAGCGGAACGAACGCAATGTCGTCTTCTACCGCAACAATCCGTCCGTCACACTGTGGTCGCTCGGCAACGAAACCGGCCACGGGAACAACTTCCGCGCGGCGATTTCCGCCATCCGCGCGCTGGATCCGTCGCGTCCGATCCACTGGGAGCGCGGCAATATCGACGCGGACGTGGATTCGTGCATGTACCCCTCCGTCGAGTGGGTGGTCGCGCGCGGAAAACTGGGCGATCTGCCGCGGGAGAGTCCGGAGACAATCAAGATCTGGCCCACGGAGGACCAAAGCCCGGGCAAGCCCGCCTTTTTGTGCGAATACGCCCACGCCATGGGCAACGCGGTGGGCAATCTCGCGGAATACTGGGAGGCCATCTACAGCCATGACGCGCTCATGGGCGGCTGCATCTGGGACTGGGTGGACCAGGCGCTTTGGAAGGAGACGGGGCGGGTCGACCCCAAGACGGGCAAGCCCGAACGCTTTTTCGCCTATGGCGGCGACTGGGACGAGCAGCCCAACGACGGACCCTTCTGCTGCAACGGTCTGGTAATGCCGACCCGGGAAGTGTCCGCCAAGCTCGTGGAAGTCGCCCACGTCTACCGCAACCTCATCGTGCGGAAAGAGTCCGACGGCACGCTTTCGCTCGAAAACCGCTTCGGGTTCACGTCCGCGGACGCTTTTGACGGCGAATGGGAGCTTGTGGCGAATGGCCAGACCGTCGCGCGCGGCGCTTTCGCGGTGCCAGCGGTGGCGCCGCTATCCCGCGGGGTCCTGCCCTGGCCGGCGATCGACCGCGCGGCGGTCGCCGAGGGGGCGGAATGTTTCGTGAACTTCGTCTTCAAGACGCGCACGGCGACGGATCTCGTGCCGGCCGGGTGGGTGGTCTCGCGCACGCAGATCGAAGCGGGTGGCGCATGGCGTTTCGACCAGGCCGCTCCGGAGGCGGGAGTCTCCGCGGACGGCGTGAAGATCGTGGAAGATGTCCGCACGGTGACGGTGCAGGCCGGCCCCACGAAGGCCGTCTTCTGCCGCAAGACGGGCACGCTTGCCGCGCTCGAGATGAAAGGCCGGACGATCCTGAAGGACGCCGCGCCGGGTTTGGCGGCGGGACCGCGCCTCACGTGCCTGCGCGCTTTCACGGACAACGACGCCTGGATGCGCGAAGGCTTCTTCGATTCGGGGCTCACCCAGTTGCGCTACCATCCCGGACCGATCGCCGTGGAGGGCAACACGGTCAAGACATCCGTCAAGGTGACGGGATCGAAGTCCGCCGGCTTCCGGCACGAGACGGTCTGGCGTTTCGCCGCGGACGGGACGGTCGTCCTCGCGAACACGGTGACGCCGTTCGGGACGTTCCCGCCGGCGATTCCGCGTCTGGGCTTGACGTGGATTCTCGACAAGGGGCTGGAGGCGGTCGCCTACTACGGGCGCGGACCGTACGAGAACTACGTCGACCGGCGCACGGGCAGTCCGCTGGGCGAATGGCGCACGACGGTGGAGGGGCTCGCCGAGCCGTATGTGCGCCCGCAGGACAACGGCTGCCGCACGGATGTGCGGTGGGTGTCGTTCGCCGATCCGGACGGCGCCGGCGTGAGATTCGCCGCCTCGCGGCCGCTTTTCGTGCAGGCTTCGCGCTACGCGGCGGAGGATCTGGAGTTCTCGCGCCACCGCAACGGACAGCAGCGTTTCCGTTCGCCGCCTGTGCCGCGGGATGGAATCTACGTCAATCTCGATGTGCTGCAGACGGGCTTGGGCGGCGGAAGCTGCGGCCCCGGACCGCTCGAGAAGTATACGATCAAGCTCCCGCAGACGGTTACTTGGCGCGTGCGCCTCGAGCCGCTCTGAGGTCCTCGCCCCCGCCCCGCTTGGAGGCAGAAGGGACAGGGGGTGGTGGGGCAATTAACCGTATAGAGAATGGGGAGGGGGTAGAATATCTCACGCGGAGACGCAGAGAACGCAGAGAGGGGGGTGTCAATATTAACCGTGTAGAAAATGTAGAAGATGTAGAATGGGGGTAGTAGGATTTGGGGGTACTCTCTGCGTGGCTCTGCGTATCTCTGCGTGAGGAATAAACTCGGAGGTGGAATAAACTCCGAGGAGCAACAAAGGGCTTCGCTAACGCTTCGCCTGAACGCTATGCACGTTCCGCTCACGAATAATGGCGAACAGCTTTTTAGATAGACTGTTTCGCGGTCTGGTTGGTGCAACGGGCCGCAGGGGACTGCGGCCCCTACCATTATGGAGGTTGGGGCGGCTCGTGCGAAGCGCGTGGCGAAACGTTTGGGGGGGGGGGGGGGGGGGGGGGGGGGGGGGGGGGGGGGGGGGGGGGGGGGGGGACGGCCGCCCATGTCAGCGCGATGGCCTTGGGGACGGCGAGGTCGAAGCCGCGACGCGTGCGCAGATGGACGGCCGCCCATGTCAGCGCGATGGCCTTGGGGACGGGGCGGGCGAAGCGCGTGGCGAAACGTTGGGGGGGGCGGCCGCCCATGTCAGCGCGATGGCCTTGGGGGCGGCTCGTGCGAAGCGCGTGGCGGGATGTTAGGGAAGCCTTTGTCGTCCCTCGGAGTTTATTAACCGTGTAGAGAATGAAGAGAGGTCTGGGCGGCCGAGTTGTCCTACGCGTCCTATATGTTCTACTCGTCCCAGTTGTCCCGTGCCGTCCCGGGAGTAGGACGCGTGACCTGTTCTACTGGGTTGAAATAGCTTATTTTCTATATCTCCAAAGGGGGTGTGTTTTGGCTTCGAACACCCCACCCTCATGCGGTTTGAAATTCGCCTGGGCTAACATTCGCGCTAACTTGCAGTTTTTGCACGAATTTATTCAAAAACATCACTTATCGCCCCTCCACAGGGGGTGCCCCGAAAAAGGGTCTCCGCATGAGGTCCAAAAACATGCGCATGTTAGACCCCCTCACATGCGCATGTTAGACCCCTTAACATGCGCATGTTAGATAGCGTCACATGCGGGGGGTGTCGGCGGGGTGTTCCGCGAGGGAAAATACCCCTCCTGCGGCGGGTGCGATCCGCCTCCTGCGCCGGGCGGGGGGGGGGGATAGAGGGAGGCGGAGGGAGGAATAGAGGGAGGGTAGAATATCTCATGCAGAGAGCGCGGAGAACGCTGAGAGGGAAGCCTATCATATTTAACCGGGTAGAGAATGCAGAATGGGAGATGCCGCCTTGGTGCAACGGGCCGCAGGGGACTGCGGCCCCTACCATTGGACGGTCTAAGGGCCCCCCTAGTCTACATTTTCTACATTCTCTACACGGTTAAATTACCCCCTGCCAGGGTTGGGAGCGGGGCGGGCCGCAGGGGATTGCGGTCCCTACCATACGAGGGTAGGGGCGGCTCGTGCGAAACGCGTGGTGGAACGTTAGGGGAGCCTTTGTCTCCCCTCGGAGTTTATTCCACATTATCCATATTCCCTACACCGTTAAACCCCGTGCCGCAGAGGACTGGGTGGGACAAGTAGGTCGGGCAGGATAGGTGGAGCGGGGTGTGGGTGCGGCGGGAAACGATGTGGCGCAGCCGGTTTGGCTCTCCGCACGTCGGAAAATACCTATTGATTTCAAACCCTTCGGCATGGTATAATACAAGTATGAAAGTGAATAAACCGATAGCTTCTCCGGCGGGCACCGTGCGCGAAGGCGGCGCGACAATCGCCGATCGTTTCAAATTGGATACGATAGTGTCCGCGAAGCCTGCGCGGACCACGGGCAAGACGGCCGCGGCGGTCGCGCTTGCGGCGGCGGTCGTCGGCTTGGCGTTGGCGGGCGGTCTCGTGTTCGTCTTGTACGGAC
>ERZ808252.1943-NODE-1943-length-13678-cov-6.151508_pt1 | contig 13678 bp, 14 predicted proteins | sample MGYA00521242_ERZ808252 | MGnify/ENA primary metagenome ERZ808252 (study PRJEB31516, sample SAMN03275581) | gut metagenome | biome: mammalia-associated habitat; material: feces | host: Papio cynocephalus | place: Kenya | collected 2012-08-07 ...
CCAACACCAAATATAATAAAGGGAACCCCCACAAAACACAATTTAAGCTTCCTTTTGCACTTTTGCACCGTAGAATGCGATTTTAACGCAAAACATATATTTATATACACATAACATATTTTAATCAAATTTGATATGATTTTGTTAATAATTTAATTGCTTTTCGTTTACTATTTTATAATATAATACAAACAATCAAACTACAAAGGATTTTTATGAATTCTACCTTGAAACAATTCTACCAAGAGGAATGGCAATCAAACCCAACACAAACTATCGCTGACCTCGCTTCAAAATACGGCTTCGAAGTAGATGACCTCGGCGACACATCAGATTGGGTAAAAGATGAACCACAAGAACCAAAACCTACACCTGTGCCGGTCCAACTAATGCATCCGATGCTTCAGCCCGAACCTAGCACATACGACGATGACAAGCATCAGCTTACTACTAACATAACAGACTTCAAAAAGCGTATGGTAAAAGAATGCCTCCATAGGTTACGAAATGAGGGACGTATGTTAGAAGTCAAAAATCTAAGAGAACTTGCCCAAATCGTTGATATAGTAGATAAGTCACTAAAAGCAACTTCTGATGGACAGAATGTGAATGTTCTTATACAGAATATTGTAAATAAATACGGAGACGATTGTTAAACGAATGGACAACTAGTAAAAAATTGAAATTTTGTTATAAATGTCGAGATTGGAGATAAGATGAACACTGAATTTATACAAACAAAACTCGCTTCTAAATTGTGGCGTCTAAATAACTTATACAAAATACGTGATAAGAGTGGGACCCTTATCACAATGAAGTTAAATGAGTCTCAATTATATACATTAACTTCATTTTCTCATAACAAAAGAATCATACTAAAGTCGCGTCAACAAGGTATGACTACACTAGCTGTAGCTTATAATTTAGATTCTTGCATATTTAAGCCAGGCTTTTCAGCCGGGATACAATCGTATGGTTTAGATGAGTCCAAAAAACTACAACTTAAAGCAAAACTAATGTGGGAAGAGTTTGATGAATCTATTAAGAAAGCACTGAACCTAACACTAATAGTTAATAACGCTGCAGGGATGCAATTTTCCAACGGTTCTATCTTAAAGATAGGTAACTTTAGAGGTGATACGCTACAATCACTACACGTGTCGGAACTAGCAAAGATAGCTAAAAAATTCCCTGATAAAGCAAGAGAATTAAAAACTGGTGCATTCCAAGCCATAGGTAAAGAGAATAAGATTATCATTGAATCGACTGCAGAAGGTAAAGCAGGTCTATTTTATGAATTATGGCAAAAAGCAGTAATGAAAAAGCGAATGTGTGATGAAGCAGGTGCACAACTAAGTCCATTTGACTTCGAGCCGATATTCCTTAGTTGGATGATGGACCCTGACTGCAACTTGGAACAAGACCAACCTATACCAGATGAACTAAAGGAATACTTCGACCGCTTAGAACAGAAGCAAAACACGATTCTAACACAAACTCAAAAGAATTGGTATGTAGCTAAGTATGGTGAGATAGGATTTGATATAAAGCAAGAGTATCCATCTACTCCTGAAGAGGCATTTGAAAAGGTGTTAGAAGGGACCTATTACGCTAATGAGTATAAGAACTTAACCATAGGTAACTTTAAGTATGACCCTAACTACTTAGTATTTAGTGCTGTTGACCTAGGTATGAATGATACCTTTTCTAATATATTCTTTCAAGTTGATATAACAGGTGTTGTAACCATAATAGCAGAATATATGGACTCAGGACACGGTTTAGCGTATTATAGAGATGTGTATGATGCATTTGAAAAGAAGTATGGATGGAAGTATAGAAGTATGTTTGTGCCACACGACGTTAATGTCAAAGATTTGACTTCAGACAAAACTAGGTTAGAAGTTTTAAGAGAATTGAAGTTTAGACCTATAGTGGTTAAAAAGCACGCATTGATTGATGGTATTGAATGCTGTAGGCAAATGTTGAAAAATATAAGAATAGATAGAAGTTGTGAGGTTACTATAGCAGCAATACAAAATTATAGAAAAGCTTTTAATGACCAATTAGGTGTGTTTTTAGATAAGCCTGTGCACGACGAGTTTAGCCATCCAGCTGATGCACTTAGGTATTTAGCAATGGGATTGAAGTATAGAATGCCATCAGAAGTATGTGTCTATACAGAACGAAGTAATATGGAATATAACTCTAGACGTATGTTATATGATATTTGAAAAATTTTTAATCTTCGTTAGTCAATCGTTTACAATAAAATATGATAATTATATCAAATGTTTAAGGCATTTAATTCTAAATAAAGGTTAAATAAATGGAAGACGGAACTATTGTAAGCTTCGATGACATTAAGAGCACCTTAGATGCAAACTCCGCTAACAGCACCACTAATGAGTTGTATAAACCCACAATCGATGAATCTGCTTTAGTGAATCCTGAACCTAAGGTCGAAGAACCTAAAGGTGAAGAACCAAAGCAGGAAGATTGGGAAAAGAAGTTTAAGGATACACAAGCTGCTTATACTAAAGCGAGGCAAGAAATTGCAGCGTTGAAAACTAAAGCAGCTGCTTTGGAATCTGAGATTCAAAAGAGTGGTTATACTGTGTCAGAAGACGTTGCACAAGAGCTTGAGGAATTGAAGTATTCAGACCCTGAAGCTTGGAGACAACGATTAAATCACATTGAAGCAGAACGTGCCAAATCTATTGATTCTAAGATTGCAGAGGAAGTTGAGTCTGAAGTTAGGAGACAGCAGTTAGAAGAGTATAATGCCGCTAATCCTGAGTATAAGATTAACGACTATGTAGCTTTGAATGTATTGCCAGGGTCATTTTTACAACGATTAGAGAACGGTGAAATCAGTTTTCAGGGCTTCTTGGCAGAAGCAGGTGCATATCTTAGAAAAATTAAGATTGGACCTGGAAGCAGTCCTAATGCCGGCCAAGGGCAGATTATCAATAATGTAGATGGTGGTTCAACTCCACAAGGAGCATCTGGCAATGTTGATATTTCTTATAAGGACGCGATTTTCTAATCCAAATAAGAGGTAAAATCAAATGGCACAACCTACAGCTACAGGAACCGTGCGTCTAGATTCAGACCTACTACGACGCAAATGGATAAAAGAAGGGTTGCTACAAAAAGCTGCTACTAGCTTTTGGGCACCTTATAAAGGTCATACAAAAGACAGTATCATTATGACTGTGAATAACAGCTCAGCAGAAGCAGGGCACACTGTTGTATTTGATATGAGAGGCAAGTTGGAAGGACGCCCTGTTCGCGGTAAAGAAACAGCACAAGGCACTGGACAACAAAAGAAGAAATTTAGCGACAAAATCACTGTCGATAGGTATCGATGGGTTGTTGATAATGGCGATAAATTTGACGGTAAAGCGATTAACGATTTGGGCTTGCACGAGCACGCAGATTCTCGTTCACTACTAGGTGACCAATGGATTCGCGCAGCTGACCAAGGCTACTTCGATATTGCACAACAAACACCAGAGTATGGTATCAACCTAGGTAACACTTTTACATTCGACCATTTACTTGATTGCGAATATGCGTGTAAAATGGGTGAAGGCTTCGATGTCGTTAAAGCAGGTGTTGGACGCAGACTACCACTAGACCCATTCAGGACTGCTGATGGTCGACCAATTTGGCTAATGCTAATTGATACTCCAATGAAGCTCAAACTACTAAGCTCTACTCAAGGCTCACAAGCTTTCTTTAGCGCTGTGGATGTTCGAGGCAATCAAAATCGCTTGATTAGTGGTGTAATTGGTAGAATTGGAAACTTCTTGCTTATTGAAGCTCCAAGTTTCTTTGGAACTAGCGATGGCGATATTATCGACAGAAATGGTTTCTACAACTACAATAACACTTCAACTTATGCAAGCGGTTTGCGACAATATATTACTACTGCTGATGGCGGTGAAAAGCTATGGAGCGGAACTGATGCGTATGACGCACAAGTTGCTAACATTGGTAAAGGCACTGTAAAACAATTTAGCCGCGGCTTGATTCTAGGTGCTGGAGCATTCCAATTTGCTATGGGTAAAGAGCCTGACTATAAATTCCAAGAGTCTACAGACTTCGGTATTACTTCTGAATCTTGCTTGGAAGTATGGTGCGGACTTAAACCTACTAAATTATATGCAGAAAACGAAGACTATGAGTCTGTAAGTGTAGCTGGCTACAACTACGGTTCAGTATTCGTAGATATGCAAGTTCGATAAGGAGGTGTTTTATGGCAACATATTCACTACTACGCTACGGTAAAAATGACCAAAAGAAAAGAAGCACTACACTAGGTTTTACTATTCCTAAAGGCACTACTTTGGCTCAATTCCAAGAAGGGCTATTGCTAGGTTATACACAAGCTAATTCAGTCATTATGGCTGGGTGTGCTATCGATACTGGCACTGGCGCTACAATCACTTTCAGCAATATGCTATTTGTTGGTGGTGTTGCTGTTTCTACAGGAACTACTGCGGCTAAAACATTCAACCTAGCTGCGCCCACCTCAGGCAACCGTGTATTGAGCCCTACTGGCGTATCTGGTAAACAAGTTGTAAAAGCAGATATTGGTAAAGTAACTGCTACTTGTGTGTATAAAGCTAGGTTGCGCAATAAAGCAGCTAATGGCTGGCTAGATAATACTGACGGCTCTATGGATGGTGATAGGTGGAGTTATGACCCTGCTACTGGTATTTTCTCACTTAACAATGTCTTTACAAGTGGGCAAATTACCGCTGCTGGGCCATTCACTTTATTCTTTACTAATGCTGAGAATAACGAATCTATCGGTTCTGTGGTGATTGCAGTAGCTTCAAATGCTGGGGCGAATACAGCAACTATAGCATACACTTCAACAGCGCAAACAGCCGCTGGTGTTGCTCTACCTTACTACACTCCTACAGTGCAACCAATTATTGTAAGAGGAACTCCTCCTACTGGTATTAGTGGTGAAGAGGTTAAGGTAATCCTTGAGCTATGTGAGTTTGGTCAAACAGATGGCTACTATGTTGGGCCTAATACAGCGAATCTACGCCCACCATTGGATGACAGAGGTCAACCTTGCGTTGAATTCCCTGACCCAGCCAATGCGCGAGCATTTTAGAAAGGAGATAAGATGGCAAGAGCGTGTGTAATGCGCAATGGCTCTATCTACAATCCACAGGAAGACCCAGTGCTTCCTGGGTTTGAAGGAGTAGAAAATGCGCAAGAACCCTTACCAGAGGAGCTACTACCCGCGAGCGAAGAAGCAGCGGAAAGTGCAGACGAAAACAGCGAAACAGAAGGACACACTAGTAAAGCAGACTCCGTATCTGAAGAAAGTGAAGAAGTAGTGACCTTCGAAGGAAGTAAGGATGCGGAAGAGAAATAGCGCTTCACAAGTAAAGGCTGTAGATACAGGCATTGCTAGGTGGGCTATTTTAGTTGTTGCAGGGCAATCTAATGCAGTAGGGTATGATGAAAGTCCTGTAGACGCAGCTGAATTCCAAAGCAATCCTAGAATTAAACAACTAGGATACCACACAAACAACCTAGAGATTATTGACCTAGGTTTTTGTGCGCAAAATTTCCAAGATATGCGAAGCATTCAAGGTGGGACTAAAGGTATTCATTACCATCTAGCTAAGAAGTGTTTAGAATTCTTGCCTCAAGACGTTGGTGTATTAGTTATACCAGCAGCTTTTGGCGGCACTACAGCTTGCAGACCAGGTAGTTCTGTTTTCAATAATAGTAAAGGGCATTTTGATGCTAATACTAAGAAAATAACTACTAATACTGCGGCTGCCCACGCTTGGGGCTGTGCAAAAGATGGTAGTGATTATACTGACCCAATCCGCGCCATTATTGAGCGTGTTAAGTATGTCAATAGTAAGTTTGATAGTGCACTCCTAGGTATTGTATTCTGCCAAGGCGAAAATACTACTGTAGGTTCAGCTACTGGCATCAATACAACTGTGGATGTGTGCACTACTTACACTGAATTGGTAGAAGGAATTATTGCAGCAAGTATACGAAATGGTATTAAAATGTTTGACGGTAGGAATGTAAGTCGCAGAGATGTTTATGTCTATGAGTCTACTTACTATTGGACCTCAGCTGCTAATCCAGATCGTATCACTTATGAAACGTTGTCACAGTATTATCAAAAAATGCTGCCAGGCAATAACTACTACATTCCTCCTAAACATTCAGGAGTAACAAACGAAACTAACGGCACAGGCGCAACTAGCTCAAATAGACCAACTCACTTTGGAAATAATGCTTTCAGAGACTATATAGCACCTGCTATGGCAATGGCGATTCAAAAGAGCTTTACTTTACATAGGAGCATATAAATGCAAGAGATGATAGCTAACGGCACATATATCGAGTATTTAAGCTTAATTATCGTGCTTATGCTGGTGGGAGCTGTTAGGACATTCACTCCTAACAAATCCCATATTAGCAGTGAGCACGGTATGATTGCTAATGTATTCGTCAATATTGTTGATACTGTCATTACTGGCACTTGTGCTTATGCAGCAGTATGTGTTTATATGGGTATACCATTCCCATTAAACACATTTGTTGCAATTGCAATAGGTTGGCTTGGTATTCGAGGCACTTACCAAAGTGCTTTGAGTATTGTAAATGTAATTGCTAAATATCGCACTAACACTTATGAACCGGTTGAAAAACCAAAGGAGGCTAAAGATGAGTCTGAAACAAAAGTTTCATAACATAATGGCCTGGAATCCAACTGCTGAACAACAAACTAGGATTCGCAATTTTTTAATTCGCATTAGTTTTTATTGTTTAGCTTGTATGGTGTTTCTTTACATAGGTAGTGAGCGCGAGTCATATGTAGTGAAAGAAGAGCTTCGAATGCTTCTTTTAGAAAAGAAAGGTGTAGAGGAAGAGAATAAGCAGTGGATGCAAAACTACTATGAACTGGCAAATCAAGCTAATCACCTAGGTAAGCAGATACACTATATGCGAGTAAGACACGAGAAACAAATTGATGAAATACGCGAGCAAGCAGAGCTTAACAAACTTAATATCTTAACCTCAACAAATGAAATTAAGAAAGAGTTGGATGCTGCTACTAACAAGCTTAAAGTGCTTGAAGGTGAAGTAGGCCTAACGAAAAAGCAAATGCAAGCTTTAGATGCACTTAAAAAGAAGTAGGTATAAAATGAGCAGAGTTAAATCAATATTAGATAAAGCTAGATACCAATTAGCTGACCCAAATAAAACTAGATGGTCTGATGAACTATTATTGTCATTTCTCTCAGAAGCTCAACAAGATGCTAGTAACCAAGCATTATTGCTTAAAAAATTCTTTGAAATGCCTTTGTATGAAGGTGTAGCAGAGTATGACTTGCCTGAAGACTTTCTTAGGTTAGAATCGGCTTGGTTATTGGACGATAATAAAACACCTATAAAATTTAAGTCGTATCAAGAATTGAATAGCACAACTAAAGAATGGGAAACTAAAGTAGGTATCCCATCACATATTGTTTATGATTTAGCTAAATCACAAACAAGAATGAGAATCTATCCAATTCCTGAAACGACTGACCGAGAACTTTTATTAACAGGAGAACCTTACGGTGTTATATCAGGTGGTGATGACATATTTATCGATACGCCTTATGGGACTGTATCTAATATCAATTCTGATGCTGTTAAGCAAGTAAGCAAGTTTGGTATTATAACCGATATTTACAAAGTGTTTAATATGCTACGCATTAACTATCATTATAAACCTAAAGAATTAACTAGTTTAGATGATGAATTAGAAGTAGCACCTGCTATTGATAAAGCACTTAAACATTATGTGGTATTTATAGCATTACGCAATGATATGGATAGCTTTAATAGAGCTGTAGCAAATGAAGAAGCAAACCTGTATCAGCGAGAAATGCAATCGATTATTAGCGATTCTGCGAAAGATTATCTATACGACAATCAAGATACACTTGTTGTTCGTTATGATACAGGTTTCGCACCTGCATATACAAGGAGAACTAAATGAGGATATTAAGAATCAAACGATATAAAGAATTTGCTGATACACCTGATAAGAATGCTAAACTAGGTCATAAAGGTGATGGACGCACTTTAGGTGACGTAGAGTTTTTAGAGGACGATAAAGTTGTATTTACTTGTAAATCTTTAGAGCCTGCTGGACCATCTACTACAGAAGCCAGAAAAGACAGGCGCATTCCTGAAGGTTTATATAATGTTATATGGCAAAAATCTACTACTGCAGGCAATAAATATGTGCAAGATAATGAGCTACCACTAGTTTATAATGAAAAGGTTAGCAAAGTTAGAGCTATTCGCATTCATATTGGTAACTACGGTAAAGATACACTAGGTTGTATTTTACTAGGTTTAACTGCTAATGATACAAAAGGCACTATCAATAACTCAACTGCTGCAATTAAAAAGATGGCTGAAATGTGGCATCCATTAGCGTTTAAAGTTGAGATACAGGAGATAAAAAATGATTGAATTAAGAAAGTCTCTTATAACAGCTGAAGACCTATCAATAGGTGTAGGTATAGATACACAAAATAGGAATGGGTCAGAATTACAACTAAATAAGATAAATGCTAGCACAATACTTGGTGTATTAGTTGTTGCTAGCAAATCTACATTAGAATCATTGAATGTTAATCATCTTGTAACTAAGGTTGCATTAACACAAGATACAAGCGATATTTATGTATATAATGTAGAATCAATGAAATGGGAAGTAAAGACTAAAAACGTATATGTAATTGATACATATTCTAATATTAATAAAGTGCCTGATGGACAAGATATTGTATACTCTAAAACAGATAATACAATATATTACAGAGGTGAAGATGGCTGGAGTGCTAACGGCACAAACCTATATGTTGTAAATACTAAAGCAGAATTAACTAACGTGCCTAAAGGCGTTAATATGTGTATAACTAAAGACGAAGGCACATTATGGTCTTATAGTGATAATGGTTGGAAGCAAGTTACAATGCGTCTTACTGAAGAGCTAGTTTTATATGTAGAAGAGTTAGAAGATTTGCCTGAAGATTCTTTAATAGAAGTTGCTGTAGTTAAGAATCCTAAAACAGGTGGTGTATTTGTATTTGATAAATATTCTACAGAAAAATCAGATGGCGCAATCATAGTTGGTAAATGGAAACGACAAAGAACTGGTAGTGGTGTATCTGTATTATGGTTTGGCGCAGCTGGTGATGGTATAACAGATGACACTAATGCTTTTATAAACGCATTTAAGCACGGGCACGTAGTTATACCTGAAAAGACCTATAAGATTACGAGTCAAGTTATTTGTAATAACGACATTATCATTGACGGTAATAATGCTACAATTAAATTTGAAAATGACGGTTGTTTCAAATTTAATGGTAAGATAGGTAATCCTATAGATATATCAGCAGATTTTAACGGTGGCACAAATGAAGTAAATGTATTTTCTGGCACATTTGAAAAGGATACTATTGTTAGGTTGAAAAGCAATACCGCTAATTCATTTAGCAATTATGGGATTAGTTATTCCCAACTAAATAGAGTTGTGAAGCAATATGGGTTAACCGTAACTTTATACCATCCTGCATTTGCTACTTATAAACAAAATTCACTAATTACAAAATTACAACCTACAATAGTTACTATAAACAAACTGAAACTAACTGGTAAAAGCTCATTTACATTCTTACAATTTGAATATTGTGTTGATAGTGTTGTAAACAATATTGTAATAGATACAGATGGTAGTTCAGCACTAAAACTAAAAGAATCATTTAATATAGTTATAGAAAATTGTGTTATCCATAGTGTTGGTGATGGTGTTATAAATGCTATAGAGATTGATAGCTCAGATAATATAATACTACAAAATAACAGCATATTTGCTAATACTACAGGCATCATATTCAGCGGAGACAACCAATCTAATATTGTTGTTGTAGAAAATACAATGATAAGTGCAAATACAGATGCTATAAATACTGAAGGTAAAGTATTTAGTCTTAATGTACAAAATTGCATTATCTCTGCTTGGAATTTGAAAGTAGGTGGACAAGACATTAGGTTTAACACTTGCAGCATTTCATTAAAAGGATTTTTATATCAACAAAAACATATAGGTGGTAATTTTAGTTTTGATAAATGTTCATTTACAGGATTAAGTTCTGTTATTGATGCACCGTTTATAAGGATTGATACTCCGTCACATTTAACATTAAAAATGAATAGTCCTTACAATTATATATTCAACGATTGTAAATTTACTCTAAGTAATTCATATTCCGCAGTAGCAGAATTTTATGCTTATTTTAGGTATACAGCAAATAGTAAGGCTCAATCTCCAATTAAGTCTACAATTAAAGTTACTAACACTTTCGTGACTTCATTAAATGCTATGGCGTTAGGTATGTTTAGGTTATATGGACATTTTTATAGTTGTAACATAGAATCTGTGCAGCATAATAACAATGCTATACCACTAAATATGAGCACATTAAAAACGCAAGTGCCTAGTGCAAACTTTAACTTTACAGACTTAGTTACAAAGATACAAGAATTGACAATCGATAATGCTATCTTTACAACTACAAATACAATAGATAAATTGATATATGACGAAAAGTTGGATAAAAAATATTTTACAGCCACAACCGGTGTCGAGTATTGGAATAATACTAACGAAGCTATGCTTAACAATCAAACTAAGTATGTTTTAACGCCAAAAACGTTTGTTAAATCAACTAAATAATTGATAAAAACATATCAAAAACGCGTTAAAATTTTAGGTTAATATGTTTGATTAGGTCAAAAATTTTTGAATTCTTTAGTGACGAAATTAAAAACGGAGCTTAAATATGATTAGTTTTACTAAAACTCCTTTAGGTCTTGACGATATTAGCATAGGCACAGGGCATACTACACAAACACGTAATAATGAAGAAGTAGTATTGCATAATGTTCCTATTGTCTATAATGCAGGGCTATTGAGTGAATGTAACATTAAAGATTTACCAACCAACATTGAAGTGATTGAATTTACTGGATACTATACAGAATGTGATGGTGGTGAAGGTATATATTTACAACTACCTGAATTTGATAAAAATGAAGATATAGGAGTTATTATCAATTCTAACTACAAATCGTATAAAAGACAAGGTATAACTGACCAATGTAATATTAAATGGTTTGGCGCTAAAGGTGATGGTAAGACTAACGACGCTCTAGCATTTAAGCGAGCAATAAGCAGATTTAACTTTATTGAATTACAACCTAATGAAACATATTATATAGAATTAGATAGGACTCTAGAAATTCCAGTAGTTAAAAACTTCCAAATATTTGGCAATTTTAGCACTATTAGGTTTTTTAGCTTACAAGATGAAGTTGCTCTAAGATTCAACATTATGAAGCAAATTAACTACTTCTATATTAGCGAATGTAATATAGAAGTAGTAAATGTTAAATATCCATTTGCTATCGAAAATCAACAAAACATAGGTTTGCTAGATATTTTAGATAATACTACTTATAGCGACCCTAGTTTATATGAAAATATAAATACTACTAATCATTATGTAGATAGAAACAGTGAACAAACTATATTTGGTAATTGGACATTACCATTTTATCCTACAACAAATAGACAACCTACATTAGATAATCATCCTGTTACAAAAGGATATGTAGATAGTCAAATGATATCTCAAGGTGATTATGTGCATCTTACAGATGATGAAATTATTACAGGAGATAAAGTATTTACCAATTTTGTAAGAGTAAATGATGCTGAAGCAGAAGATGAACCTATGACTGAAAAACAATTGAAAGAGTTTATCGATACTATAGATATGCAAGCAATTATTAAAGAAGAGTTAGCTAAATTAAATGTGTCATTAGAATCTAGCGATATCGCGAAAATGCCTGTAGGATATGAATATCTACAATTCCCAGTAAATAATGCGTATGTAGCAGCTGAAGAACCTGCTCAAATGCAGCAAGGCACGGTATGGACTTTATTAAATGAAGTTAAACAAGGTAATGTAAGTTATTATAAAGTTTGGCAAAGGACAGAATAATGATATATGTATTTAATCGTAACAAAGTAACTATCGAAGATTGTGATAAAATAATTCAACAATACTATTTTGGTAGTATTAGTGAAATAAATGATGCTGTTTATACTGCTTGTCAAAAAGATAATGTAGAAAAAGCAACCGATTGGCTTAATAAGTGGTTTGATTATTCACAACTTAAATGTGATGGTAGTTGTGGTAGTTATGAAGGTTTCGAAGTAGAAGCATATCAAAATATTACAGATAAAGCATTAGAAATAAGAAATGCTTTAGATTTTAATCTTATATTCCCTGATTTTATTTATGATAAATCTACAGGTAAATCTTATGTTAAAACAGCAGAAGCAACTGATTTAAGATGGTCAGGAGGCACTGAGGATAAATCTGTTACATATAAAGTGTATAATGCGGTTGTAGTGCCTTATGAAAGAGGTGCAAAATCTAGGTCTATAACTACTAGCACAGCTATACACGACCAAGTTGAGATAGCTAAAATTAAAAGTTTACACTTTAATGAATTGCCTGTATTATCTGAAGATACTAGTCCAAACGCGTTAAAATTAAAGAAAAATACAAATACAAATGATACTATACAATATTTAGTAACTAAAGATACAGCTCAAACTATAAATAATGAAGTTATATTTGGTAAAATAAAAATCTTAGGTGAAACAAATGTATTTATGAACACAGAAGCAGATAAAGAAAAGATTAAACAACTAATACGAGCATACATAAGAACATATTGTGAAGAACTATTAGGTAAATATGATGCATTATCATTACCTGTAGGTTTTGATTATGTAGCTACAGAAGCACCCACAAGTTTATTTGACGGTGAATGGAAACAAGTAGGTGTGTTTGACTATCCTGAAGCAACTACTGAAGAAGAATTAGCAACTAGACCAAAAATATGGAGGCGAGTATTATGATTAGAAAGAAAATAACTACAGATGATTTTGTAACCTCTAAATATACTCATAAGCGTTTTGGTGAAGAAGTAGAATGTAGACCTATATCTACATATTTTAAGGCGGGGTTACTTAAAGATTATAAAAATCTTAATACAGATGCTGAAGTATTATTCTTTGATGGCTTAAAAACTCCAAGTGATGCTGGACAAGGTATTTATAGAAAAGTATATATTAACGCTGTAGAAGACATAGGTGTATATATTAAAATAAATAATCACTTATATAAAAGACAATTTACAGGAGCTGTAAATTTAGGTTGGTTTGGAGATGACTCTGCAGCATTAAGAACCGCATTAAAATATGGATTTATAAGATTCGAAAGAAAACATTACGAATTAGAATATGATGCTTATAGCTTAACTAATAATGTAAAAATCGACTTAAACGGTGCTACAATAACTATTAAAGGCACACCGTTATATGGATTCTTTTTCAGAGTAAATGATTATATTCTTAAGATTTTTAACGGCACAATTAAAGCTCATAAAGGCATTACTAACATTGCTAGGTTTAATAACGCTAGTGCTATAACAACTGATTTTAGGACTAATATAGAATTTTTAGATTTAGAAG
>ERZ808252.1944-NODE-1944-length-13678-cov-3.391177_pt1 | contig 13678 bp, 12 predicted proteins | sample MGYA00521242_ERZ808252 | MGnify/ENA primary metagenome ERZ808252 (study PRJEB31516, sample SAMN03275581) | gut metagenome | biome: mammalia-associated habitat; material: feces | host: Papio cynocephalus | place: Kenya | collected 2012-08-07 ...
CAAATTCAATTTTATATGCAACAATATGTGCAAGAGTATTATCAAGCATGTATAACTTTTTAGTTAACTCTAATGTTGTATTTAAAAATAGAAATAGCTCATCATTAATTAAATATGCTTGTTTATGTGTAATCCAGATGTTTGTATCAGGGCTTGCTGTAGAATATATAGTTAAATTAACTCATATAAGTTCAATGGTAATTAAATTAATAGTTGATATAATTTTATTTATTGTAAACTTTGTTATTCAAAGAACATTTATTTTTGTGGGAGATAAAAATGAAAAATAAAAAATATTATATACCATTTACTTTACTTGTACTTTTTATTATTAATAGCATCTTAGTTATTAAAAATAAGTATGTAAATATTGATGATAGTGTTCATAACTTTATAATGAGATTTTCTAGCGAAATGACGACCAAATTTATGAAAATATTTACATTTTTTGGTAGTACACCATTTATAACTCTCTTATGCGTTGTAGTATTTGTTATTTTACTTTATAAAAAACAAAAAGAATATGCTTATAAATGTGCGGGTATTTTAATAATATCTACTTTAATAAATAATATTGTTAAAGTTATTATCAGAAGGCCTAGACCAGAATATATCACAGTAGTGGAAAATACTTTTTCTTATCCAAGTGGTCATACAATGGCTAGTGTTACTTTATATGGTTTTCTTATTTATTTTATATTAAAAACTAAAATTTCTAAAGCATATAAATTATTATTTAGTATTATATTAGGAATAATACCTATTTTGGTGGGTATATCTCGTATATATCTTGGAGCACATTTCTTTTCAGATGTATTTGGGGGGGCATTAATTTCTATTATGTTACTTTCAAGTATTGATATTATTTATGATAAAACTCTTAATAGAAAGAAATCTAAATAGTTATTTAAACACTTGGCTTTGGCTATAGTGTTTTTTGTAGCAAACATTTTTTCGGAAAAGGTATTGACAACTATTTTTTTTTAGGGTATATTTTATATATGCTAGCAGCAAATATATGTTCGATACAGAAAGGAGATATTTTATTAGTGTATAAAAATTAATGAATGTCAATTATAAAAAATGAAATTAAAAGGAGGAAAAATGGTTTATTTAGAAAGCATTAGATTATTAGAAAATGATGAAGAGGGGTTAGCAATGGATGAGAGAAAAATATATAATAGTTTTTATCCGTTTGGTATTTTTTCACATATGAAAAATATTAAAAATATTAAATTTGGCTCTATTACGATTTTTTCTGGAAGTAATGGCTGTGGTAAATCAATTTTATTAAATCTTATTTCTAGTAAGCTTAATTCAGTAAAAAAGTCCAATTATGATAAAGGAACATTATTTAAAAATTATGTGAATGTTATGAAATGCGAAATGAATAAAATTCCTGATGAAATTGTTACTATTACAAGTGATGATATATTTGATTATTTACTTGATTTAAGAAGTATTAATTCTCACGTTAATCGTAGAAAAGACGAACTTGCTAGATACTATTTAGATAATAAATATAATAGTAAAGATATTTCAATTTTTGATTATGATGAGATTAGAAAAAATTATGAAACCAAAACTGCAACTATGTCCAAATTTATTAGAGGCAATTTGATGAATAATAATATTTCTTTACAATCTAATGGTGAGTCCTCCCTTATGTTTTGGGAAAAAGAAATTAAGGAAAATGGTATATATATTTTAGATGAACCTGAAAATAGTTTATCTGCTGAAAATACATTGAAACTAAAGACATATATTGAAGAGAGTGTAAGATTTTATAATTGCCAATTTATAATATCGACACATAGTCCATTTTTGCTTAACTTGAATGAAACAGTAATCTATGATTTAGATAGAAAAGATTTTACTTCAGTAAAATTCGAAGATATTCCATCCGTTAGAACTTATTATGAATTTTTCAAAAGTAATGAAAGCAAATTTACTTAAAAATGATGGGTTCAAAAAAACTTAAGCAAAAAAGTGTCAAGAAAGTGTAATTTGTATTTACAAAGAGAGCTTTGCCCTTTATAATAAATGGTAACTTTGAAGGGAGGATAATATGAATAATTTGCTACCTGTACTTATACTTAATGAAGTCATTATTCTTCCTAACCAGGAAATTAAAATTGATTTAAATAACGAATTTAGTAAAAAAATTATCTGGGCAAGTGCTAAAAATGAGATTAATAAAGTTTTAGTTATTGCACCAAAAAATAGTTTAGAATCGTCACCTTCAATTGAAGATCTTCCTCGTGTTGGTGTCATTGCAAAAGTAAAAAGTAAGGTAGAACTTCCTAATAGTAAATTAAGAGTTATTATAAGAGGCGAAGAAAGAGTAAGTATTAATAAATATTATCAAAATAAAAGTGCGAATGTCTTAAAATGTAGTTTCAATGTTATTGAACTGCCAACTTTTTCAAAAGCTAATGAAACTGCTGTACAACGCAAATTAATTGAACTTACTAAAAACTATATTTTGCTTAATAAAAATGTATCAAATTCAATATTAAAAACTTTGGATGAAAGAAAAAATTTATCAGATATAACTGATATAATTACATCTTTTTTACCATTTAAGTTTCCTAAAAAACTTTTATATATGGAAACCATTAATCCACTTACAAGAGCAGAAAATTTAATTAATGATTTAAACGAAGAAATACTAATTACAAATATTGATAGACAGCTTGATGAGAAACTTACAGAGTCTATTGAAAATGGGCAAAGAGAGTATATTTTAAAAGAAAAACTAAAGGAAATTAATAGTGAGCTTGGAATAACTAAAGAAAATGAAATAGAGGGTTTAAAAGCAAAACTTTCAGGTCTTTCTTTAGAGGAAAAAACTTATAATAAATTATTAAATGAAATAAATAAATATTCAACTTGTTCAGAGTTTAGTCCCGAGGCAGCAGTTATTAAGAATTATCTAGACACAGTTTTAAATTTACCATGGAATAATGAAAGCATTCTTAATACGGATATTAAAAAGATTAAAAGTGAACTTGATTCTACGCATTATGGACTTGTAGAACTTAAAGATAGAATTTGTGAATATGCATACTTTTTATCAAAGAATAAAGAATTATCTGCACCAGTAATATGCCTTTTGGGGGCACCAGGTGTTGGCAAGACTTCGAGTGCATACTCCATTGCTAAAGCATTAAATCGTGAATTTATTAAAATTAGTGTTGGGGGTTTAAATGATTCAACAGAACTAATTGGATCGCGTAGAACTTACCTTGGAGCCTCTGCGGGGAAGATAATGCAAGGTATAATTAAATGCAAGGTAAAAAATCCGGTAATTCTTATTGATGAAGTAGATAAAATGGTTAAGGATTATAAAGGGGATCCTGCATCAACTTTGCTTGAAATTCTTGATAGTACTCAAAATAAGTTTTTTATTGATAATTATATTGAAGAACCATTTGATTTATCAAAGGTAATGTTTATTTTAACTGCGAATAGTTTAGATAGTATTCCCTCAACTTTACTTGATAGGTTAGAGGTGATTAATATGGATAATTACCTAACTAGTCAGAAAATAGATATTGCTAAAAATTATTTAATTAAAGATATTTTTAGAGAATATAAAACGGAAATTAAAATTAGCAAAGAAGTTTTAGAATTTGTTATTGAAAATTATACTAAAGAACCTGGAGTAAGGGAACTTAAAAGATTATTAGAAAAGTTAATTAGAAAAGTTATAGTTAATGAGCCTAATGCTAAAAGTATTACAATACTTCACGTTAATAAATATTTGGATAGTAAAAATATTAATTATTTGCCAGAGATTACGACATGTGGCGTAGCAAATATTTTAGCATATACTACTGTAGGAGGGCGATTATCCCATATTGAAGTAGTAAAATATAAGGGAACAGGTAAAGTTATTATCACCGGCTGTGCAGGAGAGATTTTAAAAGATAGCATTAATGTGGTAATTAGTTATTTAGCAAATAATTATAATATTGATTTAAAAAATCAAGATTTGCATTTTCATTTTTTAGAAAGTTATGTCAAAAAAGATGGACCATCAGCAGGAGTATCAATAGCCTGTGCATTAATGAGCCTTATTAAAAATAAAAAGTTATCATCACAAATTGCCTTTACGGGAGAACTTTCCTTGAAAGGCGATATTTTACCCGTTGGTGGTTTAAAAGAAAAAGTTTTAGCCGCAATTACTCAAGGAATAACTAAAATATTTGTACCCTCTTCGAATGCTTTTGAAGTTGCGAATATAAGTGAAAATATCACAAATAATATTGAAATAATACTTGTTAGTAACTTTAATGAAATATATGAGGCGATTTTTAAATAAAAATATGGTATAATTTTCTTACATAGATAGGATAGTGTTGTATGAATATAAAAGATATTAATTATGTTGATTATGGTAAAAATATTAAAGGTACAATAGTACTTTTACATGGATGGGGTCAAAATATTCAAATGATGGATATGCTTGGTCATCCTTTTGAATCTAATTATCGTATTATAGTTTTGGATTTACCAGGTTTTGGTGATTCTAAAGAACCACCATCATTTTGGAGTGTTACAGATTATGCTACATTTTTACATGATTTTTTGACTAAATTAAAGGTATCAAGTCCAGTTTTAATTGGCCATTCTTTTGGCGGCAGAATTGCAATTAATTATGCTTCAAGGTTTGAAACAGAAAAAATTGTTTTACTTTCTGCACCATTCAGACCTAAAAAGAAAAAACTTAATTTAAAAGTTAGAGTTTATAAGATTATTAAAAAAATAAAATTTTTAAAGCCGGTCACAAACTATTTAAGTAATAAATGGGGTAGTACTGATTATAAAAATGCTAGTGAAATTATGCGTGGAAGTTTAGTAAAAATTGTAAATGAAGATTTAACTGAAAATGCAAAGAAAATTAATTCACCAGTACTTTTGATATATGGTACTCTTGATAAAGATGTTCCTTTAAAAGAGGCGATTTATTTGGAAACCATTTTAAAAGATGGTGGTCTTGTTAAATATAATGGACTAGGACATTATGCTTATTTAGAAAATTTAAATCTAACTATTAATATTTTAAAAAATTTTTTGACTTAAGGAGGTCTTATGAAATATATAATGCTTATATTAGTTACTACTTTTTTTGTTTTTGAAAGCTTATTTTCTATTCAAATGCTTCAGCAAAATTCATATAATGAAAAAAATAGATTCTTCTTATTTATTTTAAGGTATATAAAAGAAAATTTAAATTACTGTGCACTAAAACTACTTTTTGGAATATCACTAGTTTTATTTTCTAACTTTGAGTTCATATTGTATGTTTATTTCTTTTTAATAATGTTTATTTTAATTTATTCAAGTATATTACAATATAAAAAATATAATAAGAAGTTACCTTTAAAATTTACAAAAAGAGTAATAAGAATTTTTTCTTTAAATATGGTTTTTTATTTTGCAGTAATGATTATTTTGTTTAATAGCAGTCCTACATTTTTACTTGGCGTATTGATTTCTTATATTACGCTATTACCATTTGCTCTAATACTTATAAATTATTTATTATTTCCAATTGAAAAAATAATTTATGAAGTATATAAAATTAAAGCAATTAAACGTTTAAATAAGATGAAAAATATTAATGTGATAGGAATAACTGGATCTTTTGGAAAAACTAGCACAAAAATGATCTTAAATGATATTCTAAGTATAAAGTATAAAGGCTTTGCTACTGCCTCATCATTTAATACACCAAAAGGAATAACTAAAACAATTAATGAAACAGAAAGCATTTTTAATGATTATTTTATTGCTGAGATGGGGGCTCGTGCCAAAGGAGAAATAAAAGAGTTATGTGATATTGTTCATCCTAAATATGGAATTATTACCAGCGTTGGACCGGCACATCTTGATACATTTAAAAATATAGAAAATATCACTAAAACTAAATGTGAATTACTTGAAAGTTTACCTAGTAATGGAGTAATCGTATTAAATAAAGATAATGAATATCTAAGAAAGTATAAGCCCATAAACAAGGTGAAAACTTTATGGTTTAGTTTATATGATAAAAAAGCTGATGCTTATGCAAGTGATATTAAATATAGTGAAAAAGGAAGTACATTTACTCTTCATATAAAAAATAAAAGTATTCAAGTTGAAACTTCCCTTTTAGGTAAAGAAAACATTTATAATATAGTTTCTGCAGCTCTTCTTGCAAACGAACTTGGACTTTCATTAAAAGAAATCCAAAATGGCATTTTGAATATTAAAGCTATTTCTCATAGATTAGAACTTAAGAAAATTGGAAATATAACAATAATTGATGATAGTTATAACTCTAATCCTGTGGGTAGTGAAAATGCAATTGAAGTTTTAAAACTAATGAAAGGCAAAAAAGTAATAATTACACCTGGTATGGTTGAAATGGGTAAAGATGAAGAAAGAATAAATTATGAATTTGGAATTAAAATGGCTGGTGTTTGCGATAGATTTTATTTAATTGGTAAAAAAAGAAGTAAGTCTATTAAAAAAGGGATTCTTGAGTGCAATGAAAAGGCGGATATAAAAGTATTTAATTCATTTAATGATGCATATAATGATTTTAGAAAAGATTTTGCGAAAACAAAAGTGACGGTACTTTTAGAAAATGATTTACCGGATACTTATACTGAAAATTAGAAAGGAATGTTTATGAAATTAAAAGTAGGTTTTATTTATGGGGGTATTAGTACAGAACATGAAATTAGCATAATAAGTGCAATTCAGGCAATAAATAATATGGATTTGGATAAATATGACGTAGTACCTATATATTTGTCTAAAAATGGTGTATTTTACACAGGAAAATATTTATTAAATATTGATAATTATAAAGATTTAAATTTAATAGCAAAAAAATGCAAAGAAGTATCAATAATTAAAAAGAATAATGAGTTTGCTTTATTAAGCGTTAATTTTCCTCATAAAGTATTAACAAATATTGATATTTTCTTTCCAGTTGTTCATGGCTATAATGTTGAGGATGGTTCAATCGCAGGATTTTTAGAAACCATTGGAGCTCCATATGCAGAAAGTGACTTATATGCAAGCTCAATTGGTCAAGACAAAGTAATTCAAAAAATGGTTTTCAAAGAAAACGAAATTAATATAGTTCCATATACTTATTTTTACGAAAATGAGTATCTTGCTAACGAAAATGAAATAATAGCTAAAATTAATGAACTTGCTTATCCGGTTATTGTTAAACCAGCAAGACTTGGAAGTAGTGTTGGAATAAGTATTGCTAACAATGAAACTTCTTTAAAAGAGGCAATTAATGATGCTTTAAAATATGATGAAAAAATCATCGTGGAAAAAGTTATTGAAAATCTAAAAGAATTGAACTGTTCTGTACTCGGAGACAAAGATTTATATAAACCCTCTTTAATCGAAGAGGTGAGTGCAAAAGATAATATTCTTTCTTATGAAGATAAATATATTTCTGGTGGTAAGTCAAAGGGTATGGCAAGTGCAAGTCGAAAAGTCCCAGCGGATATTTCAAAAAAATTAACTAGAGAAATAGAAAATATGAGTATAAAGGCATGCAAAGCACTTAATACAAGTGGAATAGTTCGAATTGACTATTTATATGATACAAAAAATGAAAAAATATATTTAAATGAAATTAATATTATTCCTGGATCTCTTTCATTTTATCTTTGGAAGAATATGAAATATAAAGAGTTATTAGCAAACATTATTGAATTAGGAATAAAAAAATACAAAAACAAATCTAGAAAACAAACTAGTTTTGAAACTAATGTATTGCAAAACTTTAATGGTACAAAAGGAATAAAAAAATAAATTTTAAATTTTCTATGGACAATGTAACATAAATATGATATATTTAATTTGCTCGAAAAAAATAAATTTTTTTGTGAGCATTTTTTTTGCAAAAAAATTTTAAAATCACACACCTTAGAAAGGAGACATATGAAAAAAATAATAATAATTTTAATAACAATTTTTGCTTTTACTACAAATATATATGCAATCGAGGGTATAAGTTACTCTATAAGTGGTACATTTAAAAATCTTTGTTCAAAGGATGGAAGAATTTTTCTAGAAATACCATCAATAGATCTTGATGGAAAAGAATCATATATTTTAAAGCCAATGGAAAGTTTTAATGCTGATTTAAAAACTTATGAATTTGCTAACTATAAAAATTATGATTTACCCGAGGATTTAAAGGATTATTTTTATGCTTTTTTAGAGTATAAGAAGATTCCTGGAATTAGTCATGGTAATTATCATGTTTTAACTCAAAGACTTATTTGGGATTATTTATATCCAGAAATGGAAATAAGATTTTGCACAAAAAATGGTGAAACATTTGAGTTTCTCGAAGAACAATATTATCAAGTAAAAGAAATGATGACTTCAATAGTAAATGGACCAAGCTTTTTTAATAATGATAACTTTTTACTTGAAAATAAAGAGTATTCCTTTGAATTTGAATACTTAGACAGATTTAATTTAGTTTCAAAGCCAGATGAATTAAATGTTAAAATTTATGATAACAAACTATTTATAAGTGGGCCTAAAGGAAAATATCAATTGATATTTAAGAAAAAGCCATTAGAAAATAAACCATTTATTGTAGAAAGAATTATATCAGATGGTGAAAATGAAATATTTTCCTATAATAATTTTAATGATAAAGAATATAAAATGAATATTATAATAGATAGTGCAAATTTAAATATATTAATTCTTGATGAAAATAATAAAGCCTTAACTGATAAATGTATAATTTTACAAAATGAAAAAGAATATTTATCATATTGTACAAATGAAAATGGAATTATTAATGCTAAGGGCTTACTAAAGGGTAAATATAGTATCATATTCGAGGAAACTAATGAATATGAAGGCATCAATAATGAAATTAATTTAGAAAAAGATTCAATGGTTAGATTAAAATTAGTACGTAAGAATTTAATAAATGAAGATAATACTGGTGGTACTACAAAAGATGATAATCAAGATAATAATCAAGATAAAAATGAAAATAATAATCAAAATATTGATGATACCCTAGATGATGAAAACAATAAAGATGATAATCTTTCTAATGAAGAAATAAGTATTATTCCAGTTAAAGATGAAGAAAATACTAATGAAGATTATGTAATATTCAAAGACACTTTATCAATTAATAAGTTCTATATTATTGCAATAGTGTTTATCTTCTTTACAGCGGTGGTATTTTGCATCAAAAGATTAAAAAAATAATAATTACTATTTTATTACTTTTGATAAATACAGTAAATTCTAAAACATTTATAGTTCAAAATACATTACTTGATAGTTACACTTTAAGTGAGGAAATATCCATAATTATACCTTGCATTAACTTTTCAAAAACCTTTGATAAGTCATCGACTTTAAAAGACAATTTAGAACTTGAAAAAAGTTCGGTTATGCCGAGTGTTGAAAATAGTACGGTTATTATACTTGGTCATTCTGGCTATAATTTTAATGCTTATTTCAATGATTTATTTGATTTAAAAAAAGATGATTTTATATACTTAAAATATTTAGGCAAAACATATACTTATAAAGTTTTTGATATAGAATATATTAACAAAAATGAATATTATAAGGTTCATTATAATAAAAATTACTTATATTTAGTAACTTGTGATTTATATGATTTTAGTAAACAAATTGTTATAAAAAGCTCAAAAATTTAACTTTTTTGAGTTTTTTTGCATTTTTTTGAAAAAATTTGCAAAAAAAAGGAGGAAATCGAGGGGTTACCGGTAATAATATATATATGTAGGGGATAAAATATGAAGTATATTAATGATGAAGAAATTAATGCTATAAGAGAAAATGCAAACATTGTTGATGTCATTGGAAGTTATGGGATTAAACTAGAAAAAAAAGGTAAAGATAATTATGTGTGCTTATGTCCATTTCATGATGATCATAATCCTAATATGATTGTTTCTCAGGCTAAACAAATTTTTACTTGTTTTGGCGGATGTGGTGCTACGGGTAATGTATTTACATTTGTCCAAAAATACGAAAATGTAAGTTTTATTGAAGCTGTTAAAATAGTGGCAGAAAAGACTCATCAAGAGTTTAAACATAATATTAAAAGTACTATTTCAAATGATAAATTTAGTAAAGAGTATGAGGTTATGGATTTATCACTTAAGTTTTTTCAAAATAATTTAGCATCAGAGGCTGGTATTAAAGCTAAGGAATATCTTTTTAAAAGAGGCATTACTGAATCAATTATTAATGAGTTTAAACTTGGGCTTTCAGTAAGCAATAATAGTTTACGAAAATTTCTTGAAAGCAAAAATATTAATTTAGAACTTGCCTATAAAATAGGACTTTTAAATAAAGGTGGAGCAGAATATTATGATGTGTTTAATGACCGTATAATGATTCCTATATTTAATCAATCTGGGAAACTTTGTGGTTATACAGGAAGATGTTATTTAAAAGATGAAGAAAATAAATATGTAAACTCTAAAGAAAATGAAATTTATAAAAAAAGTGAAGTATTATTTAACTATTTTAATGCTAAAAATGAAATTAATAAATTAAAGGAAATTGTTATAGTCGAAGGTAATATGGACGCTATTACTATGAGTACGTATGGTATCAAAAATGTTTGTGCTTTAATGGGCGTTGTACTTACAAGTTATCAAATTGACTTTTTAAAAAAACAAAGACTTAAACTTATTTTAATGCTTGATAACGATAATGCTGGTAAAACAGCCACCTTAAAAGTTGGAGACCATTTATATAATGCTGGTATTGATGTAAGAGTAGTAAGACTTTCAGGCGCAAAAGATCCTGATGAATATGTAAGGAAAAATGGAATTGAGGCTTTAAAAGAAAATATTAGTAATGCAAGAAAATTTATTGATTTTAAAATTGAAGCTTTAAAAGATAATTATGATTTATCTTCAGTTGAAGATATTCAAAAGTATGTAAAAGAGGTCCTTGATTCAATAAAGAGTCTTAGTGACATTGAAAAAAGCATTATAATAAATCGTTTAAGTGAAACCTACCATATAGATGTAAACATTTTAAAAAGAAATGTAACATTTAATGAAAAACCAAGGGTGCAACAGCCTGTTATTAAACAAAAAAGAAAAACTGGGTATGATCTTGCCGTTTCTAATATAATATTTGGGATGCTTCAGAATAAAGAATATTATTTTATCTTTGCAAACCGGCTAGGTTATTTAAAAAATAGAGTTGAAAGAATGACCGCAGCCTATATAAAAGAATATATTGATAAATATGGCAATATAGATATTGCAGGTTTTCTAGATTATGTGGTAAAATATGAAGATGTTTATGCTTTTGTAAGTGATGTTTTATCTAATAATGATAAACAGATTACTGAAAAATGGTTTATCGAAGCACTTGATAGAGCAAATAATGAAATAGATAAAATGGATTTAAAGCAAAAGAAATATAATGTACAAAATGAATTAGACGCTAATATGAAAATTAACGATGCCCAAAAGTGGTTAGAAAAAAGAAGAAAAGTAGAGTATGAGGAAAGGATGTAGTAAATATGAAAGAAATTAAAACATTTAAAGAAAGGGAAGAAGAATTAATTAAAGAAGGGCAAGCAAACGGTTATATTACCTATGAAATGCTTGCAGAAAAGTTAAAAGGATTAGAAATCGACAATGATCTTTTGGATGAACTTTATAACAAATTGCTTGAACATAATATAACAGTTATATCAGGAGATGATGTATCCTCAAACGGAGGAAATGCTCAAAAAGTAATCGAAGAAGCCAAAGAGGAAGAAAATTTAATATTAAATGATGAAGAAATTACAAAGGATGTAAATATTAATGATCCAGTAAGAATGTATTTAAAAGAAATAGGTAGAATTCCACTTCTTACACCAGATGAAGAGCTTGCTTTATCTGAAAGAATTAATAATAATGATGAAGATGCCAAAAGAATCCTTGCGGAAAGTAACCTTCGTCTTGTTGTATCAATTGCCAAAAGATATGTAGGAAGAGGTCTTCTTTTCCTTGACCTTATCCAAGAGGGTAACATCGGTCTTATGAAAGCAGTAGATAAGTTTGACTCTAACAGGGGTTATAAATTTTCTACTTATGCAACATGGTGGATTAGACAAGCAATTACTAGAGCTCTTGCTGACCAAGCTAGAACAATACGTGTACCAGTACATATGGTTGAAACAATTAATAAAATGGTAAGAGTTCAAAGACAATTAACACTTGAACTTAATAGAGAGCCTTCCGAAGAGGAAATTGCTAAGAAAATGAATGTTAGTATTGACAAGGTTCGTGAAGTAATTAAAATTAGTCAAGACCCAGTATCACTAGAAACACCAATCGGTGAGGAAGATGATTCTCATTTAGGAGATTTTATCAAAGATGAAAGTTCACTTTCTCCAGAGGAATATACTGAAAATGAAATCTTAAAAGAGGAAATCGATGATGTACTTCAAAGTCTTCAACCTAGAGAGCAAGAGGTATTACGTCTTCGTTTTGGTCTTAAAGATGGTACTTGCCATACTTTGGAGGAAGTTGGTAAAAAGTTCAATGTAACAAGAGAAAGAATTCGTCAAATTGAGGCTAAGGCCCTTCGTAAATTACGTCATCCTTCAAGAGCTAAAAAACTAAGAGATTTTATGGAGGAATAATGAAAAGCCTTCGCCTTGAGGCAGTAGCATCGCTTGTAAAAGAAAATTCAAAAGTACTTGATGTTGGAACAGATCATGCTTATTTACCAATTATTTTATCTAAATCTGGAAAATGCCAAAGTATAATTGCAAGTGATGTATCAAAAAATGCACTTTCTTATGGAAAGGCTAATTTAAAAAAGTATCATATTACTAATGTGAAGTTAGTTTTATCAGATGGTCTTAAAAATATTTCTGATAAATATGATACTTTAACTATTTGTGGTATGGGAACACATACAATTATTGATATTTTAAAAAGTGGTTATTTACCAAAAAATATAATCATAAGTTCAAATAATGATTTATATACTTTAAGGTGTTATTTAAATAGTATTGATTATAAAATCACTAAAGAAGAAATTATTTATGAAAACGGAAAGTATTATGATATTATTTCATATGAAAAAGGTAAAGAAAAACTTTCTTATTATCAAAAAATGTATGGTAAGAGTTATGATAAAAAATACCTAAAATATTTACTTTTAAAAGAAACCTATATTTTTAAAAAAAGCAAAAGCTTTAAAACACTTAAAAATATTATCTACTTATTTTTTAGAACTATTTAAAAAATGTAGGGTTATTAATAAGACTACTTTCTATAGTAGTTTTTATTTTGGAAGTGTTTACCTTTTTAGTGTTTTCATTTATTTTAGCCCCTCGGTTTAGAGAATTTAATATTTTTGGCAGGTTTTTAGCACTTCCAATCATTGGTTTTACACTTTCATAAAGGGGAATTACTTCTTTAGCAATATTGATTGTTTTAGAAAGCCCTGATAATACTTTAGCCAAAGTTATTCCCGAAGATATTACACTAGAAAACATATTTTCTCACCTAATTAATTATATGATAAAAGTTTATTAAATGTTTCAAAAAATATAGACAAAGTTAAATATTTTTGTTATATTTAATTTGCTCGAAAAAAATAAATTTTTTATAATGTA